>Ga0073932_1002369_pt1 | contig 29433 bp, 26 predicted proteins | sample DewCreD2012metaG_FD_76967 | JGI IMG/M metagenome (GOLD analysis project Ga0073932, IMG submission 76967) | Hot spring sediment bacterial and archeal communities from British Columbia, Canada, to study Microbial Dark Matter (Phase II) - Dewar... ...
AGGGATCGTAGGCGATCACATCAATATCATGTTGGCTGCAGCAGCATTCAACTTCAAAAGAATGATGAACAAATGGAAGAAAAAATTTTTTCACTTTTTTCAGACGCTGTTTTTCCAATTTCAAACACTATTTTTTCATTTTCTTTCCTCCCCTCTCTTTACAAAAAGATTAAAAATGACTTTTTAAGGTTTGACGAATTAACGCTCAAAGAATGAAAAAAAAACCTTCTTCCCCTCCTCCTGAAATAATCATGTACACCGATGGGGCAGCCAGTGGTAACCCGGGGCCCGGCGGATACGGCGTGGTATTGATTTCAGGTCCTCACCGGAAAGAATTATCACAGGGATACCGCCACACCACCAACAACCGCATGGAATTGATGGCTGTGATTGCCGGTCTTGAAGCCCTGAAAAAAGAAGGCTGCCACGTGACCATTTATACCGATTCGCGCTATGTGGCTGACGCCGTGGAAAAAGGATGGTTGTTTACATGGAAACAAAAAGGCTTTAAAAAAACAAAAAATGCCGACCTCTGGGCAAAATTCCTTACCCTGTACCGTAAACACCACGTAAAATTTATATGGATAAAAGGCCATCAGGACAACGCAGAGAACAATCATTGCGACAAATTAGCAGTAGCTGCCTCACATTCTTTCAACTTGCAGGAAGACGAAGGATTTATCGCTGCCAGGGGAGAAGAAACTGCGTCATAAGACCATCTGTTACTCATTAAAAAAACAAGCTTTTTCAGCAATATTTATAAATAAGAATATATTTGTTGTGGAATTCAAAATATTTTTTATAAATTGCTCAATCTTTTGAATCAAACCCCCTTAATGGGATGGCAGAAAGCGAAGTGATTATAAAATACAACGGACCTTTAAGTTTCGATACCATCGGGAATCTTCTTAATACGTTGAAAGACGAAACTGAAGCGCGGGGAATTTCTATGGTTACTTACAAGAAGATTCTTTCGGTGATGATAGAAGCACTTGAAAATATTTTCAAATACACAGACAAGTTTGTCAGCGAAGCTTCCCTTTTCCCAAAGTATTACCCGGATATCGTTCTGGAAAAGAAAGAAACTTGTTTTTATTTCCGTTGCAGCAACCCTGTTCAGAATAAAGACATTGAACATCTTAAAAGCCGGATAGACCGCGTCAATCAGCTCGACCGCGAAGCACTAAAGGAATTATACCGGCAAACCATTCAGGACGGGCAATTTACACAAAAAGGAGGGGCAGGCCTTGGATTTATTGAAATAGCCAAAGTAACAGGAGAAAAAATACAATATGAATTCACTCCTATCAACGAGGTTTTTTCTTTTTATACCTGCACGGTTCCCATTCCTATGAAACTCTGATTTCTTCGTATGTTTAATGCTTCTGTTTACCGTTTGAGACGGCAACAGTTAAAAAAGATACTCAAAGAAGGCATTGTGATTTTTCCCGGTAACAATGAATCGCCCATCAATGATCCTTCGCATTATTACCCCTTCCGTCAGGACAGTAATTTTCTCTACTATTTTGGCATCTCCCGCCCTGGTCTTACAGGGATCATTGATATTTCAGGCAATAAAGAATTCCTTATAGGCAATGATCCCCCTCCTGAAAGTCTTATCTGGCAAGGGAAACAGCCTTCCGTTCATCAACTGGCCAGGCAATGCGGAGTAAAAGAGACTCTTCCTCCACAGGAATTTCTTATGCAACGCAATAAAATTCTTTCATCCAGAAAATACCACTGGTTGCCCGTTTTTCGCTGCGATGCACTGAAAAAACTGACTCTGTTCACAGGGAAAAAAGAAGAAGAAATCCTTTCCCACCCTTCGGAAGAATTGATCCGTGCAGTGGTACAGATGCGAAGTGTGAAAACAAAAGAAGAAATCACTGCCATTGAACAGATGGCAAAACTTTATCACGGCTGCCTCGACAACATCATCCCCTACGTCCAGGCAGGGGTGAGTGAACAATTTATCGCAGGCCGTATGGAAGGGTATCTTAAATCCATGGGAGCACGACATCCTTTTCAAACCATTTGCAGCGTAAGAGGAGAAATTCTTCATAATCCCTTTTACCGCAACACCCTCCGGAAAGGGGACTTGCTGCTGATCGACGGCGGAGCCGAATCGGAAGAAACCCACTATGGTTGTGATATTACAAGAGTGTTCCCTGTGAACGGGAAATTCTCTCCTGTACAGAAAGAAATTTATCATATTGTACTTGCTGCCCAACAGCAGGCCATTAACATGTTACGTCCCGGCATACTGTTTCGCGATGTTCACATGGCTGTGTGCCAGTTTATCGCAGAAGGTCTCAAAGAAATGAAACTGATGAAGGGCCATGCAGCCGATGCAGTTCATGAAGGGGCTCATGTTCTCTTTTTTCCTCATGGCACAGGGCACATGCTGGGACTTGACACACACGACATGAGTAGTCTCGGTGAAAAGCATGTAGGATATGACAAAAAAACCAAACGCTCTTCCCACTCTGGATTAACACACCTGCGGTTTGCCAGGGAATTGCAGCCGGGTTTTGTGCTCACAGTAGAACCGGGGATTTATTTTGTGCCGGAGAAAATAAAACAATGGAAAAAAGAAAAAAAATTCACGTCTTTTATCAACTATCATGCCCTTGAAACATTCTTTACTTTTGGCGGCATCCGTATTGAGGATAATATTGTGATTTCTTCTTCCGGAGCGATTAACCTAAGCCAATTCATTCCGAAAAAAACAGACGAAATAGAAAGATGGATGAAAAAGAGAAGAGGTGCTTCTTAATACTTATTCCACGAAGAAATTTCTTCCAGAGGTTTACGAATCTTCTCGCGTATTTTATCGTCTGCAGGATAACCTGCACAAATGATCAATTCCGCTCTTTTATGACGAGGGATTCCCAGTAATTTTTTTACTTTATTTTCATTAAACCAACCGAGAATGCAGGTACCCAAGCCCTCGGCAGTAGCCTGCAGACAAAAATGGGCGGTTGCAATGCCCACATCCATCAGGGTATATTCTTTATTCCGGATCACGGTACCGATGGCTGAGGTAAGATTGGGAAGTTCCCTTACCACGACCACCATCACAGGTGCCTGACGTGTAAAATGATTCATGGAAAGGAAACGGGTAGATGTTTGTTCTGCGATTTTATTTTTCAATTCAGGATCATTCACAACAATAAATTTCCATGGCTGGGCATTGCATGCCGAGGGAGCCAGCCGGGCTGCTTCCAGACACCTTTTGATTTTTTCTGGTTCAACCGGTTTATCCAGGTATCCCCTTACGCTTTGACGTTTTGCAACAAGTTCAAGAAAATTCATAATACCTCCCCTGCAATTTCTTTGATCTGTATGTTTTCATAATAAATTTCATGTTTCTCCTGTTTAGCCACTTCAAGCATTGCCTTTGCTACACTCAACGCCCTCACAGGTTCATATTTTTTCATCTTTCCCCGGAAGAGAAAGCGGCTGAAACGAAAAAGTTTTTCGGCAATTTCTTCCATCCTTCGTTTTTCTTCACGTTTCCCTATCAACAGGGAAGGGCGGAAAAATGCAACCTTTTTAAAACCCAGCTGAAGAATGGCCTGCTCCATTTCTCCTTTCAAACGAAGATAAAAAGAAAGACTTGAAGGATTGGCTCCAAGGGAACTTACACAATAAAATCCTGAAAAACCATTTTCCCTTGCATAGGCAGCAAGGGTGACAGGAATTTCATAATCCACATAGCGATACTCTCTGATATTTTTTGCTTTACGGCGTGTGGTCCCTATGCAACAAAAGAAATCATCGCCACGAATAGAATTTTTTAGTCCTTCAAGATTGCGGAAGTCGGTTTGAAAATACTCCAGTTTTTCATGGCTCTTCATAAGAGGAGATCGCGTAAAAGCAATCACGCTGGTATAATAAGGATCGTCAAGCAAAAGATCAAGCAGGTGCTTCCCTACCAGACCGGTTGCTCCCACAATGACTGCTGTTTTTGAGATTGAATTTTTCATTCTTCCTTTTTACTTGCTACCACACCATATCCACGATAGCAAAGATACTAAATAATATACTGGCTATGCCGTTGACAAGGGTAAATGTCCTGTTTATTGTTGCAATATCTCTTGCAACAATACGATGCTGGTAATAAAGCACCCCTGCATACAAAAAGAGTCCCATCCAGTACATCCATCCCTGCCGGTAAAGATATCCTGCCATGGCCAGTACTGCTGTTGAAAGAATATGCAAAAGGGCTGAGATTACAAGGGATTTTCTCCTTCCCGCCACAACAGGGATAGAATATAATTTTTCTTTTCTGTCGAATTCCTCGTCCTGCAGGGAATACAGAATATCAAAACCACTCACCCACAACAAAACGGATATTGAGTAAAGCAATGGAAGAAGATCAAAACGTCCTGTCACCGCCAGATAAGCCCCTATGGGAGCAAGGGAAAGTCCGAGGCCAAGGATGAAATGACAAAGAAAAGAAAACCGTTTGGTGTAGCTGTATCCAAGAATCACCAGCAAGGCAACAGGAGAAAGAAAAAATACCAGTCGGTTAATATGCCAGGTAAGAAACACAAAGGCAATGGCATTAAAAAAAACAAAAATCAGGGCAGCAGCAGGAGTGATTACGCCGGCAGGAATTTCACGATGAAGGGTACGGGGATTCTTTTTATCAATATCCCTGTCGAGATAACGGTTAAACGCCATTGCTGCGGTACGGGCAAAAACCATGCATAACAAGACTTTTACCAGTAAACCAAAAGAAAAAACACCTTTGCCATACCACACGGCAGTAAAAAAACCCAGCAGGGCAAATGGCAAAGCAAATACCGTATGACTGAATTTAACCAGTGATAAATAATTGCTGACAGGTCTCACTTTTCATCAAGGTGTTTACGATACAAAAGATAATTTTCTTCATCAAAACAAACAAAAATAATTTTTTCAAGAGAGGAAGGTTGTTCCAGAAAACGTCTTACCTCACGAAAGGCAATCACACAGGCTTTGTCTTTTGGAAATCCATACACGCCTGTACTGATGTTTGGAAAAGCAATGGCCTTTAACTGGTATTCACTGGCCAGTTGAAGGCAATGACGGTAACACGAGGCCAGCAATTCCTCTTCGTTATGCTGTCCGCCATACCATACAGGCCCTACCGTGTGAATCACATACCGTGCGGGCAAACGATATCCCCGTGTAATTTTTGCTTTTCCTGTGTCGCAGCCTCCAAGGCTGCGGCATTCTTCCAGCAATTCAGGACCTGCAGCACGGTGAATGGCTCCATCAACGCCTCCACCGCCAAGCAACGTACGGTTGGCCGCATTAACAATGGCATCCACTTCCATCCGGGTAATATCGCCACGGACAACTTCTATGCTGGGTTTGTTCATTTTATTTTATTATTTTATTGACCAGACTTGCCAGTGTCAGAAAAATAATTTTCAGATACATCCACACACTTTTGTTTTCAATATATTCCATGTTAAGGCGGATCTTGGCCGGCATGATTTCCCGGATATACATTTTTTCAGGATCTTCTGCCTCAGCCAACAGTTTATTTTCATCAATATACCGGACCGAAGCGAGGTCGGTAATTCCCGGTTTCACCATAAGCACCTTTTGTTGTTCGGCAGTATACAAATCCACATATTTCTTAACTTCAGGACGGGGTCCCACAAAACTCATCTGTCCTGTAAGCACATGGATTAACTGTGGAATTTCATCCAGTTTGTATTTTCTGAGCCAGTATCCTACCTTCGTTACACGAGGGTCTTTTCCTCCCACGGTAAGCAATCCCCGTTTATCGGCATCACGGTACATGGTACGGAATTTAACAAAACCAAAAGGTTTTCCTCCTTTGCCTATCCGTTCCTGTACATAAAAAACAGGCCAGCCATCATCCACTAAAACAGCCAAAGAAATCAACAATCCCAGAGGGAGCAAAATAATCAAACCAAGGATAGAAAAGACTATATCCAGTAAACGGATGATCATGCCGGTAACAATTCTTTTACTGAAGCAATCAACGCATCGCATACTGTATGCACCTGTTCGTCAGTAAGGGTATAATACACAGGGAGGCTGATTTCCCTTTCATAATGATGATAAGCCACAGGGTAATCATCAATGCGGTATCCCAGGCGGGAATAGGCACTAAGCAGGGGAAGAGGCTGAAAATGGACATTCACGGCCACTCCTTTTTGCCTCATGGACCGGATCAGTTCATCACGCATGGGTTCAGTAATATTTTTGATACGCAACAAAAACAGATGGAAGGAAGATTGCCTGGTGGCTGTTTCCACAGGAGGAATTTCGGCCCAGGGGAAAGATTGCAATGCTTCAATGTAAGCATGAACAATTTGCCGGCGGCGGGGCAGGATATCGCTTTCATACCGTGAAAGCTCCACCAGTCCGATGGATGCCTGGAGGTCTGTCATGTTGGCTTTATAACCTGCTTCCATTACATCATAGCGCCACTCTCCGTTTGTTTTGGCCAGGGCATCCTTAGTTTGTCCATGCAAACTGAAAACATGAAAATAATGATATAACTCTTCGGCATCGAAAGCCGGAGGAAGATTAAAAGCAATGGCCCCTCCTTCGGCCGTGGTCAGATTTTTGACAGCATGAAAAGAAAAAACAGAAATGTCGGCCAGTGTTCCTGCCTTCTTCCCTTTATCACGTGCTCCAAAGGAATGAGCCGCATCAGCTAAAATAAGAATCCTTCCCAATTTTTCCTGTACAGGCGACGAAGGAACAAAATCACGATGTTCCTGTACCAGCCGGTACAGTTCATCGTAATCACAGGGCCAGCCTCCCACATCAACGGGAATAATCACTTTTGTTTTTCTGGTAAGGGCTTTTCTGACAGCTTCAACAGAAATGTTAAAATCACCGAGATTGACATCCACCATCACCGGTCTTGCACCGCAATGAAGCACCACATTGGCTGTGGCACAATAAGTATAGGCAGGCACAATCACCTCATCACCCGGCCCCACGCCAAACCACCGCAAAACGAGTTCCAGACCTGCCGTGGCAGAAGACACGCATACGGTATGTGAATTCCCACAATACCGGGCAAGTTCCTGCTCAAAACGGTAAGTCTTCGGGCCTGTGGTAATCCAGCCCGACTTAAGGGTGTCAATGACTTCATCAATGATTTTCTGGTCAATATGAGGAGGAGAAAAAGGGATCATACAACAAGCGTTAAAAGCTGTCAAAAATAATCAAATGAAGGCAATAATTCCAAGTTTTTCAGGACTGCCCTCTTTCCTGTTCATCAACAAGACAGAGAAAAAAATAAAAGAAACTGAAAAAGAAAACTCCGAAAAAACGGTTCAGCATGGATTCAAAGAAAAAATTCACCAGTACCACCAGCAAAAAGTAAAACAGCATTTTTTTTCTATTGCGGATGGCATAAAAAAATCCTGCCACAAATATGGCCACCAACGAGAATAAACCTGGAATACCTGTCCCTACAGCTGTTTCAAGAAACTGGTTATGCACATTATCCTGTACAGGGATTCCGCTGCCGGTGTCTATGTGAACCGCATGAATGCTTTCTTTGACATCACCGGTACCCACTCCCCACCACAGATTTTCAGTCCACACATGCCATGCTTTTTGCCATATCTCAAGCCGTTGATTGGGCAATCCGATGGTGTACATGCGGGTATGAATACTGAGGAACACCACCACAGGAATGAAAAGAATCAATATTACATAGCCGGTTTTTCCCCTGTATTCCAGTAAACCATAAACCATTGCCATCAGAAAAAAAGCCAGCAAAGCCCCCCGGGAATTCAGTATAATTAAAAGAATTGCAAAAAAAATTGCCACCGTAATCAGACCAATCTGCCGTTTTACATGCGGGGTACGTTTAATCCATTCGAGCAAAAACAACAATCCAACGCATAAAAACATGGAATAATAAGAAGGATGAAGAAGGACAGAAAAATTAGTATAGGTAAAATAGCCAAGACCGCTTTTAAACAAAAACCAGAATGAAAGATGAGGATCAGCGTAAGAATGGGGTTTAAAAATCAGATGGTGGTCGACAATAGAAAAAGATCTGTAAAAAGCAGTGCCTGTGCAAATAATTCCTGCCAGTAACAAGCCCGCAACAAAAGCACCTGCAATAAGTGACCGGTAACGTATAATATTGTCTTTCGATCCCAGCATCAGCAAAGGAACGACAAGTAAAGAAAGTTTTACCTGCACATCAAACCATCCCTCGTGCTGGTTGGAAGAATAAACAACACTTATCAGGGAAACAAGGTAAAAAAGAAAGAAGAAAAGAAAGAGTCTGAATGGAATTGATTCGACGGTAAACAGCTGGCGGTAATGTTTTCTGCCCTGCCACAGAGAAGTTACCAGCCACAAAGGAATAAACCACACGACAGCATGCCAGTAAAGCGGTAACACAAAAACCATGGCTGCAATCAGTATGGCCTCCAGAAAAGCGATGTATTTACCGACCTTCATTACGTTGAGCCAAACGGGTTAAAACAGCAATAAATTTTTCAGCAAGTACCTCGTAAGTATGATTTTTCAGCACATATTGTTTGCCTGCTTCTCCCATTTTTTTCTGTTCTTCAGGAGGCAGGGATTTGATTTTCCGGATGGCCATGGCAAGAGCTTCTGCATTTTCAGGTTCAATGGTATAGCCACATCCGGCTTCTCTCACAAGATCATTGCCTGCCCTGATGGCCTGAATAACCGGTTTGCCTGCCATCATATAATCAAAAAGTTTATTGGGACTGACCCCGAAACGGAACAATGACTGGTTTTGAAGTCCCAGGTACAGGACATCCATTGCTTCCAGAAGATCAGGTACCATGGCCTTCTCAACAGGCGGAAGAAAAATCACATTGGACAGATGATGTTCCCTTGTTTTTCTGATAAGATTTTCTTTTTCCGGTCCCTGTCCTGTCAGGATAAATGTTACCTTCTCTTCCTGCAGGATCCGTGCGGCCTCAATCAAAGAATAAAGCGCATTGGCCAGGCCGAGGGTGCCGGCATAACCTACTAAAAGCCTGCCTTTTTCTCTTTCTTTCTGCAGCGTTTCGGCATGCAGGGGAGGAAGTTTTTTTCTTTGGTTCCAGTCGTCACGGCAAATGCCATTTGGAACATAAAAAAACTTCGCCGGTGCTAATCCATGAGCCATCATGTATTCCTTTGCACAAGGGAGCATGGATATCACTGCCGACGAATGCCGGTAGGCATAATTTTCGGCCATTTGCATCGTTGCAATAAAAGGATGGTATTTACTGTATCCTCCCAGCTCCATAGGGGACAGGGGCCACAAATCATGCACCTCAAACACCAACGGAGCTTTACAGGCCGATGCCATTCTTCTGGCAGGATAAATATCAAGCGGATAGGTAGAAGAAGCAATCACAACGTCAAAATTATATTTTCTGGCCAGGGCGCTGGCATGCCACCAGGTTTTTATTACAAAGATCAACATGTTGAAGATACGCCGCACTGAATTGCCTTCATAAGGAGGCGTTTTTATCCACACGTATTCCACTCCTTCCCTTTGTTCGACCTGCAGGGAAGAAGACACCTGCGGCTGATGTGTTCGTACATGCGAATGCGAAGCAGAAATCACCACAACAGCATGTCCTTTTTTTTGCCATTCCCTTGCAAGATAATAAGGACGGTATTCCATTCCGAGCGCCGGCGATCCGGCATAATGATTAATGATTGCAATCTTCATCCCTTCAGTAATTCTTTTTCTATCACAGCCGCTGCCTCACCGTTCCCATAAAGAGAAAGATCGAAAGAAACCTGCCGTTGCATGGCTTCGGCCACTGCGACAACAATGTTCTGTGTTTTTGTTCCTGTCACGATGTTGACCTGTTGTTCTACCAGTTCAACCCATTCAGTTTCTTCCCGGAGGGTCACACAAACCTTCCGGAAGAAAAATGCCTCTTTTTGCAATCCCCCGCTGTCGGTCATTACCAGTTCACAATGCTGGAGCAGGTAAATCATCTCCAGATAACCTACAGGATTTACCAGCATAACCTGTGACCCCAGAAAAGTGGTATTGTCAATTTTCTGGCGGGTACGGGGATGAACCGGAAGAACAATGGGTATTTGCGATGATATTTCTTTTAAAGCGGTTGCAATCTGCCTGAGACGATCAGGATTGTCTGTATTTTCCGCACGATGAATGGTACAAAGAATAAACCTTGGTGGCACTTCGAAGAAAGGTTTCCGTGCAAAATTGGCATAATAAAGGGCGGCATCCTGCATCACATCGCCCGATTGAACGATGCGGCATTTAAACCGCTCAAAACCTTCGTTTTTAAGATTCTGCATGGCATTCGCTGTAGGACAGAAGAGCAAATCGCTGATGCGGTCGGCAATTATTCTGTTAATTTCTTCGGGCATGTTCATGTTGAATGAGCGCAACCCTGCTTCCACATGAGCAAGTTTAATATGCAGTTTTTTGGCCGCCAGTGCCCCGGCAAGGGTTGAATTGGTATCGCCATACACAAGAACCCAGTCGGGTTTTTCACACAGCAATACCTTTTCTATTTCCTCGAGCATACGACCTGTCATCGCTCCATGAGGAAGACTATGAACATAAAGATTGTAATGAGGATGGGGAATTCCCATTTCTTCAAAAAACACCTCACTCATGTTTTCGTCGAAATGCTGTCCTGTATGGACAATGACCTCTTTTATCTGCTGCGTTTTCCGGAAACGGCGGCTTAGCACCGCTGCTTTGATAAACTGAGGCCTTGCGCCTATGATGGTAACAACTTTCATTATGATTTATGCAGTTTTATATATGGCAAACTCCCGTCCATGAATGCGGTATATTTTTTTTTCTTTTAAAAAAGAATAACGGTCTATCAGTTCCTGATGCACAGGATTGTTATAAATGATATACATCCTGCGAGGAAAATTTCTGAACGATTCTTTTACTTTATCCATCCATGCCGTCATTATTTCAGCATCAAAAGGATTAAAAAGAAAAAATACCGTATATTCTTTATCAGGATTCACCTCCGTTGCATCCTTATTGATTACTTCCACAGGCGACATTGTTTTCTTTTTTCTACGAAATTTTTCTATGTTCTGCCGGCAAATATCACATAATTCAGCTGAAAATTCAATACCCACCACTTTCTTAAAACCTGCCACCGAGGCTATCAGCAACGTTCGTCCTTTGCCTGCTCCCACGTCCACCCATACATCCTCTTTAGTAATTTCTATTTTTCTGAACAACTTTCTCAGTGCTGAAACAGGCGAAGGATCATATTTGGTTCCATGTTGTCTTTTCTCATGATCAATTCGTAGGTCCTGCAGCAGAACCCTCGACTGAGTGTCGGTTCCATAATACCAGTCAAAAAAAATCCCTTCAAGATGATTATAAAAAATCATCACGGAATTCCTGATTCCTTTTTCTCTTATTTTATGCCACCATGGTGCCATCAGAAAAAGTAGCAAGGTATTTTTTACACAGGCAAAAACCTTCATGCATGAATAAAAACTTTTCATACAATTGCCTGAAAGGTTTTATGCCGGATATTTTTTTCAAAATTAATAAGGTTAATGAATTAATCAATATTCTGTAAATGAAAGGAAGATAAACCATGCGGGTGGCAGGAACAGGAATGAATAACATGTGTTGTTTGAATCTTTCAAGTCCTGGCATGGAACGGTATGACTCAAGACCGTAGGAGATTTCAATAAAACCTTCCCTGCGGATTACTTCATTAATCAATGTAAACAACATGGCATTTACGGGGCAAGACGAAGAATAGTTGTAATCCATAAAAGGATGATAAATGACATATTTGTTTTCTGTCTTCACCACGATCATGTAAGCAATCATCTTCCCGTCTTGAAAAGCTGCAACAGGATGCACATCCTTATCACCAAGCAAAACATTCACGTAATGTGCCCATTTTTCCTTATCGGTGAGGTAAGCGACTTCGCGCTGATGCCTGGAAAGAACAATCCGATTGATACGAAAACCTTCATTTATCATCTCCTTGAGCGAAGGTCTTCTGATGTCACAGCTTTTTAAACCTTTTCGTATCTGATTTCTGATCTTGGAATCAAATTTTTCGAGCGAATAATCAGAACCCCTGAAGATGTATTCGGCTGTATTTTTCTCCTGAAAAGAGGTTTTAAACAAAACCGGTTTTTTGTACTTTTTCCCACACACTAACAACTCTTCCCTGCGGGGGTATACATTACGAAGGGTGGGAAATGAATACACCACCTGACCGGTCACAAGCCAGTGGTATTCCTTCACTTTTTCCACACAAAAACCCGTCTGCCGGTAAAGCATTATAAATTCTTCTGTTGTCATATTAACGAGACCGTTTGATCTTTCTTATCTCTGCAAGGGCATCTTCGTAAGTCACAAACTGAACTTTCTTTTCGCAAAGATACTGAATCAGCCAGGTATACCATGATCTCCACACAATAAAACGGTTAGAAAAATACCGGTCGTGAAACAACACGGTAAAATACGCTATGTGGTTCTGTTCAGCCTCTTCAATGATTTTTTTCGTCAAGCTCTTGGCCTCTTCAAGTGTGCGATTACTGAATTTTCTTTTTCTGTCAGCACAAACCACGCCATCCATCAGATGAAGAGGAAATTCCGGGAAACCCTCTTCAAAATAAGGATTTTCCATTTTCATCACTGTGCTGTCAAAAAGATATCCTGCCTGCCTTAGATAAGACAGGGTAGGATTTGAAAAATGCAGATAATGCATCCGGATTCCAAAAGATTCTAATCCGCTTATCTGGCGAAACAACTCCCTTTCCCTGCAAATCTCTTCAAAAGAATCAAAGGCAATGCCATGAACTCCGGTGCGGAAACCACGTGAAAGGATTTTCTGTATCCACGGGGCTGCCGCATCAAGAGAGTATGACAGTCCATAACCCTTTGCAACAGCAATAAAGAAAGTAGAAACCACTCCGTGCGAAGCATCAAAAGTCATCAACTCATCAAGATTCTGCCATTTATTGGTGAGGAGGTCGGCATAACGACGGCAGTATTCCTTAAAAGAAACTACCCCTGCCATCATTTCGAGAGTATTCCGCACGTAATATTTCGGGAGAATCAAATCTTTATAATGTTCCCATACAGTAAGATGATCCACATCATGAGAAACAATCACTTTCATCGGAAAAAGGGGTTTAAAAAGTATTCCGTCTGATAAATTTTAAAATTATTTCAATCCATACCACAGCTCTGTTAAAAGTATATACAGGAATGAGTTTTCCGCCAAAATCCCTGAAGAAAGCTTCCACCTCGGGGATCATCGATCCTTCAAAATCAAAATATTCAAGACCGAGCGATCTGGCATGACGGATGGCTTCCCACAGGCAACAGGCCCCTGCACCGGCATGTTTATGGCTGGTGTCATATCCTCCCAGTAAATAATAAGCCCGGTTGCGGTAATGTATACAAAAAGCTGCAGCCACAGGAACCTCTTTCCATGAAGCAACAAAAGCAAAACTGTTTTCCGGCAGGCTGTATTCGTTAAGAATCTTCGTGAGCCGGAATTCATTTAACTTTTTATTTCTTCGCGAAAATGTTTTTTTCACCAGCTCCATCACCAAAGTCATGTCTTTTGTTTGGTTCACTGTTATCCCATCTTTGAGGGCTTTACGGATGTCATATCTTCTGCCAGAAGAAAAATCTGCAAATATTTCTTCTTCCGTTTTTTTCAAAGAAATCACATAGGTATAATGAGGAATCACTTTAAAATTATTCCAGTAATAAGGTTGTGTATCGGTACAAAAATCGGGCAAGGCGAGGGAGACCAACGAAAATCTTTTTTGCCGGTAAAAATCTGCTATCAGCGTATGTACTTTTTTTTCGAAAGAATATTTTTTCGTGATTGACTCTTTTCGTGGAATGAGAAAAAAACCATTATGCGGCGTATAGGGAGGAAGAAAAAAGCAACGTAGAAACAACAGGTTTATCTTATAATGGAAAAAACCTCCTGCGATCTGATTATTATTATCAAGAATCATAAAGATTTCAAGACAGGAAGAAGGATACATGGCCAGCCAGCGACGTGTAAAAAACACAGAGCCATATTTTTCTGCGAGCGAAAAAAATTCCCGGTGGTCCAATGTAACTTTTTCAATCTTCATTCAGTAATTTTTTATATAAGCGAAAAAGCGTTTCCTGTTCCTTTTCCCAGCAGAGTTCTTCTTCCACTCTTTTGCGTCCGTTTTGCCCGAGGCGAACAGCAAGGGCTTTATCCTGTAACAATAAATCAATTTTTTCTGCTATTCCTGCAGAATTGGAAGGATTTACAAAAATAGCATTTTCAGAGCCAAAAAAATGAATCCAGAAAGGGAAGTCCGACATGATGACCGGCAGTCCGCAAGCCATATATTCAAATGTCTTAATGGCAAATGTGTTCATGTGATTTAATTCGGGCAAGATGGTTACCATGCCCACATCCGCTTTCTTGATGTATCCATATAGTTTTTCGACAGGCATCCAATCTTTCCATTCTACTTTCCCATGAGGCATGTGATTGAAACATTTCTTTTTGTATTCTTCTCCTTCCCACTGGCCAATAAGCAACAAGGTGGCATCGGTACGAACGGAATGCATGGCCTCAATCAGTTCATAAATACCCCTTCCTGCGGTTAATCCGCCCACATAAATAATAATGGGTTTCTTCTTCTCGATGTCCAGCGATGGAATATTATCTATCAGGGAAAGAATGGGAAAATTTCTTACGAGGTAAAACTTATGGACATGCCGCGGATAGGCTGATAAGAAATTGTGAGGATTCTGCGGATTGTCTGCAACATAAATCCATGCATCAAAAAAACGTACCGACAACTTTTCAACAAGCAAATACATAAAAGCAAAAATTCTCCTGAAAGGCCTGGGAACCCATTGCTTCACACTGGTTTCACAGGAAAGTTGCAGGTACAAATTCTCATGAGAATCAAAAACAACTTTTTTCCCGCATAACTTAAGAAGAAATCCTATAAGCAACAGTTCCGGATCATGCAGATGCATGACTGAAGCTCCCGTTTTAATGGCTTTCCGCATGGCAACAAAGGAATTGAAAAACCGTTTCAAACGACCGGAATATTCCTTCAGCCCTACGATGTAAACTCCATCCCGCTGTTCATCTTTACTCCACACACCCACCACATACACAACATACCCCTGACGGACAAGTGAACGGCATTCCTTATAAAAAATTCTTCCGTCAATGGCTTTGTGTACCGTTGTAATATGACACACTTTTTTCATGACTCACATAATTATATAACACCGCTGAAAATACTGCATAAGGAAGAAATAACTGATATCCAAAGAAAAAATTATTGGTAAACATAAGAAAAGGAATTACCCCACTGTACAACCGGAAGGCAGAAAAAAGAATCTGCAGGTGTGAAGGAGCATCAGGAGGTAGTTCCCATCTGAGCAGTTTTAAGGGAACCTTATAAATAAAAACAAGCAGAGAGATAAAACCGACGATGCCGTAACGGCGTAAAAGAAGGACATATTCTCCGTCCACAATGGTGGTGTGAATTGCTTTTGCAGGACCCCAGCCTATCCATAACGATTGTTTAAAAATTTTCAGTTCGTCTTCCCACATGTGAAGACGTGTGTTAAACGAAGTGTTGGTCCCGGAAAAAAATGTTCTTATCCCTTCATAAAGATAATAAAACCGGGGAAGGATAAGGAGGATCACCAGAATTCCCAGCAATAATAAGCAAAGACGCAAAGTAAACGAATACGCCCTGTTATGAAAAACGGAAAACAACATCACTGCAGCCATGGAGAAAAAAGCTGTGCGTGAAGAGGTCATGAGCACAACAATCATCAGAAGAAAAAAGACAATCAGCGAAAGGATTTTTTTCTGTGACAGATAGAAATAATAAAAGAAAAAAAGGTATAACAGAACAATAAAAGCGCCAATGTTGGGATCGCCACCGGTAACAAAACAACGGTGAGAATAATCGATCATGTTCCGCACATGAAGGTCGCTGGTATACAACTTGCCCACCAAAGGAGCCAGATTGAACAGATTAAAATATTCAATGACAGAAATAAGAAAAATAAGGGGTACTGAAAAAAGAAAGAACAAATACATATACCGGAGCATTTTTTCACTTTTGGTACAGTTGACCAACAACATGGCCAGCAAAGGAATAAGGTATCGAACGATTTCATTTACATCACGCCACGAAAAAGGAACACCAAGGGCAACATATCCCCACAGGGTTGAAATGACAACGAGGAAAAGAAAAATGAGGTAATAAACATTGTAGCGGTTGATCCGTATTTTCATCAGGTAAAACAAAATGAGAGGAAAAAAAAGAAAAACAAGAAAAACATGCAAACTCACCGCCACTTCTCCGATGTAAATAATATTGGGCAACAGCAGGCAGGAAAAAATCACCACTGTCAGCAGAAATTCAAGCGAGGTAATATGGGCAAGCCGTATCTTCATCATTTTGATTAGCGGGAATAAAACTGAATGATGAGGGAAGCAATCCGGCGGACCTCATCAACGGTTAACTCATAAAACAAAGGCAATCTGAGCAGGCAATCGGCATACCGGTCGCAATTGGGCAAGGGACGCCCGTCGTGTTTCGGAGCATAATAAGGACTTTTGTGAAGTGAAAGGTAATGAAACACTGCCATGATGCCATGCTGCTTTAAATATTCGATAAGACGGTCCCTTTCTTCAATGGAACGGCACAAAAGATAAAACATGTGGGCATTGGGCGTGGCATAAGGAGGAATATGGGGCAACTGAACCACTTTTTTCTTTTCCAGCGGTTTTAACTCTTCTTCGTACACCTTCCAGAGGTTTTTTCTTTTCTGTTGAATGGCATCGAGATTTTCCAGTTGAGCAAAAAGAAAAGCGGCTGTGAGTTCCGAAGGCAAAAAAGAGGAACCTATATCTACCCATCCGTATTTGTCCACTTCGCCACGGTAAAAAGCTGTCCGGTTGGTGCCTTTTTCCCAGAGGATTTCGGCCCGTTTGACAAAACGGTCATCGTTAATCACCAGCATGCCTCCTTCGCCCGAAATAATATTTTTTGTTTCATGAAAAGAAAAAGCCGCCAGGTGACCAAACGATCCGAGAGGCCTGTGCTGATAATAAGCGTCGATGGCCTGTGCCGCGTCTTCGATGAGAAAAAGATGATAACGTGAAGCGAGTGACATGATTTTTTCCATGTCGCAGGCTATGCCGGCATAATGAACTACCACGATGGCCCTGGTCCTTTCTGTAATCAACGGTTCAATGGCATCAGGATCGATGTTGGGATTCTCAGTTGCCGAATCACAGAAACGAATCATAGCCCCTCTTAAGATAAAGGCATTGGCGGTAGAAACAAAGGTGTAAGAAGGCATGATGACTTCATCGCCGGGCCGGATATCAATGAGCAGGGCGCACATTTCCAGCGCATCTGTGCCGCTGGTGGTCAGCAAACATTTCCGGAATCCGTACCGCTGTTCAAAAAACTCATGGCAGCGGCGCGTAAACATGCCGTTGCCCGAGATCTTCCCCGAAAGGACAGCCTCCCGGATGTAATCAATTTCTTTCCCGGTAAGAAAAGGTTTATTAAAAGGAATCCGCATTTTTCTCAGGTTTATAGTAATACCATGCTTCCGTAAGGATAATTTCAAAAGCATTTTTTTCGTAAAAACGGAGAGCCTGTTTATTTTTTCCTTCGGTCACCACAGTCAATTCCGTTGCTCCCTGGCGGAAGGCATAATACGCTGCAGCCTCGATGAGCAAAGAACCGATGCCCCGGCGCTGAGCAGAAGCGCTGACCGAAATCAGCCCAATGGAACACGCTGTTTCTCTCATCCGGAGCGTAATGAATCCAAGGCAGCGGTTGCTGTTACGGCACACATAACAAATGTGATCAAATTCCCCCTTCAACGCCTTCCGGTACCAGGTATGATAAAACGCATGGATTTTCCTGCTGTCTGTGATGCCACGGTAACGGCTGTATTCCACCAGCGGAGCGATGCAATCATCCACGTCGAGAAAATCTTCTTTCCATTCCTCAACGCCTGCAGGGAAAGCCACAGAAGAAGAAATTTTTTTCCGCAACGTGATCCGTTCATCCTCAAATACAAAGCCCATGGATTCAAGCTTACGAACAGAAACAACATCGTCTTTCCGGCATTTACACTGAATCACATCCACATGATTATCTTTTGCCCATTGCACAATTTCTTCTTTTTTCACCGGAGCAATCTCTTGTTCCTCAAGTTGTGCAATGGTAAGATTGAAAAAATCAGAATCCCATGGCAGAATTTTCATGCGTTTTTTTTAATCTGTACATATCATTTAAAGTTCCGCATTACATACCTGCAGCCATTGCCGGACAAGGTTTTCTTCTGCAAGTTCATGCGAAATAATATCCTTATTCTTCTGTTTATCCTCTTCCCTGCAGGAAGCAAAAGTAATAAAATCGAGTGAAGGAATTTCAAACGAATCATAAATCACTACCCCCAGGTCATGCAAATACCGGTAGGTGGTTGTAGTGCTTTTGAGAAATACCTTTTTCGCCATCATCAGCATGGGGAAAAGATTGCCCAGTCCCTGTTGCCTGTCGTGAAAAAATACAAGTACATCCAGCGAAGCCAGGTAAGTGGCATACTCTTCCGGAGGCATAAAATCCAAAAGAGGATAAAATTTTTTTCCAAATAACATGTATCCCTGTTCAACCACTTGCTTCACATACTCATTTTTCTTCCCTCCCCAGCCCTGTCCATAAGACAGAGGGCAATAAATGCGTATGTCTTCACTGGCATAACGGGAAAGCATGCGGAATACTTCTATGTGCCGGTTGCTGTCATCGGCTGAATTTCCCACCTGAATAAAAAGTGTTTTTTTTGAAGACGCAGGAAGATCAGAGGAACAGACAAGAGTGGTTGGATAGGCAGCATAGAATGTTTTTCCTGTGTGGCCATATTTTTTCTGCGCCAGGGCAATGTCGCCCGGAACAACACAAACGATCCCCCCGAGGCAACGGATGGCTTTCTTTCTTAATGCTTCATACAATTTGTACTTGAAAGATGTTTGTGGTTGCAATCCAAAGTAAAGATCCCCTCCCCAGATAGACCATACAGAACGGCGGGCATAGGTTTCACAGGAAAGAATAAGATACAACCTTGGATCCTGGAGCCCATGAATGATAAAACGGTCGCCGGTCTTGCTTCGCAAAAAATACCTGAAAAGACCAGGATGTAAATGAGGACTTACATCATACCGGACAGAAGACAAAGAAGAAAAACGTGAAAGATCAGTACCTGTAAAAATAAAGAAATGCCGGTCAAGGTCAAAGGCCTGCCGGTATTTTACAAGAAAATCAACAAATCGTGCCGGATAGGTGGATGTGGTATTAAGAATGTGATAGATCATAAAGAAGCATCGTGTTGTTTAATGATATAAAGATACCATCCTAAAACGGCAATGTAAATCAGAAAGGCCGTTCCTGAAAAAGCCAGCAACATCATTTTAAAATCGTGATACTGGGCAAACATATACACCATGGCCATCAGAATCAGGTTGTTCACCACACTCCACACCATGTTAAACTGCTGCTTCATGAACACCAGGGGCACAGAAGATAATGAAGACACAATAAAATTCACTGCAAAATAAGGAATCATGCAAGTAACGTATTCTGCCGATTCAACCCATGCCGTTCCAAAAAGGAATCCGAAAATATCTTTCAGAAAAAAAAGAATGAACACAATAACGATGACCGACAACAGAAAAAAGTTTTTCAGGATGGGCATTACCACCTGCATAAGAGGTAAACGGGAAGACCGGTGAAACGACATTTTCTGGTACAGCACCTGCGAAAACGAAAAACTAAGGAGGGTAAGAGGAGCCTGCACCAGCCGGAGGCCAAAATAGTACAACCCCAGCACATGACCGGAAAAGGAAGAAGTGATAATAAAAGAAATGCTGCTGTCTCTGGCCTGGTCAAAAAAAACCTGTATGGAATTATACAGGGGAAACTGCCGGTATTCCACAGCAACTTCCTTCACCGACGAAAATGAAATTTTTCTGAGGATTGAAAAATTTTTCCTCAGGTAGCCCCTGAGCATAGAGACTGCAGCAAGAAGATCTCCAAACAGCTGTCCGGCAATCAATCCCATTGCTCCTGCATGAAAAACACCTCCGGTGACATGAACAATCCCTGTGCCTGTATTCCGCAGGATCTTGTTAACGGCAAGGACATGATATTTTTTTTGGCGGTTGTACCAGTAATTCATGGTTTGAAATACACCAAGAATCAATACATTGAATGGCACAAGATACAACCATGGCGAAATAGCAGGATTTTTTAAAAGAGCAGTTATGCCTCCATTGAAAAAAAACACCGGAATCATCACCGTCAGAAAAATGCCGGCAATGATGAGCCCGCAAAGTTTAACAACCGCATGAGCCTTGTCATCAGCGGAAGGAAGTACAACAGCCAGTTCATACCGCGCTGTGGCCACAATGGCTACAAGATTCGTAAGGGTAAGAAAAAGGGCGTAGGTTCCAAAGCTTTCAGGAGAATACAACCGGGAAAGAACCGGCGATAAAAAAAAAGGAATCAGCTGGGCAAGGGCCGTCCCTGACAGAAGCACAAAAACATGCCGTAAAAATTCGGAATTTTTTATCCGTTGCAGCATCAGGCTTCAAATTTGTTTACCATCAGCGCCAGAAACGATCCGGCCAGAAACCCTGCCAGGATACACAATAAAAAATATTTTACATACCCCGTTTCCGGTTCCAGAGGAACGAGAGGACGGGTAAGATACACAAAATCCTTGGGCATCCGGACCCTTGAGTCAATATAAATTCCTGTTTTGTAAGCCTGCAGAATATCGTTATAAATGTTAAAATTATACACCTGTGTTCCCCCATGATGATTGTCAAAGAACACCTCCTTGACTTTCTCCATTTCCTTTGTTTTTAATTCATATTCATTTTTTAACTTCACCAGTTTTTCTTCTTCCAGATTTTTTATGTGCTTAATATATTCATTGTGGTTCAGATAATCCAGCAAAAAATCAGCTATCGCATTGATTTCTTTCGGATTGTATACTTTCAGAAGAATTTCTACCGACTGGGCATTAGAAGAAACTTGTGCACTTGCCTCTTTGAGTCCTTTAAAAGGCAGTGGTTTCCCGTTGTTTTCTCCGTTCATGTATTTGCTGTTGCAGTTGTACACATCAGAAAAGTCAGACACAAATTTTTTAATCTCCATAGGAGAAATAATAACAAATGATTGGTTGTTATCTAAATTTTGCTGAGGCTGGATCAAATAAGAAGTAATTTTAAAAGAAGAGGCATATACATTTTTTCTAAAAAAACTCAGATAAAAAGCCGGCAATAAAAAAATCAATATAGTAAATAATACAAGACGTGAATGCTTGCGGATAATCCGGAAGATATTCATCAAATCCACTTCAAGGTATTGATCTCTGGTGTCCATAATTCATTCATTTAATTTCTTTCAAAAGTACAAAATTTGTCCCGATTCGCCTGAAACCACAAAAATTCCAGCTTCTTTTTTTTATGATAAAATACTGTATCCTTGTGACATTCTCCTGCGTTTGTTTTGAATTCTGCTGACAGTCGCATCAAAGACGTAACTTTTATTGCCGGCAAACCGTATGACAATAATAAAAACACAAAATCTGCCTCTTAATTTTTAAAGTTATGAAACGGGAATGGATGCTCCAATTGCTTGAAAACCAAAGAAGTTCATGGGATGTTGTGGTCATCGGGGGAGGTGCAAGCGGCATAGGAGCTGCTCTCGACGCCGCCACACGAGGATACCGTACAGTCCTCATCGAACAACATGATTTTTCAAAAGGTACCTCAAGCCGAAGCACCAAATTGATTCACGGAGGAGTCCGTTATCTTCAGCAAGGGGATGTGTCGCTGGTTATCGAAGCCCTGCACGAACGAGGGTTGCTCCTCCGCAACGCTCCTCATCTGGTACACCATCAGAGTTTTATCATTCCTGCCTACGACTGGTGGGAAGGTCCTTTTTACAAAGTGGGCATGAAAGTGTACGACCTGATGGCGGGGAAGCTGGGGCTGGGACCTTCCGAACACCTTTCGCGCAACGAAGTACTGCAAGCCATTCCCACACTGAAAACCGAAGGACTGCGCGGAGGCATCATCTACTACGACGGCCAGTTCAATGACTCCCGTCTTGCCATCAATCTTGTGCAATCGTTCGTGGAAAACGGCGGCATTGCCATTAATTACATGAAGTGCATCGGTCTTATGAAAGCAACCGACGGAATGATCGCAGGAGTAATTGCCCGCGACGAAGAAACGGGAAAAGAATACTCCCTGCCTGCCAGAGTGGTTGTGAATGCCACAGGGGTATGGGCCGATGACATTCTTAAAATGGACCGGCCGGAAGCCCCAAAAACAATTGTCCCCAGCCAGGGTGTTCATGTGGTGATTGACAAAGAATACCTGCAAAGCCCCCACGCCATTATGATCCCTCATACAGATGACGGACGCGTACTCTTTGCCGTACCGTGGCATGACAAAGTGGTTGTGGGCACCACCGATACCCCCGTACCTCATGCCGATATTGAACCCCGCGCATTACAGGACGAAATTAATTTTATCCTTCATACCGCCTCCCGCTACCTCGCAAAACCTGTCTCCCGCAAAGACGTAAAAAGCATTTTTGCAGGACTTCGCCCCCTGGCCGCTCCCGAAGACGAAGAAAAGACAACCAAAAACATCTCCCGCAGTCATAAAATCATTGTCTCTGTGTCGGGTCTGATTACCATCATCGGAGGAAAATGGACTACCTACCGCCGCATGGCACAGGACGCCATTGATAAAGCTGCTCTTATCGGTGGATTGCCGGAATCGCCCTGCCGCACTCACCACATGCCCATCCATGGAGCCGTGATTGCTCTCCCGAAAGAAGACTCCCTGCATGTTTATGGAGCCGACAGTATTCAAATAAAAGAACTGATGACCAGCCAGCAGGAACTTGCAAAACCATTGTCTCCGCTTCTGCCCTACACAGGTGCCGAAGTGATATGGGCTGTTCGCCATGAAATGGCCCGGACAGTGGAAGACGTGCTGGCACGCCGCACCCGGGCATTGTTCCTTGATGCCAGGGAAAGCATAAGAATTGCGCCGGAAGTCGCCTCCCTCATGGCCAAAGAAATGAAAAAAGACAATCACTGGATCCGTCAACAGGTTGACTCCTATACCCATCTTGCCCGGGGATACCTTCCGGAATAATGAATTCATGTTGAATACAAGGATGCACTTCCTCTCCGGAAAAAATCCAACCCCTTTATTATCAAAATTTTATATGTTTTTTCTTCTTTCTTTTTTAATTTTAACCCTTCTCTTTTTGCAGAAAGGAAAGAAAATAACTACTTTAGTAATTCATTCGGCATCAAATGAAATTACTGACTTATAAAAACTGATGTTTTAATTTTTTAAGACGATGAAAAAATATTGCTTCTTGATGATATTGTTTGCAGGTTTCATGGAAAAAACCTATTCACAGGCAGAAGTTGATACAACGTCCACCATTATGCTGGCCGAAAACCAGGAAGCAGAACAGGCTTATAACCAGGGACTGGAAGAAATAAAGAACAGAAATTACACTTATGCCTTAAGTCATTTCACCGATGCGCTTAAATACAAGCCCGACCTGTACCAGGCTTATAACGGACGTGGCACTGCATACCTGCTGATGAAAGACTATCAGAATGCCATCCGTGAATTCCGGAAAGCTTTAAAAATGAATCCTCAAAACAAGGGTTCTCTTTATTACAACATCGCCATTGCCTATCAGCTGGATCATCAGTACGACAGTGCCATCAATAATCTTAAGTTGGCTGAAAAAACAGCATTCAAAAGTCCAAAAGTTTATTACAACATGGGATTCTGCTTGTATCAGCAGGGGAAATACACAGAGGCCATTGCGGCATACGACAAAGCCATCGCTGCCGATCCAAAGTATGCCGATGCCTATAACGACAGAGGAAGTGCCAAACGGCAGGCAGGAGATCTCGAAGGAGCCATTCAGGATTATTCAGAGGCTATCAACATTTCTCCGAAGGCTATGTACTATGACAACCGGGGAACTGCTTACAGACGCATGAAACTATTTGGCGAAGCGATCGAAGATTATACCATGGCGCTACGCCTGAGCCCCGATGCTTATGCCATTTACAACAACCAGGGAAGTGCCCGTTACGACAAAGGAGACTACCAGGAAGCCATCGAAGATTATAAAAAGGCTATCTCGCTTAAACCTGACTATGCCCCTGCTTACAACAACCTCGGAACGGTTTATTATGTCATTCAGAATTATCCCGAAGCACTCAAGGCCCTTAACAAAGCCATTGAATTAAATCCTTCTTACGGATATGCTTACTTCAACAGGGGCAATGTAAAAGAAGAATTAAAAGATGTGGAAGGAGCTGTAAACGATTGGAAAAAAGCTGCTTCCCTCGGATTAAAATTGGCTGAAACAAATATTGACGACTATAAAAAGAAGAAATAATAAACCAATGTTGATTGAAAATGCTATATTTTCAGAAAATTGGATGAAAATTTTCTGAATGCTTTCAACAAAATTAAAAATGAGAAAATGTTCATGACCGGGAGGAAAATAAAATCATGGATATTTCATGTGACCATAAAAATAAAAGTACACAGATGAAGAAAAAAATTCTTTTCATTGGTATCTGGATGGGGATGGCAATTACTGCATTGCAGGCACAGGAATATATTCAGACCAACATTGCAAAATTCTGTTCGGGCAAAAAAATTTCAGAAAAAGAAGTAAAGACGCTGATCAAAGAAGCCGACATGTATTACCTGCAGGGATTAAAAAGTTCATACATCCTGGCAGCCCAATCATACCAGAAACTGATGGCACTGAATCCTGACGACGCTTCCGTGAATTACAAACTGGGGGTCAGCATGATGATGTCGCTGCAATCGAACAAGGCCCTTCCCTACCTTCAAAAAGCCTATGAAATTGACAAAAATGTTGCTCCCGATATTCTCTATCTGCTGGGCCGTTGTTATCATCTGAACTATCAGTTTTCAAAAGCGAGAGATTATTATCAGCAATACCGGAAAATTGTTTCAAAAGAGAATGATGACTTCATGCTGAAAAAAGTGAAACAACGCATCAAAGAATGTGAAACAGGCATGGAGCTGATGAAAAATCCGGAAAAAGTAATCATTGAAAATGCAGGGAAAAACGTAAACAGTGAATATGCTGATTACGCCCCTGTGATTTCGGCTGATGAATCGGTCATGCTGTTTACCTCACGAAGGTCCAATACCACCGGTGGAGGAATTTCGTTAAACGACAATGAATTTTTTGAAGACATTTATGTATCTCATGACAGTGCAGGCACATGGAGTTTTGCCCGTAACAACCAGGAATTACTCAATTCAAAAGCCGATGAATCGGCCATTGGTCTTTCGCCGGATGGACAGATATTATTCGTTTTCAGGGGACGCAACGGAGGAGATATTTATATGAGCCGCCTTGAAGGGGACAAATGGTCAAAACCCGTGTCTCTGGGCAGTAACATCAATACCCCCTATTCGGAAAATTCGGCTTCGCTTTCTTACGATGGCAACATTCTTTACTTTTCAAGCGATAAAAAGGAAGGCAGCCTTGGCGGATACGACATCTATCTGTCACGCAAGCTGCCCGATGGTTCATGGGCCCCCCCTGAAAATCTTGGTCCTCCCGTTAACACAGAAAACAATGAAATGGGTGTTTTTATGATGCCCGACGGACGTACCATGTACTTTAGTTCCGATGGCCATAAAACGCTGGGAAAGTTTGACATTTTCAGAACTTATCTGCAGGATAACGGCAAATGGTCCAAACCTGAAAACATCGGGTTCCCCATCAACACTCCCGAAGACGATGTCTTTTTTGTTGTGTCAGCCAGCGGAAAACACGGGTACTATTCCACCACCCGGGAAGATAGTTACGGATACAATGACATTTACCGCATTACTTTCTTAAACCCGCGCCGGCAGATTCTTCAAACCAACGAAAACAAGTTACTGGCCATCTCGGAAAGCACGATAGGAGAGACAGAAATCGATACTTCTTACAAATTAAAAACCATCCGGCTGACCATTGTGAAAGGACAGATCACCGATGCCTCTACCCACCAGCCTCTTGAAGCCACCATTGAAATTGTGGACAACCAGAAAAACAAAACCATCTATACGGTTTCTTCCAACAGCAAAACAGGAAAATATCTTGTGTCCTTACCTTCAGGAAAAAACTATGGAATTGTTGTGAAGAAAGAAGGATATATGTTCCATTCCGAAAACTTCGATCTGCCACCCGCCTCCTCCTACCAGGAAGTCATCAAAGATATTGCCCTGCAACTGGTCGATGTGGGGTCACGGGTGGTGCTGAACAACATCTTTTTTGATTTTGGCGTAGCTACCTTGAAATCGGAATCCATTCCTGAACTGGAACGGATTGTGGCCTTCATGACCGAATATCCTACATTAAAAATCCTGGTGTCAGGCCACACAGACAACATCGGTGCTGAAACCGTTAACCAGAAACTGTCTGAAGCACGTGCCAAAGCAGTGGTGGATTACCTTGTTTCCAAAGGCGTTGACCCAAAACGCATGGAATATAAAGGATTCGGATGGCAGAAACCCATTGCCACCAACGACACCGAAGAAGGACGGGCACAGAACAGGCGTGTGGAATTCCAGATCATCAGTAAGTAAATCATCACCGGTCATTCCTCCCCGCAAAGGAGGAATGACTTTTTATTGTTTCATGAACAGTGGAAAAATTCCTTGAACTTGTTGCGCAGGATCTTTATGACAAATTAGGCGAAAAGCTTTCATCGGCTCATGTGATCTTCCCTTCCAGAAGGGCACACCTGCATTTTAATTACTACCTCTCCCGGCTGATTCAAAAACCTTTATGGACGCCCCGTTATGCTTCCATCGAAGACTTTTTCCGGGAACTTTCTTCTTTTCATCCGGCCGATACTCTTTTACTCAATTATCTGTTATATAAAGAATACAAGAAAATCATCCACAGCGAAGAATCCTTCAGCTCTTTTTATTCCTTTGGCACCATCCTCCTTGCCGACTTTGACAACGTTGATAAATACCTTGTCAATCCCGACCAATTGTATACCAATCTCAAAGATCTTAAAGAAATTGAAAAAAACTTTGACTACCTCACTCCTGAACAAAGGGAAGCACTCAGTTCCTACTGGAATACTTTCAGTAAGATCAAGACCGATAAACAACATCATTTATTTTTTCTTCAACTGTGGGAGAACCTTGCCGATATTTACCATTCATTCAAAGACACTCTTCGCAAAGATGGAATTGCCTACAACGGAATGATGGCCCGTGATATTATTGAAAAAATAAAAAACAATCACCCGCCGGCTTTCCCTTCAGAAAAGTATATTTTTATCGGCTTTAATGCTCTTACCCGCTGCGAAGAAGAACTGTTTTTGTTCCTGCATCAACAAAAGAAAGCCCTTTTTTACTGGGATTATGACGAATATTATCTTTCCCATCCCCATCATGAAGCAGGCTATTTTCTTAAAACCTACATAAAAAAGTTTCCCAACCAGCTCAAGGAAGATCATGATAAAAATTTTTCTGTTTCACAGAAGAACATTCATGTATATGCCATCCCTTCAGTAACAGGACAGGCAAAAATACTTTCCTCCCTGCTGCCTCCCCTTTTGCAACCGGAAACTGAAAGATGGGACAAAACGGTGATTGTATTGCCCGATGAACAATTGCTCCTGCCGGTGCTTTACTCCCTTCCTGAAGAGGTACAAAACGTGAACATCACCATGGGATATCCTGTCCGCTTTTCTGCCACAGCAGGATTGATAAAACTTTATCTTGAACTGTACCGTCATGCTTGTAAAAAAACCGAAGACAGAAATGTTTTTTACTACAAATACGTGTGTGACATTCTTTCTCACCCGTTGGTAAAAACCTGTACCGGTAACGACAGCCAGGAGATCCTTTCCTCCATCCTCACAGAAAACAAAATTTACATTCCGGCAAAAGAGCTTCATAAAAACGACTTGCTGACACACCTCTTTTCCCTTCCTGCCAGTCCTCCGGAACTGCCCGGTCACCTCATGAAATTATGCCAGCTGCTGCCTGCAGACGAGGAAAATTCCCTTCACGACATTGAAAAAGAAACGCTTTACGTTCTTTATACAACCCTTGTGAAATTCAAAAACCTGCTTCAGAAAATCGAAGAAACATTCAGTGCCGATCTGATGATAAGACTTGTTTTGCAACTTGTGCAACCGCTCACCCTTCCTTTCGAAGGCGAACCACTTAAAGGAATGCAAATCATGGGACTGCTGGAAACGCGAACCCTTGACTTCGATAACGTAATTATTCTTTCGGTCAACGAAGGGATCCTGCCCAAAAACATTCCACCGGCTTCCTTTATCCCTTACAACCTTCGTAAAGGTTTTGGTCTGCCCACCATAGAACATCAGGACGCTATTTTTGCCTACTACTTCTACCGCCTGCTGCAACGAGCTTCCAACATTCATCTGACATACAACTGTGAAAACAATAAAGACGGCCTTCCCAATGAAATAAGCCGTTACCTTCTCCAGCTTAAGTACGAAAGCCACCTTACCATACAAGAACATCCTGTTTCCTATCCCATTACTTTCCCGGAAAAACGGAACATTGAAATTCAAAAAACCGAAACCATCCGGCAAATACTTAAAAAATATTATGGCGAAGGAAACGACGCTCTCTCTCCCAGTGCCATCAGTCATTATCTCATGTGCCCTCTTAGATTTTATTTTCATCATATCGCCGGCCTAAAAGAAACTGAAGAAATTGAAGAAGAAGCCGATGATCTTATTCTCGGTATTATTTTCCATGGAGCCATGGAAAAACTTTATCGTTTTTTTATCAACAAAGAACTACCGAACAACGACCTGAAAACACTTCTGAAAAACAAACAGCTTATTCCGCAAACTGTCAGAAATCAATTTGCAGAATATTTTAAACACCACAACGGTAAAACTTCTTCTGACCAGATCTTTCTGCAAGGGAAAAACCTTATCGTTTACAATGTCGTTTGCAAATACATCAAAAAAGTCATTGAAGAAGACCTGACAAATCATTCCTCCTTTACTTTACAAGCAGTGGAAAAAGAATGTAACGCAACGTTCAAGGTAAACGAATTGAACATTAGATTAACAGGAAAAATGGACAGGATTGATTGCTTAGAGGATGGGACCATCAGAATCATTGATTATAAAACCGGCATTTCAAAAGAAAAAAAGGAATCGATAGAAAAACTTTTCAATGAAAAGATCAATCATCACTGGATACAGATGCTCATTTACACGCTGATGTGGAAAGAAAAACACCCCGGACA
>Ga0073932_1002374_pt1 | contig 29375 bp, 24 predicted proteins | sample DewCreD2012metaG_FD_76967 | JGI IMG/M metagenome (GOLD analysis project Ga0073932, IMG submission 76967) | Hot spring sediment bacterial and archeal communities from British Columbia, Canada, to study Microbial Dark Matter (Phase II) - Dewar... ...
ACCGCTCGCCGATTGAGGTGATTACTCTCACAAATTGATCAACTACTGCAGACAGTCACGGCAAAAGACCCCATTCTCGGCCCATTTTCACCATAACCTGAATTTTTGACGCCGGATTCAGGTATTAAGTTCGTGCGACGAGGGCCACCAATTGAATTTTCGCCTGACACGAAACTGTATTAGCAGGAAATGAACTCGACACGCCAACCATAACACGCGCGATTTCAAAAACAGTAACTATTCACGTCGTTCTCTGTTGTTGAGGATAAGGGATGGGCCGTATGCAATTGGAGTCAAACAATGAGTGCCGACTACAATCAAAGTGACATACTCCGTTTCTTGAATGAACCGGTTCCTCCAGGGGGAACGCCGGCTTGGGCTGATTGGCAGGCTCGCTGTAAACAACTGGGAGCAAAGGCACCAGAGATATTTGTCCAAACGCTGGAAAGTGGTCCTGAGCCGTTGCAGTACGCCGCTTTATTGGGCTTGCGTCTTTACGGCTTTGAAGCGTGGGCAGATGGTTACGGGAAGGATATGAAGTACCGATTCCGACCGTTGGATAGTTCGGATTGGACTATTGTCATTCCTGAACAGCCCCCGAAATCCGCAACTGGTGAGTGAGACGCCAAGATCACCCATTGCATGGGATGTTTTTGAAGCGTATGCGTCAAAAGCTCTGGACTGATTGGCAGTCGATGACAAAACAACGCCTATGAAATCGGGCAAGCAAATGAGCAGGAAACCAAGGCTTTACGCAGCCTTGCGTGTCTGGGGTTGACCCGGTTTGATGGACACCTTGTTAGGGGCGTCGTCGGGCGTCTCGCGCAACGCCGCGCCGACATGCCGGTGAGCGGGATACGGAGCCGGTTTCTTGGCCAGGCGGCGAGCGTAGCAAGCCGCGGAAACGGTCAAGCCGGAGGGAAGGAAAATGGGCTTTACACTAATTTCACGAATTCTCCCGAAACAAAGAGGGTGCGACACGAAACGGTGAAAACCGTTGAGTTGCTTTCCCGGACGCCCATCGCCCTGCTGAAGCGGGGTGTTAATGAGAAAGGCGCTTGTGCGGCGCGCCAGCGTCACCGAGGGAAATCGAAATTTTCGAGGAGCAAGGACAATGGAAGTATCAATTTTCAATAATCAAAGATGAAGGAATAGCACCACGGGGCGAGCGGGACGTCATTGAAGCTTGGCGGTTGAATCTTCCTTGGACGTTGAAAATTGAACCTTGAACCTTCCATCTGCCTCCCTTCTGGCCGGTCGGGCAGGGCGCATCAGACGCCGCGCTGGTCAGGCGGCCAGAGGAGCTTGTGCAGTTGGGCTTGAAAGCGGACGGGCAGGCGGTCGGCGAGGATCGCTTCGGCCAGCTCGCGGCGGCTGATGGGCGTCAGGCCGTCAGGCCGGGATTTGAGCGAGGGGTGCCGCTGCGCGTCGCTGAGCGGCGCCGCCCAGGAAAAGAGCAGGGGGCAGATGCGGTCCAGGCGATGGCGGGCCAACTGTTCCCGCGCCCAGTGGTAATCCTCGCGGGTGGCGATGACGAATTTGATTTCGTCAGTGGGTTGGAGGGCGTCCAAGTTTTCCCAGCGGTTTCTGGCGGTCTCGCCGCTGGCCGGACATTTCAGGTCCATGATGCGGCGGACGCGCGGGTCCACGCCGGAGATGTCCAGCGCGCCGCTGGTTTCGAGCAGGACCGTGAAGCCGTCGTCACAGAGAGCGGTCAGCAACGGGAGCGCCGCCGGTTGCAGCAACGGTTCGCCGCCGGTCAGTTCCACCAGCGGCAGCCGCCCGCCCTCGGACGCGGGGCGGGGGAAAGGGTCGGCGAGACGGTGGACTTCCTCCCGCACTTCGGACAGGGGACGGCGGCGGCCTTCGGCAAAGGCGTAGGCGCTGTCGCACCAGGAGCAGCGCAGGGGGCAGCCGGTCAGCCGCACAAAAACACAGGGTAAGCCGGCAAAAGTGCTTTCGCCCTGGAGACTGAGATAAATTTCGTTGATGACCAGCGAATCGGACATGCGGCGGCGGGTTCAGGATTTCTTGCGTTGAGCGCGGCGCTTGGCTTCGAGCAGGCGGTCGGTGACGCTGGCGGCGGCGGGCGGGGCGGCCGCTGGCGAGTCCGGGGCTGGCGGCGCGGCGGGCAGAGGGGCAGGGGAGGGGGACGATGTTTCCGGCGGCTTGGCCGGCGCGGGCGCCTGCCTGGGTTTGAACAAATCGGGGCTGGGCTCGGCCGGCTTGGCGGCGGTGGTGCGGGAGCGCACCTGGCCGCGGCGGGCGAGCAACGCGGCCAGGGATTCATCGGCTTCGAGCGGACGCTGGCGGCCTTGCCAGAAGAAGAGCCAGTTGCGAAGGGTGGCGGTGGCGCGCGCCCATTCGTCGCGGTCCACCTGGATGCGGCGCACGCCGACATCGGCGACAAAAAGCAGGATGGCCAGGCGCAGCAGCCACTCGAACAAATCCTTGGGTTGGAAAGTACGCTGGCGGTCGTGCAGGAAGGGGTTGTCGGCGGGGTCGGACGGGTCCAGCACGCGGCCGCCGCCATAGTCGGCCAGTTGTTTAAGCAGGTTGGCGTTGGGGTCGGGATCGGCGAACTCCGGTGAATAATTGACGCTGGCCCCCAGCACCAGGGAGCCGCGGGGCCGGCCATCGCGGACTTCCAGGAGGTTGACTACGTATGTTCCAACCTCGCGGGTGGGAAAGCGGGCTTCGTAATGCCCCGGCCCGGTTTGTTCGAGCGGCACCGTTTGGCGTTCGCCCTTGGGACTGACAACGACGGCTTGAAGGTCGAGGAAATTGCGATACTCGCCGTTTTCATCCACCGCGTCCACGCCGAGATGCCCCTCGCCTTTATCCACGGAGATTTCGGTGGCGAAATCGGCGTTTTCGAGCCGGCGCAGGCTCCACTGGGCGACTTGCGCCCAAAACTGGCGGTATTTGTCCCAGCCGAGCCAGTTTTTCGCCCAGCGCGATTTGGCGTCGGAAGTGAAGGCGACGGCTCGCCCCAGGCCGTATTGCCAGTGGGCCAGCAACGGGTCGCCCTTGTCGGACACCAGGGGAATTTCGGCGCGCCCCTTGGGCGTCGTGCAAACATAGCCGAGCAAAGCGGGGTATTCGCCGGGCTGTATGCCGCGCACCACCTCGCTGGCGGCGGCGACCTTGGGCTGGAAGGGTTCTTCGAAGATGGCGGACTTCAGGACCACCGCCGATTCCTTGATGAAAATGTCGGGCAAATTGGCGGCGTTGCCTTGAGGCACATCGTAAAAGCGGCCGCGGCCCTTTTCGGCCATCATGATCATGCGGTCGGGCATGACGTGGCCGCCGATCATGACGGTGCTGATGGTGATGCGCTCCTTCACCATTTGATCGAGCAGCTCGTCGGTGGGCGGGTTGGGATCGCCGTCGCTGAAAATGATGAGGTGCTTGAGGTTGGCCTTGGAGTTCTTGAGCGCGGCGTAGCCCATGGTCATCAGGTTGTGAAAGCTGGGCAGGTCGCCCTGGTTCATGCCGGCGATGGCTTTGCCCATGGCCTTCTTGTCGCCCACCGGCGCCAGTTGAAAGAGCCAGCGCTCGTTGCCGTCCCAAAGCAACACGCCCATCTCATCCTGCGGCCCCAGGTTGCTGAGGGCGGCCAGGGCGGTCTCGCGCGCGGTTTGGTTGGCGCCGGGAAACTCCATGCCGTGCATCAGCAGCGCGAGCGCGCCGCGCGGCAGGACTTTTTTGCTGTCGAGCTCCATGTTCACCGGCAGGGTGGTTTCCAGCGGCGTGCCGCGGTAGGAGCCGGCGGCATAGGTCTGATCGCCGCCCACGCAGACCAGCCCCACGCCGAAATCGCGCACGGCGCTTTCCAGCAGCTTCATGCGGTCGCGGCCCAAATCGCCGGCGGAAAGGTTGCTGATAAAGATGGTTTCGTAGCTTTGCAGCTCGGCCAGGGAACCGCTTAAACCCGCGACCTCGAGGTGTCGAACTTCGAGCGCCGCGGCCCGCAGCACCCGCGCCAGCTCCCGGTCTTCCTCGGGGTTGGCCGAAACCAGCAGCACGCGCGGCTCGCCGCGCACGTTGATGAAACTGGCGGCCTTGTTGTTTTGGGGGACGCCGTCGCCGGCCGCCTCGAGCGTCACCCGGTAACTGTAAAACCCCGGTTCCTCGAGGGTTTGCGGCAGGGTGAAAAGATTCTTGCCTTTGTCGAGCTTGACCGCAGTTTCGCCGAGATAGGCCTCGTTGCGGTAAATGCGCAGGAGGCCGTCCTGCGGCTGGTCGGCGGTGACGAGAATGCGGGCGTCGAAGGTCTGCCCCTTTTTGACCCGGCCCGGCAGGCTGAGCTTTTGCACGGCGACATCATTGGTGCGCTGGGTGCCCAGCGGCACCACATCCAGCGTCACTCCCAAAGGCCGGGCGGACATCATGGCCGAGAGGGCGTTGTCCAGGTTTTCATTGCCGTCGGAAAGCAGCACCAGGCGCTTTTGGCCATGCTCCGGAAAAGCGGCGGTCCCCAGCCGGATGGCGGCGGCGATGTCGGTGCGTTCGCTGTTCACCACGGCGAGGATTTTGGTGTTATTGGGGTCCACCGTCTCGGCGGGCGACGTCTCGATGGCCGCCTCGCCGCCGAAAACCAGCAGGCCCACGCGGTCCTCTTTCTTCTTGTTTTTGGCGGCGTCGTTGACATAGCGCCGGGCCGCTTCCTGCTGGGACGAGGGGATGCTGTCGGAACGGTCCAGCAGGAAGATGACATTCATCCCTTCGCGCGGGTGGAGCCATTGCAGGCCGGCCATGGCCAGGACCAGCGCGACCACCACCACGCCGCGCAAGACCAGGGCGGTCCACCGCCGCCAGGCCGCGGTTTGGACATCGCTTTTCCAATGGAACCAAAGCAGCCAGCCTGCTGCGGGCAGAAGCAGCGCCAGGTAAAGCGGGTTGGTGAATTGCCATTTCATGCCGTCGCTCGCCGCGGGTTATACCGGACTGTTGACGATTTGACCAGCCTGCGCCGGCGAATCAATTTTTGCACCCGGTGATTGCCGGCATCGGCCACGTAGAGATTGCCTTTCGAGTCGAGGGCAATGCCCCACGGATTGTTGAATTTGCCGGGCGCCATACCCGGCCCGCCGATGATTTCCAGGCTTCGCCCTTGCGCGTCAAAAACCTGGATGCGGCTGTTGCCAAACTCGCAGACGAAATGCAGGCCGGCGGGGTCCACGCGGACATCGTAAGGATAACTGAGCTCGCCGGCGGCGACGCCCGGTTTGCCATAGAGCCGCAGGAAACGCCCGCTTGAATCAAAGACCTGGATGCGATGATTGCAGGAGTCCGCCACGTGCAGGCGGTCGGCGTTATCCATCCCCAGTCCTTCGGCGCGATTAAACTCGCCCAGCCCGCCGCCCGCCCGGCCCCAGCACGCCAGCAACCGCTTTTCCACCCCGTCAAATCCCTGCACGCGGTCCACCAAGGTGTAATCGCTGACGTAGAGGTTTCCTTTGGAGCTCACCGCCACCGCGCGCGGCAGGATGAACTGCCCTTCATTCGTTCCCCGCACGCCCCATTGCCGAACCAGTTTGCCCTCGGGTGAAAAATGGTTCAGCCGCTGGTAGTGCGGTTCGATGACAATGATGTTTCCCTGCTTGTCGCGACCCAGACCCTTGGCCTTGCCCAGGTCGGTTTCGGGCATCTGCCAGGAGAGCAGAAAATGTCCGTCGGGCGAGAATTTCTGCACCCGCCCGGTCATGTCCACCACGTAGAGGTTATCCTGCAGGTCCACCTCCACCGACCGGGGCTTGCTGAACTGGCCCGGGGCGCTGCCGCGTTCGCCAATGACTTGGGCGTATTCAAAATACCTGCTCTTGATCGGGGCGGTGAGGGAATCGCCGTCCGGTTGGCAGGCGCTCAGCAAGAGCACCGAGGCGAGCGACACGGCCGCGCGAAAGAACGAACCGCGCCGCCAGCCATGCCAAATCAGCCAAAACAACAGCGGCGCCACGGCCAGCGCCAGCAGCCAGAGGCAGATGGCGTTCACATGTTCCGTGTGCCCGTAGTGAAGCAGGTTAAACACGCGCAAAGCCAGGGTTTCGCCGCCCGGCGGCTGAATCAGAACCAACGTCTCGACATCCCACAAGCAGAGCAAATAAACCGCATACCAGGCGGCGGCGATTTGGGGGGCGGCTTGCGGCCAGGCGGCGACCGCAAACAATCGCCAGCCGGACGCGCCCGCCAACTGGCCGGCATCCAACAAATCCCGGTCCACCCCTTGCAGGGCCAGGAAAGCGCCGTGCCCGCCCGGCCCGAGGTAACGGAGAAGCAGGGCCAGCACCAGGATGCCGAATCCGCCATACAGCCAGTTGAACTCCTGGCGGTTCAAAAGAAAGATGAGCAACACCCCCAACAAAATGCCCGGCACGAAAAAACCCAGCCAGGCAACCGCGCCAATCCCGCGGGCGCTGCCCCGACCACGCCGCCATTGGACGAGGGCGGCCAGGATGCCAAGGGCGGTGGTCAGCGTGGCGGCGGCCGCCGCCAGCCAGAGCGAGTTCCAGGCCGCCCGCCAGCCGGCCAGGGGCACGCTCAGCCATTGCTCCCATGACCGGCTGCCGCCCAGCAGCTCGATTAGCGGCAGGAGCACGGAAAAAAACAGGGCCAGAATCGTCACCGACGCGGCCAGGGACAAGGTGGGCCAGCCGAGTTGCCGCCGGAACAACACCGCCATCACACCGGCGCATTGCCGGGGCCAGGGGATCTCCGCGCCACGGCAAAGCCACCAGACCAGGACGGCGGAAGCGGCGAGCAATGGCCAGCCGGCGCGCAGCGCCGCCAGGTTGTCGAGCCGGGTGTTGAATTCGACCCAGACTTCCGCGGGGAGCACCTTGACCTGCAAAAGGGCCGGCACCGAGAAATGGTTCAGGGCCAGAATGAACGTGAGCGCGGCGGCCAGGCCCAGGGAACGGCGGGCGGACGGCCAGAGCAGCCAGCGAACCAGGGTAAATCCCCGAAGCAACGGCTCGGCTTCAAGCTGCTCGACAGTGAGCCGCCGCCAGGCGCTCCAGGCGGCCAAGGCGCTCAGGGGCCACAGCAGCAGCGCCATTACCCACAGGGCGCCGGGCAGGGAATAAATTTTAATCGCCGCCGGCAGCCAGGGCCGCAGGAGCCCTTGCGCGCCCAGCAAATCCAGCCAGCAGTTGACCGCCAGAAAAGGCGGCATTGCCAAGGCCGCCACGGTGGCGGCCAGGCCAAACCAGCGCGCGCGTCCCCCGATTGCGGTTAATGCCAGGCCCGCCAAAAAACCTGTCGCCACCGCGGCCAGGGTCGCGCCGGCGGCCAAGGCCAGGCTATTGAGTAGCAAGGGCGGGTTCATGCGGAACGCATCGTCAGCGAAGGAAAATTTTTCGCAGGCGCTCGTTGGTGTCGTCCAGATCGCGCAGCAGATCGGGCCAGGTTACTTTGAGGCGCGGGCGCGGCCCCGGATGGGCGCCTTCGAGCGCGCCGGCGGCGATCAGCGCTTCAGTGACCGAACGGCTTTGCAGATAGCGAAAGAGGTTTTGGGCCGCTTCCGGGTGGGGGCAGCCGCGCACCATCGCGACGGTGTTGGGGATGAGCAGCGCCTCCTCGGTCAGCGGCAGGGCGGTGATGGGATATTTTTTGCGGCGGCCGGCGAGAATGTCGTCCGAGTCCGTCAGCCCCAAGACCGCCTCGCCCCGGCCCACGAGGTCCACCACCACGGAATTGCCATCCACCAGGAAGGGGCGATTGGCTTGGAGGGCGCGGCACCAATCTTCCCAGGCGGCGGCGCCCCAGGCTTGGCGCAAGGCATGGAAATGAGTGGCCGTGGTGCCAAACAGGGGATAGGCCAGGGCGATTTTCCCGCGCCAAGCGGCGTTGGTCAGGTCGCGCAAATATACGACCTTGGTTGCGTCCAGTTGGCCGGCCAGATTGGTGTTCACCACCAGTCGCCGGCTGCGAAAACCGAACGCCGCCACGTGATTGGGGCTTGGAAAAACCCCGCGGGCCAGCAGTTGGCGCGTGCGCATCTCCTCGTTGCCCCAAAAGACATCGCATTGAGGATGATTCGTTTCGGCGAGTAGCCGATTGGCCAGTCCCACGGTCTTGACGGCTTCGCTGTCATAGACGGCGCGGATTTTGATGCCGGACTGGCGGCGGAACTCGGCCAGGATCGGCTCGGCATACACCTGGTCTTGCGCGACGTAGGCGATGACCTCCCCTTTGGCCGGTTGCAGCCAATCCTTAAGGGGCAGCGCGGTCAAGCCGGCGATCATCAACACGGCCGCCACCCAGAGAATGGTCAGCGCGTTGGGAGGCAGCCGACGGCCGGACGTCGGCTTTTGGTCGGAAGCCGGGGGCGGCGCCGCCGGCGGCTGGGACGTTTTTTCACTCATGCAACCGGCGGCATTTTGCGCCCTCCGGCGCCGTAAAAGCCAGAGGGAAAAATGGCGCGCGTGAGCCGGCGCGGTTGTTCGTCATGCCGGCAACCGCCCCATTTGAGGCTTTAGCCTGTTCGCGAGCCGCTTGGGAAATCCCGCGCCCGCCAGGTGAAGCGAGAACAACGGGAGGCAAAAATATCAATGCATCTCGACGTCGCACACGCCCAAGCCGCCGCGATAGTAATTAAACTGGACGTTGGGATGATCGGCCAGCAGGGACATGGGCACGGCGGCGTCCGGCAGTTTCTTGGCGATCATGAGGCAGGTCAGGCGCTGCCCGAAGGGATTGTCGTGGTTGCCGGCCTGCCAAATGGAGACCTTTTCGGCCAGCCAGGTTTCCACCGGTCCGACGCTTACCGCCCGTGTCGGCACCAGCGAGATGTTGCCGCCGCCGCTGGTGCGGGCATTTTGGGCGACGGTCAGCGGGTGCAGGTCCACGACGCGCGTGGCGAGTTTCCGGTATTCCTCCGGCGGGGGCGGTTCGTTTTTCCACTTGCCCTGGCGTCGGGGCGGGTCGTTGAAGGCCCAGTGTTTGACATCGCCTTGACCGCCTTGCATCACCGCGCACCGGACGCCGGCGCTCCAACTGGCGCGGTAGGCGCGGGTGTCGGCCTTGGGAAAGTGCAGGTTGGCGTCGGGCATTCGCAGCTTTTTGTCTAAACGGTCAAAGCACAACGCGCGATCGCATTTTTCGAAGGATAGGGGATGGGTGACGGGGGCTTCCCGGTCGCCAATCACCCATTCGTCCATGCCCCAGAAATGGCCGGAGCGCACGTCTAATCCCAAGGCGTTGACGATGCGGGCGACCAGCGGCAATTGCTCGGTGGGCCCGATGGGACCGCAGATGCCCACGGGGTTGTCCGGGGTGGATTGTCGCCAGGCGTGGACGTATTCCAGCGCCTCGGCCAGGTAGAAATCCTCGAGGGTGTCATACATGACAATTTTGAATCCTGGCCGCGAGAGTTTGAGCATTTTTTCCGGCGTCAGCGCGGCGGCGTCGCGGATAATCTCATCGTCCAGGGTGGTGTAGTCCCACCAATCGGGGGCCACGGCGGATAATTTTCTTGGCATATTTTTTGTTGGTTTAGGTTAGGTTGGGGAGAAAAGCGGAAACGTCTAAAAAGGATTTGAACTTCGGGCCGCCCGGCCTTGATTGAGCCGGTAATTGGCGCCGAGCGCGTCGCGCAGCGGGTCGGCGTCCTCCGCCCCAAAGCCCAAGTGCGAATGGCGCCACCAGCCCTCGGCGTAACGGAACTTGCCCGACCAACGGCCCAGTTGGCGTGATTCTTTCTCCACGTAGGCGGTCATGGCGTCAAAGCCCTGGCTGGCCATGAGCCACTCGCGCTGGCTGGCGTGGGCCGCCAGGGCCTCGAGTTTGCGCGCATGCACGGAGGACGTGTTAACGTAAAACTCCGGCCGCATGGGATGGCGCAAGGAATCGGTCAGCCCATGCGGCGTGCAATGGTAAAGCACCGTGTCTCCGCTGAAAATGGGACGCCGGGGGATGGTGACGAAATTGGGCATCCCGCGCGCGAAAACCGCGGTCACCGTCAGACGGCAGGTGTTGGTGTGGTCTTCCATGTAATCCCGGGGCGGATGGGTGAGCACCACCGACGGTTTGATTTCCCGAATCACCGCCGCCAGTCGGCGGAGCAGGGGGAGTTCATACAGAATTTCGAGGTCATCGCTCAAAGCGGGGTGCCAGCGCGCGCCGAGCAGGCGGGCGGCGGTCTGCGCCTCGGCGCGGCGGACACGGCGGGCCTGCGCCGAGGCCAGGGTCTGGCTGCCGCAGTTGCCGCTGCCGACGTTGAGGCAATGAAGTTCCCATCCGGACTGGCCCAGCAGCAATAAGGTGCCAGCCATCCGGAATTCGATGTCATCCGGATGCGCGACTACCGCCAGCGCAACTTTGTTCATGGGCTGAGTTTACCGTTGCCGCCATGAATTTCGCAAGCCCAAGCGTGCTGATTGACGGCGAACCGCCGGCTGTTCAGGCTTCGGCCGGGCTGGCAGTTAACGGCGGCGCTGGCCGCCTGGTCAACCGGCAGCGGCGCGCATTTTTTTAATCCTTTAGGGTGGACGACTGGAAATCATTTGCCAAGGGGCCGGCAAATTCTTTCAATACGCGCATCGGGGCGTGGGATGAACTATCTGGATTTTGTGCTGAATATCGTGGCCTTGGTTTTTTGGGCCAACTGGCGGTCGCTGGGATTTGTGACCGCCGCTTCCGCCCTTTCGGTGAGTTCGGCGGCAAAATCCGCCAACCGGCAGCCGCCCAATCGCTGGCTGGCGTTCGGGATCATTCCTTTTCTTTTGCTGGCGCGGGCTTACGTGTATTGGCAGTTTGGTCCGCCGTTGGGCTGGACGCCGAAACTGCACTTGGGCGTCCTGGTCATCAGCTTTCACAGTGAAACCCTGGCCAGGTTTGCGCTTTACTCGCTGTTCAGTTTTCTTCTCGCCTTGGCGGTTTTTTATAGCTGGCTTTTTTTGCTGGCGGCCATCCATGCCCGGACGACCGAGTCCGCCGAGTGGCTCAGGCATGTCCGGCTGCATTTGGGCTGGTTCGTCCGCCGCCCGGCCCCGGTTATGCTCGCCACGCCGTTTCTTTTGGCCCTGCTCACCTGGCCCTTATGGCGATGGCTGCTGGTCAGCTTGGACCTGATGCCCGCCGCGGCGTCGGCTTGGCTGGTGGTCAAAGAATCGCTCGCGCTCTGCTTGGCGGTGATGATTTCCTGGAAATATCTCCTTGCGGGTTTATTGATTCTTTTTTTTCTCAATACCTACATCTATTTTGGCTCGGCGCCTTTCTGGAAAATCATCGAGAACACCGGGGCGCGCCTGCTCAAGCCAATTCGCTGGCTGCGCTTGGGGAAGCTGGACCTGGCGCCGGTCGCCGCGCTCGCGGTGGTGCTGGGCGTTTGCGAGTTGATTTATCGCTGGCCCCAATGGTGGCCCAACTGAGGCTGGCCCCGCTTATTCGGAGCAAGGTCCCGCCCTCCTGCCGTGGGATTTCGATTTCCCGCTTTTTTGCGGTGAACTCAACCGCGCCAGAAATTTTTCCCGCCACCGGGAGCGGGACAACTTGCCGCGCGGATCGGGTTCGAGGCGGTCAACCAGCCACCATTCCCTGGGCACTTGCCAAGCCGGCAAATGTCGCTGGGCGTAAGTTCTGAATGTTTCCACGCTTGCCCCGCCGCGGCGGGAGATAATGACGGCAATGATTTCCCCCCGGTCGGCCTGTTGGCCAGGCAGTCCCAGCACCAGGCAGTTTTTCACGGCGGGATGCAGGGCCAGCACGCGTTCAATGGTTTCCGGGGCCACTTTGCGCCCGGCGATGTTGAGAAGGTCGGTGGCCCGGCCGCGCAGAAACACCTGTCCGTCCCTTAGCTCGGCGAGGTCGGACGTGCGAAAACAGCCATCGGCCAGGCTGGATTCGGGTTCCGGCCAGTAGGTGTGGCCGACGTTGGGGCCGCGCACTTCCAGGCACCCGGCGGCGTTGACGGCCAGGCGGACATTGTGCATGGCCGAACCCACTGACTCCTCCGCCGAGCGCGGCGTTGGCTCGCGATCATAGGCAATGCCGCCGCATTCGGTGGCCCCATAAAAATTGTGCACTTTAAGGCCGGCGCTGCGATACACCGCCTGTTCGAGGGCCGCCGAAAGCGGGGCGCCAGCGGAGATGGCCAGCCGGAGGTTCGGAGGAATGGCGGCGGCCTCCTGCCAGGCGCGCCAAAGCGCCGGCACAGCGGGTAAAGTCCAGGCCCGTCCCGACTTGCCGGCCTGCCGGATGGCTTCCGGCAAATTGCCATGACCAAGGACCAACGGAATGCCATGCAACAGCAGCGGCAAAACCAGATTGGAAAATCCGTAAGAATGCGCCAGCGAGATGACCCCCAGGTTCGGCCAATCCGCGCGCAGGCCCATCGTGGCAACAATATGGTCGGCATCGGCGGCCAGTTGGCTGGTGGTGAAGGCGACCAGCCGCGGTTTGCCGGTGGTGGCGGACGTGGTCTTGAGATGAAGGCAAGTTTTCGGCGGCCGGGGAATCTTCGGCGGCGTCTGGCCGGGTTCCAGCGGGCATACTACCCGCCCGTTGCGCCAGCCGCGCAGCACCTCCAGCACGAACTCCGCCGATTGACCTTGGGGATGGACCAGCCAATGACCGTCATTCCTTCTTTGTTCGGTGGCCGACCGCAATTGGCCAAATGTCCATCGGCGGCCGGTGGAAAGCTCCAGGAGGGCGAGTTCTTGACGATTCGCCCCGGCCAACTCCCGCCACCGCTCATAAAGCATGACCCTGTTTTGGTAAGAGCACTCGCCCTTCAATTGCAAGCTTGATTTGCGGCCGCGGACGCCGCACCGTGGGGCCGGATGCCGCCGGTTATTCGCCCATTCCATTTCGCGCGGGACACTTTTGCGTTCCGCAACGAATTGCACTGGCAATACCAGTTTGATGCCGCGACGGGCCGGATGGCCGTCAGGCCGAATCAACCTCCGCCCCGCTATGCGCATCGCTGTTTTGTGCTGGTCAGGTCGGTCCGGCAGTTTCTGTATCACGCCTGTTTTGATCCCGCTTTGTCATTGGCCGACCCGCGGACCTATCGCCGCTTGATTCGCCAGGTGGTGTCCCGCAATCCCCGCCAGCCCTCTTTGCCCGGCCAGGCCATTGTTATTCCCGGTTACGACAGCCTGCGTTCTTTCAGCGCGGCTCACGAAGCGGAACTGAAGGCGGAGTGCGGCGGACCGTGGGCTTCCTATTTTCTGCGCAGCCATTGGCGGATGGTTTTTCCCTTTTCGCGCCGGCACCAGGAGCGCACGGCCCGGCAGTTGGCGGAACGCACCCGGCAAGGCTGGCTTCCTATTGCGCATCTGGTGCGTTTTCCGCAGCTTACCATCAATCATGGTGTGGCTGTCTGCGCGGCGGTGGAGGAGTCCGGCCAAATTCGTTTTTCGGCTTATGACCCCAATTTGCCGGAGAAGCCGGTGGAGCTGTTTTATGATCACGCCAGCCGCACCTTCAGTTTTCCGCCCACAATTTATTGGGGTGGCGGGCGGGTGGATGTGTATGAGGTTTATGTGGGCGGGCTCTTTTGAGCTTGCTTGCGGGGATTGGCGAAGGCCAAACCGAAAAAGATGAAGCCGCAAATGTTGATGCCGACGGTGTAGCCGAGTTTATAGAACCGTCCGGTATTATGCTGGGCGTAAATGGGCACCTCAAAGCCAATGACCAGGCTGGGCATCGCCATGGGCATGAACGCTCCGTGCAATATGCCGTAGCCGAAGCCGGCGCGGGCATCGGCGGGAAAAAGCTTGGGAGCGGCCAGGGAATAAAGCCAGCCAAACAAAAGGCCGGTCAACACCAGGCGCAAAGCTTTGAGGCCCCAGCGCCGGGCGCGCGTCCGCCAAACGGATTGATCCGCGAAAGCATTCATCGGTTTCGCCACCACCATTTGAGCCAAAGCCAGCCATCCCGGCCAGCCCTAAAGCGGCTGGGGCGAGCCGCGCTCCGGCAGGGAATGGGGACAAATCCGAGCTTTTTTCCCGCGCGCGCAAACATAAGCAGGGCTTCGGATTCAAGCTCGAAGCCCGGCGTGGTCAGCGTGACTTCGCGCCAGGCGGCCAGGCGGATCAGCCGATACCCGCATTGCGAATCCGGCATGGCCAGGCCCGTCATCCGGCCCAGTTGCCGGCTGGCCCACTGGTTGGCCCAGCGCCTTGCCAGCGGCATGGACTGCGCTTCCGCCATGCGGTTGCCAATAATCAAATCTGCTCCCGAGCTTTCCGCGTGATAAAAGAAACGTGGCAAATCGGCCGGCGCATGCTGGCCGTCCCCGTCCAAAGTCGCGGCCCACTCAAAACCCCGTTGTCGCGCCGTCTCCAAGCCAAGACGCAGGGCCTCGCCTTTGCCGCGGTTTTCGTTTTGGCGCAGCACTTCCGCGCCCGCGGCCTGCGCTATGGCGGCGGTGTCATCCGTTGAGCCGTCATCCACCACCAGGACGGCGCGCACCAGCGGCAACAATTCCTTCGCCAGCTCCGCGATCGTCCGGCTTTCGTTGAGGCAGGGGATTACAGCGGCGGTTTTGGCCTGCCACGCGCTCAGGTTGGCAACCTGATCGGTGTTCATGCGGGAACGGGCCGAAGCGCCGGAATGAGCCGTTGCATCGCGGCGAAGTAGCTCCAGAGAGGGCCAATCACTCCGCGCTGACGCAATCGCTCGGCCATTTTCAAATAACTGGCGGGCGGATCGCCGACAATCCACTGGGGATGGCGGCGGGAAAATTCCTGGAGCTGGGAGAAAATGCCTTCCTGCGTCAAACCAGGCGCCAGATAATACTTTGGCGACAAAAGATCCCGGGCCGGCAGGTTTTGCCCTTGCCGGACCAGGCTGCGAGTCAGGGGGGTCTGCGGATACAGTCGCACGCCGACCACCGCCATGATGACCCCGCCGGGCAGGCGCAGGGAATTAGCGAAGGTTTGGCGCAGCGTCGCGTCCGTTTCGCCCGGTCCGCCGCAGATCAGAAAGTGGCAATAATCAGCGCCGGCCTGCTGCAAACTGGACGACGCCTCCCAAATGTCCTGAAAGGTGAGCCCTTTGGCGAAGGCTCGCAGCACGGAGTCGCAAAAGCTGTCCGAGCCGAATTCGACGTGTGCCAGCCCGGCCCTGGCCATCAAGCGCGCAAGTTCCGTTGACAATCCCTGGGGACGCAGGAAACAGCCCCACTTGATTTTCACCCCCTGGCGCAGGATTTCCTCGCAGATGGCGGCGACCCGCTCCGGACTGGAGTTAAAAACCGAATCCACAATGAACACATAGGGGGCGCCGCGCCGCGCCAGGTGGCCGAGGTCTGCCGCTACCTCTTCCGCCGGGCGATGCCGGCTGGTGCTGCCTTCGATCATTGGATATGTGCAATAGGAACAGCGATGCGCGCAGCCGCGTTGCGTTTGCAGGTTCAACATCGAGCTGCGCGCCAGGTAAAACTCCACCAGTTCCGGCGGCAGGTTGGCGGGGTCCGAGGAGCCTGGGCCGGTTAGACGGCGGGGAGGATTCAGGCGGATGACGCCGTCCTGGCGAAAAACCAAGCCGGGAATGTTCGACCAATCCCGTCCCCCGGCCAGAGCCTCGAGCAAGGCCGAAAAACTCTCTTCGCCCTCCCCCTGAATGCCAAAATCCGCGTTCGCCAGATCAAATAGTTCCCGGGGAAAAATTGAGAAACCGCTGCCGCCCAGAACGACGGCGCCAGCGCCCATTTGCCGAAGGCGCTCGACCATGCCGCCAAGTCCCTGGAAAAAAGTTTCCTGGGTGTTGATGAGCACGTCGTCAATGTTGCGCAGGGAGATGCCGGTGACCTGGGGCCGGAATTCGCGGACCACCTGGGGCAGCGATGGCTCGCCGGCCAACAAGTCCACCCAGCGGATTTCATGCCCCGCCTGCCGCAAATGCGCCGCCAGGTGCGCCAGGCCCAGTGGAAACACCGGGTATGGCCAATCGTAGCGGTTGGCGTTGATCAACAATACGCGGCTTGGCATGTTGGCTCCATTCAGGCGCTGAGTGCGGCCAGCAGCTTATCGGTTGCTTCGCACGGTCGCAAGGCTGGAGGATGAAAGTTCCCCATGACTGTGTCGCTCCAAGGCCCAGTCCCTATTCCGTTCGCGGTCATCATGGGCGGTTTGCCTGGCGAGGCGCCATCCGTTTTCTTTGACCCTCTGCGGTTTTTCGGCTTTATTGTCGGCGCAACAGCGCGCCATGGCCCTGGCTTTTCCTCATGCTGCCGATGCCAACGCCCCCTGCCGGGTGGCGGTGACCGGCGCTGGTTTGGTGACGGCCCACGGCTGTGGCTGGGCCGCTAATGCCGAGGCGTTTTGTCTTGGGAAGACCAGCTTTCGCCCGGTCACCCTGTTCGATGTGTCCAAGCAGCGCGCGCGGCAGGCCGCCGAAGTGGATTTGCCCAGCGCCTTGCCGCCGTTGCGCCTGAGCGCCAGGCAAATTGCCCGGTTGGACCGCGCCGACCATTTGCTGCTTCATGCCGCGGCCGAAGCTTTGGGGCAATCCGGCTGGGAGCCGGATGAGGTAACGCCGGTTTGCCTGGGCACCACCGGGGGCGGCATGAGCCAGGGGGAACGATTTTATCGGCAGGCGACTGCCGCGCCTGTTCGGTATGCCAGTCAACTGGGCCGGGCCATGAATTACCTGGCCCACGCGCAAGCCTCTCATTTGGCGGAGGCCTTTGGCTTTGGCGGTCCGCTCTGGGTCATCTCCAATGCCTGTGCCGCCGGGGCAAATGCCGTCGGCCACGCTTGGGAACAAATTCGTTGGGGACGAAACCCGCGGGCGCTGGCAGGCGGTTACGATGCCCTTTGCCAGATGATTTTTGCGGGCTTTGACGCCCTGCAAGCGATGTCCACCACGGGCTGTCGCCCCTTTGCCGCTGATCGCGATGGGCTGTTGTTGGGTGAAGGGGCGGCGGTGCTTTGCCTGGAACGGCTGGATATGGCCCGGCGCCGTGGCGCGGTGATCTTGGGAGAGTTGATCGGTTATGGCGCCGCAACGGATATCCATCACCTGACCCAGCCGCATCCGCAAGGCAACGCCGCGGTGCTGGCTATGCGCGCCGCCTGCCAGACGGCCGGAGTGACGCCGGCGCAAATTGATTATGTCAACGCACACGGAACCGGGACGCCGTTGAATGACGCCGCCGAAGCGGTCGCCATCCGGGAATGGGCCGGGCGGTGGACGGCGGCACTGCCCATCAGCTCCACCAAGGCCGGCATCGGACACTTGCTGGGTGCGGCGGGCGCGGTGGAAGCGGTGATCTGTCTGATGGCCCTGCAAGGGCAATGGCTGCCGCCGACCGCGACGACCGTCAACCCCGATTCCGCGGTTGGTTTCCGGCTGATCAACCGCCCGACCGCCGCGCGGCTGGAATGCGTGCTTTCCAATTCCTTCGGGTTTGGCGGCGCCAATGCCGCTTTGATCTTTCGCCGTTTTGCATGAACCATCAGGCCGCCAATCCATGTGTTGGGGATGCCCAAGAGCAAGCCGTCATAGTGGCGGGGTTGGGCGCGGTTTCACCGGCCGGCTGGGGAGTGCCCGCTCTGATGTCTGCGTTGGAGGCGGGCGCGCCACTGCCCGTGCGGGAAATTGCCTGGCCCGGGCATGATCGGCGCCTTAAAGCCAGAACCGTGCCGGTCCCGAATCAGCGGCCCGCCATTCTTGCCCATCCGCGTTTGCGCCGGGCCAGCCCGATCACCGGGCACGCGGTCGCCGCCGCGCTGGAGGCTTTGGGCGACGATGCCTCGAAAATCAAAGACCTGGGCGCGCGGTTCGGCATTCTTTTTTGTGTGATGGCGGGGGGCATGAGTTACTCGCGCCGTTTCTTTGATGAGGTGTTGCGCCAACCGGGGCTGGCCAGTCCTTTGCTTTTCCCCGAAACCGTTTTCAACGCGCCCGCCAGTCATTTGTCGGCTGTTTTGGAAACCACCGCCCTTAATTACACCTTCGTCACCGACGCGGGCGGTTTTTTGCAGGCGGCAGGAGAGGCGGGGCATTGGTTGTTAAGCGGAAAGATGGACGCCTGCCTGGTGGTCGCGGCCGAGGAGTTGGATTGGAGCCTGGCCTGCGGCTTTCGTCATTATTCGCGCCAACTCATTCTGGCTGAAGGGGCGGGGGCTGTCTATCTCAAGCGCGGCTCGCGTCGCGGGCAAGTCTGTTTGGACGCGGTAACCCACGCCCGTCCGTTTTCCCGGAGGCAACCTCCCGTGGCGGCGCTGGCGGCGGTGCGAAATGATTTGCCATCCGCACAGCCGGGGGAATTGCTCTGTGACAGCCGGCAAGGCTTGGATAGCCTGGACGGCGTGGAAAAGGCCGCATGGGCACATTGGAAGAGCGCCCGGCTGTCCCCTAAAATAGTTCTTGGGGAAGGGTTGGCGGCGGCTTCCGCGTGGCAATGGGTGGCGGCCGCGGCGGTTTTGCGGGCGGGGCGCCACCCGGCGGCGGTCATCAGCGCCTGCGGCCCCAACCAGCAGGCCATTGCCGCGAGGTTGGTGCGCGGCTAAGGGGAGTGAGGCTCGCCCACCGGCAGCGGTTCCGGCACCGGAGCAAATTCGCTGACCGCCGCCCAGAGCCGCGAAAAATCCTTGTCCACATCGCCGCTCAGGCAGTCAGTCACCTCTCCCGCCACATCGGGATGTTTTTCAATCAGCGCGCGAAAACTGAAATTAGGATGGTAAAAGGCATAGACCAGCCGGCGCATGTTCTCGATGCCGCGACGCAAAGATTCTCCGTAAGCGGCGAAACGCGCGGGCGCCAAGTCGCCAGCCAACAGGCCCGCTTGGACCGCATCGGCCGCCATTACACCGCTTTTTAGCGCCAGCATCAGGCCGCTGGAAAAAACAGGGTCCAGGAAACAAAAGGCGTCGCCGACCAACAGCAATCCGGGGCTGGCGCAGTGCCGGGAATGAAAGGAGTATTCACTGGTAAGGTAATAGGGGCCGGTTTGGCGGCCCGCCGCCAGGTGCTCCTTGATCCACTTGTTTTGCTCAATCTCCCGTTGGAAAATCAACTCCGGTGCTTTAACGCCGCCGCGCGTCAGATACTTGCCCTCGGCGACCACGCCGACGCTGACCATGTCCCGATGTTGGGGAATATACCAGAACCAGCCTTTTTCGGGAACCATGGCCACAGTGGTCGCGCCCTCGTTGATGCCTTCGTCCCGCCGGGCGCCTTGATAGTAGGTCCAAACCGCGACCTTGTTCAAAAAGGGATCCTTCAGCCGCCAACCTTGGCGCACCGACGCAAACGCTTCCTTGCCCGAGCAGTCGAGGATAATTGGCGCCCAGGCCTCCTGAACTGTTCCCTCCGGCGTTTGCGCGCGCACGCCCGCCACCCTCTGGCCTTTGGCGGAGCTCACTTGAACCGTTCCGGCGGAACTGGACGGCGCGGACGCGCCATCAGCGGTCAGCAAACTGGCGACGGTTGTCTCTTCCCGCACCTCCGCGCCTCGCCGGCGGGCGGTATCAAGCAACATTTGGTCGAACTCGGAGCGGAGCACCTGCCACGTCTGGGCGACGGTGTCGCGATCGTAACGATTAAAGAAATAAAATGGATGGCTGGCTTGGCCGGTGGGAGCCACGAACTGGACGCTGTATTTTTTTACGAAAGCCGATTGGCGCAATTGTTCAATGAGGCCCAAACGCTGCAAGGGGAAATAGGTGAACGGCAGCAGGGATTCGCCCACATGGTAGCGAGGGAACTTTTCGCGTTCGAAGACCACCACCCGGCGGTTTTGTTCGGCCAGCAAAGCGGCCGCCGCGCAGCCCGCCGGCCCGGCGCCAATGATGATGGCATCGTATATTTGGCTCTGATTCATGCTGTATGGTCTCCGGGAGGCAATACGCAGTTTGTGGCCGTGCGCGAGGTTCTCCCTCTCCCCCCTTGGGGGGAAAGGGCAGGGCGAGGGGGCGCGAGTCGTTTATCCCAAGCACTCATGAGTAGATACCCTCCGCGCTCGGGTTTCAGCCCGTCGCGCAGTCAAGCGGCGGCAGTATTTCCACCACCTCGGATAATACCCGCCCATGGGCGTCCGTCATCCGGTTGCGCCGGCCATAAAGTAGCCGCGGTCCCGCCAACCGCAAGGCCCCCTGAATCAGCGCGTCGGCTTCAATGCGGAAATACGCCTGGGGCTCGTTGAAGTGAACAAGGTCGAAATCGGCCAGGATGGTCCCCAGCGGCACGTATTCCTCGCTGATGAGGCGGCGGGCGGTGCAGGGAAAGTGATTTAGGTTAATGCAATTGGCGCCAAATTCCACCGGGCTTCCCTGTTTGTCCAAGCAAAGCGCCACCAGCCGATGGTAGTATTCCCCGCGGAGAAAGCGGTCGAGGACGGCCAAATGCAACCGGCCTTTGTGGAACCGCTCCAAGGTGGGGGTCATATCGCGCGGGTGCGCCAGCAGCGCGCGAAAAGGCTCAGGCAGAGCCGGGCCGTCGAGCGTCTCCAAGGACGGCAGTGGCAACTCGCGCAAACGGTAAAATTCAGCCAAAGGCCAGACCAGCCCCGCGGCGCTTTGCGTATGGGGTCGCACTTCAAGCATAGCGGGCATGACGATGTTCCGGCAGGAAAAATTCGTGCAGCAGCCGGTCCACTTGCAGCAGGCCCCGCCGGTTGATGACAATCTGATCCCCTTCGACAGCGGCAAAACCCCAGTCCTGCAAGGTCTGCAAAGGTTGGGCAAATTGTTTGACCGGGTCGGTCCCGAACTTTCGGTGGAAATAATCACGGGAGACCCGGCCGAGTTTGAGTTGGAGAATGAATTCGCGAATATAGCGCTCTTCCGCGGTGGGCGTCAGCGCGCGATAGACCGGCAATTGGCCGGCCTGAACGCGTGCCAAGTAAGGGTCGAAATCGTGCTGGTTTTGGTAATGCACGCCGTTGATGTGCCCGAAACTGGCCACGCCGATCGAGAGCAGGTCCGCGCCGGCCCAGAGCAGGTCGCGATACAGAAAACGGGTGTTATGGGGATGCTTTACGGCGGTGTAGGCGCTGGCGACTTGGTAGCCGGCCCGGCCCAGCTCGTCCCAGGCGTAATTCACCCAAGCCCGCTTGGTTTCCCAATCAGCCACCGGCGCCACCAGCGTCCCTTGCGACTTCATGCGCTGGTAGATGGTGGTATTGAAAGGGATTTCCATTTCGTAAATCGTCACGCTGTCGGGCGCCAGGTCCAGCGTCTGTCGCACGCAGTCCCGCCAGTTCTCCCAGGTCTCGTCCAACATCCCGGCGATCAAATCAATGTTGATTTGCGGAAAAGCGACTGAACGGGCGAAATGGTAGGCCCGCAGTATTTCCTTGCTCCGGTGCGCGCGCCCGTTGACCTCCAGGACGCGATCGTTGAAATTCTCGATTCCCAAGCTCAGGCGGGTCACCCCCATTTCCCGAATGGCGGCCAGTTTGTGATCGGTCAAGGTGCCCGGCTCCGCCTCGAAGGTGACTTCCTCGGCCGCGTCCCACGGCAGCAGCTTCTTCATCTCCCCGGACAGATGTTTTAGCTGGTCCACGGAAAGATAGGAGGGAGTGCCGCCGCCGAAATAAACAAACGCGGGCCGCCGCTCACCCACAAAAGGCTGGCGGGCATAGGCGGCCAGTTCCTTGATCATGGCGTCCAGATAAGCCCGGATGGCCGCGGAATCCTTGTCCGTATAGACCTTGAAATAGCAGAAATGACAGCGTTTGCGGCAAAAAGGAATGTGAACGTAAACGCCCAAAGGATTGCCGGCGCGCGGTGTTTGTTGGAGCGCGGCGTGAAGCTCGCCGGTCCGCTCGGGTTTCCAAAAGGAAAACGGCGGGTAATTGGAGACGAAATAATTGCCGGCGGTGGTTTCCTTTTGCAACGGCGGGGCCGGCGGCTTGCCGGGATATGGATGAGGAAGGGTGGTGTTCATGCGGGGGATAAGGGTTCGGTCACGGGCGCTTGGCAATGGGGGGGCCGAGCCTGGCAAAGATGCAATCCTCGCCAGGCGCGAGTGAATTCAATCCGATCCCGTGCATTGACATCACTAATCATCTCGAGAGAATTATAGCATCATTTTTGCCGGTGTCGCCTCCCCGCCTGGGAAGTCGCTCGCAGTTGTGCCAAAAGCATCTTTGGACGTGACGCGTGGCGGGAAGTTCGTTAGTACAAGGCGAGTTTGGATACAAAGGTCCAAACCAAGACAGAACAAAGATGCCGAAAAGTTTTACTGGCAAAGAATGGTGGGCGGTTCTCGAACGGCTGGCCAGCGCGTTGGGAAAAAAGGGGCCGCCGTTGAAGCTTTGTCTGATTGGGTCGGCCGCCTGCCTATTCGAAGGCATGGAAGGCCGCGCTTCCCGCGGCTTGGACATTTGGAAACCAGCGAGTGATTACGACCGAAGTGAACTGAAGGCGGCGGCGCAAAAGGCCGGCTTGTTGTTCGATCCCAAAACCTCCCTCGATCCGGAATCTCCTTATCTCCAGTTGGTGGAACCCGGTTTGACCCAGTTGGGGGCATTCGAGCCGGTGTTGCTGGATCGCATCGGACGGCTGCATCTTTATCGGCCTCCCATTGAAAACCTGGTGGCGGCAAAACTTATTCGTGCCGAGGACAAGGACCTCAGCGATATCCGTTTCCTCATAAGCCGACACCGGCCGGACCTGCAGCGCGTGCGCAAAATCGTCTCGGGCTTCGAGCGGCGCGCGCGGGAAAAGGCCAGAGAAAACCTGGTCTATCTTGAGGCGTTGGAATTATGAGCGTCCGCCAGCGGGAAACAACCATCCGCGCCATGCTGGCAAATCCGGCCTTGGTGGATTCCGCTTTCAAACAGAAGCGGTGGGCGGAATTGGCCGCCTTGGTGAAATTTGCCCGCCGCGATGTCCCGCCAGAAATGGCCCAAACTGATCCCGCCCTGTATTGCCTCCTGCGCGAGCAAATTACGCGCTTCTACCTGTTGGGCGGGGCGGCCTTTTCTCTGCCCAAACTGGAGAAACTGGCTCGGCGGCGGGCGGTCAAGCGGCGGGCTCCTCGTGCTTGAACACCACCACTGCCAGGGGCGGGATAAGGATGGGCGCGGAAAATGGCTGTTGGTGGACGTGATAAGGCTCGGCCTGCACGCCGCCAAGGTTTCCCTGGTTCGAGCCGCCATAAAATTCCGCGTCGCTGTTCAGCACCTCGCGCCAATACCCCGCCCGGGGCAAGCCGACGCGGTAAGCCGGGCGGGGGACGGGAGTAAGATTCATCACCACCAGGAACTGGCTGGCGCCGTTGGGAGTCTGGCGCACAAAGGAAAGCACGCTGTGCTCGTGATCGGAGCAGTCCACCCAAAAAAATCCCTGATGGTCGTAATCGCCTTCCCAAAGCGCCGGTTCCTGCTGATAAAGCCGGTTAAGGTCCGCAACAAAACGCTGCAAGCCGCGATGCAATGGCCCTTGGTCCAGCAGCCACCATTGCAAACCGGCGTTTTCGCTCCATTCCCCGCTTTGGCCGAATTCGCCGCCCATGAAGAGCAGTTTTTTTCCGGGAAACATCCACTGGTAGGCAAGCAGGGCGCGCAGATTGGCGAACCGTTGCCAGTCGTCTCCGGGCATCCGGCCCAGCAGCGAGCGCTTGCCATGCACCACCTCGTCGTGGGATAGGGGCAGAATAAAATTCTCGCTGTACTGGTAGATCATCGCAAAGGTCAGGTCGTTTTGGTGATATTTGCGATACACCGGGTCCCGTTTGAAATAGTTAAGGGTGTCGTGCATCCACCCCATGTTCCATTTGAAGGAAAAACCAAGGCCGCCCAAATAAGGCGGGCGGGTCACTTGCGGCCAAGCCGTTGATTCCTCGGCGATCGTCAACACGCCGGGATATTCGGTGTGAACGAGATGGTTGAAATGCTTGAGAAATTCGACCGCCTCAAGATTTTCGTGGCCGCCGAATTCATTCGGCACCCATTCCCCCGGTTGGCGCGAGTAATCAAGATAAAGCATGGAGGCGACGGCGTCCACCCGCAAACCGTCCACGTGGTAACGGTCGCACCAAAAAAGCGCGTTGGCCGCCAGGAAATTGCGCACTTCGTGGCGGCTGAAGTTAAAGATCAGCGTGCCCCAGTCCTGGTGCGCTCCTTTGCGGGGGTCTTCGTGCTCATACAAGGCGGTGCCGTCGAAGCGGGCTAACGCCCAGTCGTCGCGCGGGAAATGGGCGGGCACCCAATCCACCAGCACCCCGATGCCGGCTTCGTGGAGGGCGTTGACCAGGTATTGAAAATCCTCCGGCGGCCCAAACCGGCTGGTGGGGGCGTAGAAGCCGGTGACTTGGTAACCCCAGGAGGGATAGTAAGCATGTTCGCTGACCGGCAAAAACTCGACATGGGTGAAATTCATCCGGCGCACGTAATCAATAAGCGGCCCCGCCAGCTCGCGGTAGCCCAAGGATTCGGCGGCGTTCTTTTTTTGCCACGAGCCGAGATGCACCTCGTAAATGCACATCGGGGAACGCAAGGGGTTCCGGCGGCGTCGGCGCTCCAGCCATTCATCGTCCGTCCAGCCGAAGCGGTCGTTGGACCAGACAATGGAGGCGTTTTTGGGGGCCACCTCGAAGAAAAATCCGTAGGGGTCGGTTTTCAGAGTCACGTCCCCGTGTATGTTTTTGATCTCGAATTTATAGTGGGCGCCCCGTTCCACGCCCGGAATAAATATCTCCCAAACTCCTGAAAGCCCCAGCAGACGCAGGGGATGGCAATGCCCGTTCCAGTTGTTGAAATCGCCCACGACACTGACCCGCTGGGCGTTGGGCGCCCAAACGGCAAAGGCCGTCCCGGCGACGCCGTCCACCGTTCGCAATTGCGCCCCCAGTTTGGCGTAAATGCGACGTTCGTTCCCCTGGTTGAAGAGGTAGAGGTCGGCCTCTCCCAGGGTGGGCAGAAAAGAATAAGGATCGCGGGTGCGCCGCTGCCGGCCTTGGCGATCGGTGATGATCAAATCATAAGCGTAAACTTTCTGGGCCAGGGTGCTCAACCCCTCAAACAGGCCGGCGGAATGGATGCGGCGCAATTCAAAGGACGGTTTGGATTTTTCGTGCGTGGGCTCCAGCTCAACGCGGACCGCATCGGGAATCATCGCTCTGGCGACCACGCCGCTGCCGTCGCCCAGCGGGTGCATGCCGAGCAATTGATGCGGGTTGGGATGCTGCAACTGCGCCAGACTTTGCAACTCGGCCTCGGTTAGTATCATAGCGTCGCCAGTCTGCCACAGAAGGGCAAGCGAAACACGAAAATTATTTTAATTCCACCACCACGGCGCCGATTTTGCCGGCAAACGCGAACGGCTCCGGATAATCGCCCACCAGGCCCTTTATATCCCGGCCCACCTGCAATCCATCCACTGGCTGCTCGGCGAGCGGGCCGGGAACCCGGCCTTCCGCCAAAACCTGGTCATCCGCTTTGATGGTCACCAGGCCATCGGCCCGCAGGCTGGCCGATAACGTCACCGGGGCCTTTGCGAGGGGCGCTTGGGCGGAGACAACCGATAATTTCCCTTTGTGCCGCGTGGCCAAGGCCGGGCGACCGTCGCGCACATAAAGCGAATAGCCATGCGCGGAACCGCCCTGGGACACCAGCACCCCCTGGTCGGCGATTTCCGTGATCCGCACCTCCAAGGTCAGCGACCGCCCTTTGACCGCCGGAGCCTCCTCATCGTAAAGCTCGTCGCCCGCTTTCAAATCAAAGCGCAACTTGCGGTTGGATGATGGAGTCGTTGCCGGCTGGCCATAACCGGGCTTCCAAATCCAGGGCAAAACCCGGGCGCGTTTGGCATAAGCCTCCCACTGCGCCACCATGGCTTTGACCCGTTCCGGCTGGTGTTCCGCCAAATTGCGCGTTTCTGTGCGGTCGGTTTCCATGTCGTAAAGTTCCCAGTTGCCCTTGGGGCCCTTGGCCACCAGTTTCCAGCGACCGTCGCGCACGGCGCGGTTGCCTTCGTGCTCGAAGAAAATCGGCTGTTTGCGCGGCAGCGGCTGGCCGGCGAACGCTGGCCGCAGGCTGATACCTTCCATCGGCTGGATTCGGCGGCCTTGGAGTTCGGCGGGGTACGTCGCGCCGGCCAGGTCCACGCAGGTGGCCATCAAATCCACCAAGTGGCCAGGGTCGGTCACCAGCGAGTTATGCCGGCTTGCCGGGATGCCGCGGGGCCAATGGGCAATCAGCGGGGTGCTGATGCCGCCTTCGTGGACCCAATGCTTGTATTCCCGGAACGGGGTGTTGCTGACGTTGGCCCAGGCCTGGCCGTAGCCGATGTAACTTTCCGGCCCACCGGGCATGGTCCGGGGTCCGCCCAACACCGGGCGGCCATCGCGTGTTCGCATCGGGGGCCAAATGTTGGGCTGCAACTCGTCGGGCGGCATCGGTTTGATCCCCTCGAGATGCCACTTGGGATTATCCTCGCGCCCCATGTTTTCGGCGCAACCGCCGTTGTCCTGCAAATAGAGGATCAACGTGTTTTCCAAGTCGCCTTGCTGGCGCAGCGCCTCCACCAATCGCCCGACTCCGCGGTCCATGCACTCCACCATCGCGGCGTAAACTTCCATGCAACGGGCCTCCCATTCCTTATTCTCCACCTTGTCCCATTCCCCCGCCTGCGGGCTCAGTTCCCAAGTGGAGGGGACCAAACCCAATTGCTTCTGCCGTTCGAAACGGGTCTGCCGAACAGGGGTGTAGCCCGCGTCATAGCGTCCGCGCTGGCGCGCGATGTCCTCCGGCAGCGCATGCATGGGCCAGTGCGCCGCCGTGTAAGCGACATACAGAAAGAAGGGCTGGGCCGGACGTGCCCGCCGGTGTTCTTGAATGAATCGCACCGCGTTGTCGGTGATGGCGTCCGTATAATAAAAGCGCGCGGGGCGGTATTCCGGGTCGTTTAGCGGCGTGATGAGGGTGTTGTCGCGGCACAGGGTGGTGGGATCAAAAAAGCTGCCGCCGCCCTTGATGGTGCCGTAAAAGCGATCAAAGCCGCGTTGGCGGGGCCAGTTGTCCTTGGGTCCTTCCGGACCGTCGAAGCGGGTGACATGCCACTTGCCCGACATATAAGCCGAATAGCCGGCCAGCTTGAGAACCTCGGCAATGGTCAGGCAGTCGCGGCCCAAATCGCCGCCATAGCCCTCCTGTTTGCCGTCATAGGTCATGTGGCCCATGTTGGCCTGGTGCGGATAAAGGCCGGTCAGCAGTGAGGCGCGGGTGGGACAGCAGCGGGCAGTGTTGTAAAACTGGGTGAACCGCAATCCCTTGGCGGCCAGGGCGTCAAGGTTTGGCGTGCGGATTTCGCCGCCATAACAACCCAAATCCGACCAGCCCATGTCATCCGTCAGGATGATAACTATGTTCGGCGGCGCGGCGCAGCGCCCCGTCAAGGGCATCAACCCGGCCAATCCCGTCAATATGCCAATAATCAGGTTTCTCATATTTCGTCTTTTTCGTTGTGGCAACCATGTCCTTGCATCCGCTGCCGCCGTCGCGGTTGCCGCCTGGCAAAGGGAGCGGATAAAAACCTCGGCGTGCATCAGGGCAGTGCCGCGCGCAGTTTGTCCAGCACCTCCTTCGACACCCGCAGCACGCTGCCATGCCGGTGGTCCTTGGGAAACTTCACCTTGTCCGATTCGTCCGTCCAGTTTTTCAAGTCCTTGCTGGTCACCAGGCCGTAGCGATGCTCGGTATAGCGGTCAAAATAAACGAACCAAGTGTCGCCTAACTTGATGGCGGTGGGGCCTTCCGCCCAATAGTTGCCGGTGATGGGCGCCGACGGGGCGCTATACGGGCCTTCCGCCCTGGCTGCCGTGGCCAGCCGCAAGTTTTTCGCGGGCGGCTGGCGCGTCTCGTCCTTGATAAACATCAGGAAACGCGGGCCGTCGGCGGCGATCGTGGCGTCAATGCAATTGAAGCCCGGCTCGTAGAAGAGCCGCGTGGGCGTGAATTGCGTGAAGTCCTTCGTCGTGGCGCTATAGATGCGATGGTTGTAGCCGCTGTCGCCCGTTTTTTCGGTGGCGGGGAAACGTCCCGGAATGGTGCTCGACCAGAACAGCAGGAATTGTTGGCTGGCCTCGTCGTAAATGCACTCCGGCGCCCAGACGTTCCGCGTGGCCGGCTCGTGCGCCATAACCTCCAGCAGTTTCTGTTCGGACCAGTGAACCAGGTCCTTGCTGCTGGCGTAGCCGATGCCGTGCTTGTTCCAGGCGGTGGTCCAAAGGAGATGAAACGCGCCGTCCGGCCCTTGCGCCAGGTGCGGGTCGCGCATTAATTTGCCGCCGACAGCCGGTCGCAAAAAGGATTGGTCGTTTTTCAAAGCCTCCCACTGGTAACCATCGCGGCTCCATAGCAAATGCAGGCCGTCTTCGCCGTTTTTTCGGAAGGACGTGAACAAGAGCGCGGAATCATCGGCGGGGCCGGGCGCACCGGAGGCCCAGCCACCCAACAAGGCCATCGGCGCCAGCCACCGCAAAATCCAAGTTCCGCGCATGCCTTTTTGTTACCGGCAAACCGCGCGCAATGAAAGACCAAAAACGGCGCCCGTCTCCTCGAATCCTTCGGCAAGGACGGAAGTCCGCCTTGCTGACAGGTGCTTTTGACGACGCCGGATATTTTTGCGGTTTGCGCGCTCTTTTGCGGCCAAAACCCAGGCAGGGAAAATCCAACCCGAGGCGTGCCTGGCGGCGGGCAGGCAGCAGACTCGGCGGTCTGCGGCACAGCATTAGAGCTTGTTCTAAAAGTGGGTGTTTTGAAAACGACTCTCCCGCTGGCGCGCCTCCGCAAGCGCCCTTCTCATTAACACCCCGCTTCAGCGGGGTGGCGGGCGGACGGGAGAGCAACTCAACGGTTTTAACCGTTTCGCGTCGCACGTGGCGCAAGCGTCGTGGGAAGTCCGCGAGGTTGTGCCGCAGGTTTCCAACCTGCCGTATCGCCGACTTCCAGTCGGCAGCGCTTGGGTATTTCGGACGCTACCGAATTGACGCCAGCCCTGCGGATTGGAAATCCGCGACACCCGCCTGCCTGGCGGCGGGCAGGCAGCAGACTGGAAGTCTGCGGTACACACTGGCGCACGTCCACAAGCGCCCTTCTCATTAACACCCTGCTTTAGCGGGGTGATGGGCGTCCGGGGAAAAAACTCAACGGTTTTAACCATTTCAGGCTGCGCGCACGATTAAACGGTTGAAACCGTTAAGACCCGCGCTCACCCGCTGGTCACCTGGCTGAAGCCAGGTGTTAGTGAAAAGCGACACGCATTTTCCACGATCCTGGCGTGAGTTTACAGGCTTTGTGCGAAGTCCGTGAGGTCAGCCCGGAGGGAAGTTCCAAGGACCAAGGTTCAAGTCGCCAGGAAGATTCAATGACCAAGGCTCAAGGGTGTCCCGTGCGCCCGTTGGGCTATTGGATCTTGGAACCTGGAATTTCCTTGAACATTGATCATTGAAAATTGAGCCTTCCCTCGTCT
>Ga0073932_1002378_pt1 | contig 29355 bp, 21 predicted proteins | sample DewCreD2012metaG_FD_76967 | JGI IMG/M metagenome (GOLD analysis project Ga0073932, IMG submission 76967) | Hot spring sediment bacterial and archeal communities from British Columbia, Canada, to study Microbial Dark Matter (Phase II) - Dewar... ...
TGGACCTTATGGACGAAATGGACAAGAAAATCAATCTCCTTGCGGGTGAAGCCCACTGGGTCCACAACGTCCATCTCGTCCATGGTTTGGTCGAAAGAGCCGCGTTCAACTGCCGATTTTAAGCTGAACAGTTCAAAATATCCCATCAGCAAAGCGAACCTTCCTGGACCGTTCACATTCTGCTGGAATTTCCAATACCGGTTTCCGGGTATATATAACGCATTCGATTGCCCTTACTCACCGCGGTTTCCACGCGCAAGGCTTCAAACGGGCCGGTGGTGCCGGCGCTTTTTTAGCCGGCCGGCGGCCGTGGAATCGGAAACGTCATCACGACCTGGCAGCCCTGTTCAGGCAAACTCGACAACGCAATCGTTCCGCCATGCTCTTCGACGATGCCGCGCGTGATCGAAAGTCCGAGTCCGGTGCCCGTGGTCTTCGTCGTAAAGTACGGATCGAAGACGCGATCAAGGATTTCCTTGGGAATGCCGGGGCCGTCATCGCGGATTTCAATTTCGCAATGTTTCTCCATGACGCGGCTGAACAAACGCACGCGCCCGCCTTGCGGACAAGCGTCCATCGCGTTGATCAACACGTTCAAAATCGCCCGTTTCAATTGCTTCGGGTCTATATCCAATACCAGATCCCCCGCGCGAAGTTCCGTCACGAAGCGAATGCCCCGCGCTTCCGCGTCCTTGCGGACAAGGCGCGCGCATTCTTCCAGCACGGCGTCTATGCGATAGGGTTCGATGTGCAGTTCGCCTTCTTTCGCCAGGGAAAGGAAACCCGACACGATTTCCTGGAGCCGGTTGGCCTCGTTGCGAATGGTCTGGATCTGTTTGACGGCCGGCGCCGCGTCCGGCATGCCGTCGAGTTGATCCATGACATGGCTGGACAACAGTTTGATCGAATTGAGCGGATTGCGGATATCGTGCGCGACGCCCGCCGCCAGATTGCCGATGGCGGAAAGGCGCTGCGCCTGCCGCAGATTCGCCTCGACGGTCTCCTTCTCGCGCAACGAGGCCACCATGCTGTTGAAGGTTTCTTCGAGCGCGAGGACTTCACCCGCATTGCGTCCCGTGCCTACGGCCTGGAGGCGCCCCTCGCGGATCTGCGCACACGATTCCGCGAGTTCGCTCAAGGGACGCAGAATACGCGCGATGAAATAGATCATAAGGCCCAGCGTGACCACGAACACCAGCGTGAGCATGGCGAGATACTTGTTTTTGAATGCGCGGACGATTTCGGTTTGCGGCACGACCGTCACGCGCGCCGTGAGCATGCACACTTCCTTGCCGCCGATGGTGACGTGCATCCGGGCCACTTTCGTCAGGCGTCCCTCGTTGTCTTTTTCGAGCATGAACGGTGCGACCTCGACCGGTTCCTTTGGCTCATGCAATTCGATCTGAGTGCCGCTGTATGTCTTCGAGAGGTCCTCTTCGAGATCGCGAAGATTCACGTTTGGATTTTCTTGGACAATCAACACCAGGCGCTCGGCGATGTCCTGTGTCCGCTCTTCCATTTCCGACACGACCTCGCCGAAATAATGCCGGGTGATTACGTATACGGATCCCAACATGCACGCCACGAGAACGGCGCATAGAATAATCACCCGGAAAATCAGCGAATGATGCCAGGGCACACGCGGCGCGCCGGCGTTTTCGCGATGCTGCTTCTCACGCCGCCATCCCATGTCCTACGGCCCCGGAGTGAATTCGCCGCGGTACACCTTGAGCACTTCAAGCACGTCCTCCCACGTCTTGCGCTTGTCGCTGGGATTGCGCAACAGGTAAGCGGGGTGGTACGTCGCGCGCAGCGGAATGCCGTGATAGAAATGCCAGCGGCCGCGCAGACGCCCGATGGGATCCAGGGTCTTGAGCAGCGTTTGTGTCGCATAAGCGCCCAGCGTGCAGATGACTTTCGGGCGAATGATTTCAAGTTGCCGAATCAGAAACGGTTCACATTGCTCGACTTCATTGGGCAGCGGATTGCGGTTGTCCGGCGGCCGGCATTTGAGCACATTGCAGATGTAAACCTCGGACCGCTGAATTCTCATCCCTTTTTCAATGATGTCGGTGAGCAACTGGCCCGCACGGCCCACAAAGGGTTTGCCCTGCCGGTCTTCTTCCGCTCCCGGCGCTTCGCCGACAAAGACCAGCCCCGCCTTGGGATTGCCCGCGCCGAACACAAGACGGCTCCGCAGCGCTCCCAACGGGCACGCGTGGCAGTCCATCATATACCGTTCCAGCGTTTCGAGATCCTGTATGCCCGGCGGAATCGGACCATGAACGAAGGCTGTCGCCGGCCCGCTCGCTTTCGGCGAAACGGAATTTGCCGGGGAATTCGGTTTCCGAACCGGGGCGGACTGTATGCGGTTCAGCCGTTCCGCCACTTCCGGCGATACGGTTATCGTGCGATTCTTACCGCGCGCATTCTGGCGGACCAGTTCGCATACATCGTTCAATACGCTTTTTATGGAATCCCGATTCGACATGGCTATGTCTCCAACAAACGAATGATATCACGCGAAACAGGGAAAACAGGAATCCGCCTGGAAAAGCCAGATCCTGTAAAAAAAAAGCCCTGTCGCGCGGCGCAGACTGTCCAGCCTGCGTAAAACCAGGATTCGGCAATCAAAACACGAGTCCTATGTACAAGCCGCGGATATCGTGGACTTTGTGGACGAAGTGGACAAAAAACAATCTTTCGGGTGAAGTCTGCGATGTCCACAAAGTCCAGCCGTTAGAACGTAGAATCCGATCCTGACTGCCGAATCCAGCACCCGGTGAATTCCGGCGGGGGATTGTTTCCGCAGCATTCCGGTATACTTTTCGCTGTGAAGGAAATCGAAGGCAACCCGCGGCCAAATGCCGCCGGCTGCCCTCGTAATCATTTGGCCACTTGTGACGGAAGGGATGCGGTATGTTTGCGGGATGGATGCGGCGCTGGATGTTTTCGCTGGCGCTGGGCGCGGTTACGCTGTCTGGCTCAGTTTCGGGACAAGGCCGCGTGGATACGCCCGGATCATCCGCACAGCCGGGCGTGTTCAAGGGCGGCGCGCAACAGCAGGTAAACATCCCCCCGCCTATGCCAACTAACAAACCGCCTGCGGCGGCCCGTACGCCCTCACAGCCCTTGGACCCCAATCCCCAATCCCCTCTGCCTTCTCCTGCGGAACCGCTGAAGGAGGCCGTGCGCGCCGACGGTCCTTTTCTTCGCTTGGCGGTGGCGCCGAATGCCGGTGCGCCGATTACCGAATTCGGATTGAAGGCGGTGGCGGGGAATTATGCGGGCGAAAACGGGCTTGTACAGGAAGGGTTCGGCGTCGCGAGCCGCTACATTCCGAACCGGCGTTTGAACGAAACATGCGAGATCGTGGATGTCGCGGGCGGCATGAAGGGCGTGCGTTACACGTATGATTGCGACGGACCAAACATCGTGGGGCTGCACGTTATGCGGATCATCGAACCCCAGCCGGGTGAGTCGTCGCTTCGGGTACGGTGGCGGGTCGAGAACCGGGGAACGGAGACGCATTGGGTGGCGCCGTGGGTGCGTAATCCGGTGGTGCCGGGAGCGTCGTTCGACACGACGGATCGCATTGACTTGCCCACGTTGGACGGCGTGCGGCGAATCGAACAATCCGGCTATCACCCCGCTTCGCGGAATTGGGCCGCATTGACGGATCCGATCGAAAGCATCAGCGTCTGCGGCATTTTCGACGCGAACGAGACCCACGCTTTTCTGGCGGTATGGGAACCGGCCCGCAAACTCGCGGGATTCCAGACCGCGTTCGTGCCGCGGCTGATGAAACCGGGCGACACGTGGGAAACCGCGTATCGCCTCAATATCGTGCGCGGCATGAAACATGTGGATTTCGCCACAGACGAACTCGCCGCGCAGGTGGATTACAAGCCGGGAATGCTCGAACTGTTCATTTCGGCGGTGAAACCGTTGGCTGATGTATACATTCACGCCAGCGTCGTCGCCGAAAACGGGCGGCGCTGGAAACTTCCCGTGAAAAAATTCGACATTGACCCGAACCGCGTGATCCGGTGTCCCTATACATGGACCGCGCCGGGCGACGGAATGTACGACCTGCTGGCCCAACTCCGGCCAGGCGGCAAGGACCCACTCGATCTTGGCCGCGACACGAATCCGCCGCACGGCGGCATTGATACGCGCTTCAAAGTGGGCAAGGGCGAAGGCCGCATGGAACCGTGGACCGATGCGCCGTTAGCCATCGAGCGTGGGCCGCGCACGATCAAACGGACGTTCGCTTTTCCGGGCGACACGGCGGTATGGGTGGCTTCGCCGCTGGAAAAGATTTTCCGAGAGGACATTCCGGAATCGAACGGCGCTTATGATCCGGTTATTCGTGTGGCGCTGGCGCGCAATGAGCGGGAATCCTTTCAGATTGTGATACGGCCGCCGAAAGATCACGATTTGCACAGCGTGGCATTCCGGATCGGACGGCTTGTCCATCGCGATTCGGGACAAGTGTTGGGAGAAAACGTTTGGCGCGTCATGAACGTGGGGTACGTACCTGTTCGAGTGCCGTCGCATTACGAAGGACCCACGGGAGAATGGCCGGACCCGCTGTTTCCATTCGAGCCGTTTACCGCGTCCGGGGGGCGCTGCACTCCGGTGTGGTTCACCGTCTATGCGCCGTCCAAAGCCGACGCGGGACTCTATACCGGGCAAATCGCCATGGCCGGCATCGGAAACGCCGAGGTGTCGTTTCCGATTGAGATGACCGTCTATGATTTCGATTTGCCCGTGACGCCGTCGCTCAAGACCGATTTTGGATTTCGTCCGGATCTTGCGCGCGAAGCGGCGAAACGGATGGGTTGCTCGCTCGCGTCCGGCGATCTCGCCGCGCGATATGTCACCAATGCCCTCGGACATCGCATCACGCTGCGCGAAGCCGCCCAGTTCCCGCCCGCAAGCCCCGATTACACGTCGGACCTTGCGCGATTCGAACCGCGTTTCAAGGATCTGATCGTTCGCGGCGGCACGACGTTCTCGGTTCCGGCCGAACTACTCAACGCGCCAACCGCTCTCGAAAGGGCCAATGCTTTTGCTGTGGGCCGAAATATAAAAGACCGCGTGTTTTGCGCGATTGCCTCCGAACCATTGCCCGGCGAATGGCCCCAAGTGGCCGATCGGGCGAAACAGTGGCAGGCAATCGCACCGGACATTCCGGCGATGATCACGGCGTTCGGGCTGGACGCCTATCTGCCCGACTTTGTGCCAATCTGGTGCGCGCACCTGCAACTGTTCGACACGCCCAACGGGCGGCCCCTGCTGGAACGCATCGGCCAAGGCCGGGAGACGTGGTTCTACGTCAACCACCAGCCGCCGAGGCCCTACGCCAACCTGTTCATTGATTTCGCCGGCATCGAACACCGAATACTGCCATGGCAGGCATGGGCGCTTGGCGTCCGCGGGATGCACCACTGGTGCGTCAATCATACCGATAAAGGCCAGGATCCCTATGCCAATCCCACCGATGTGACACCTGTGAATGGCGACGGATTGTTGCTGTACCCCGGCAAGGACGGCCCCGTTGATTCTATCCGCTGGGAACTGTTGCGCGACGGGATCGAAGATTACGATTACCTGGCCATTCTTGCGGATCGCCTCCGCAAAGCCCGGCGGAATGGAGCGCCGGCGCCGTTGATCGATCAGGCGGACAAGGCGATGAATCTCAAAGCGATTATGCCCAATCTGACATCCTTTACACGCGACGCCGGCATGATCGAATCGAAGCGTGCCGAAATCGCCCTTGCGATTGCGGCGCTCGGCAAGTATCGGTAAAGGCAAAAATCCCAACGTAGGCTCTGCTCACAACCCAGTCTCTTTTCGTGCTCGTGTTCGTCATCGTCATCGTAATCGAGGCAAGAACTCCGCGGTATTCACACTCGACAAATCATTGTACTTCAATTGCTTGTGTAAGTTGCCCAAAAACTTCTTGTAGTTGTTGATAGAAACCACACGGTAAGGCACTACGCCTCGTCTGGGACTTCGCCCAGAAGAGGGGACGTCTTTGACGTAGCCGAAATGCACTCGACATCAACATGTTACAAACATTGACAATTTGTTGTCGATGTGCGAGCGATAAGGGCCTAAATTCGGCAATCGAAACCCGAATCTTGTGCGCAAACCGTGGACATCGTGGCCCTTTTGGACGAAGTGAACAGGAGAATCAATCCCTATTCGGGTGAAATCCGTCATGTCCGCTTGGTCCAAGACGTCCAGAAGTCAGAACGTAGCATCTGATCTTGAGCAACGAATCCTGGACGAATGGTAAACTCGATGATGATAACGAGCACGAGCACGAAAAGAGACTGGATTGTGGGCGGATCCCTCGTCAGAACGTAGCGCCCGATCTTGACGGCCGAAGCCGGGTTGAAATCCCTCTTGCTTATAACGACCGTCAGGGTTTTTCGATGCCGGCGCGTTGCGCGATTGCTTCGGGGAAACCTTCCTCGCCCGGGGTAATGCCGAAGAAATTGCCGTGCTCGTTGCAGGTTTCGATGCGGTTCTGGCAGCGGTTGTTGTAGTTCATGGGCGTGGCCACGTTGTAGACGCAGTTTCCGGTGATTTCGATGAATCCGCTTCCCTCGTCGAGGTAGATGCCACCGGGGCCGCCGCCGATGTTGTTGTCATGGATATGATTGCCGCGGATGATCGTGCCGGGCTGGTTGCCGAGCGTATAGACGCCGCCGCCATCGTTTCGTTTGAGCATGACATCGTGGATATGGTTGTACTCGATGCGGTTGTTCGCGGCGGGCGTGGGCGACTCGTACTTGTAGGGTATCGGGTATCCTCCCGCGCCCGCGTCCGCCTCACCCCAGCCCCAGCCGATGGAAACGCCGCTGTATGGCAGATCGTGAATGTGGTTGTGCGCGATGATCGTGTCGCACACATAGCCCGCGAAAATGCCGACGCTGTCCTGGTATTCGGCGCCGGTGTCGTGTATCTCGCAATTCAGGATCCGGTTGCCCCGCACGATCAAGCGCGGATCGTCCGGATGGTGGTCCGGCGCCAGCACGTCGCCTATTTGGATGGCGCTGCCACCGATATCGAAGAAACGGCACCGTGAAACCACGTTGTCCCGCGCGCCGGTTTCGAGATCGAGTCCCGCGCCGCCCAAACGGGTGAACGTGCAATTTTCGAAACGGACGCCGTGTCCGGCATGCACGACGACGTTGGCGGGACTCTTGATGTATTCGTTGTGGACGTTGACGAGGTTGCCGTCGCGTTCGAAGATATTCGTCGCGGCAAAGGTGAAATTGGCCTGTTCGTCAATGTGGCCGATTCGATTCGGCCCCAACCATGTGGCATCCGCGAACGTGATGCCGTCGAATCGGATGTTCTCCGCGGGCCGGTCAAGGGTTCCCCGGACCTCGACGAGCGTTTCGAGCATGGGCGCGGCGGCCTCGGTTTCGGTCATGTTTTCGCCGTCGTGCGGCAGATAATAAAGCGTGCGCGCGGGCTTGTCGAAATACCATTCGCCGGGTTCGTCGAGGAGTTCCATCGCATTTTCGATGTAGGCCGGCGCTGTGGCCTGGACGCCTTCCTTGCGCGACGCCAGCATGAACCACGGTTGCCGCATCGAGACACGCGCCCGGCCGTTTTCCGCCGTGATGGATCGCACTTTGCAAATCATATGCGCCCACGAATTGTAATAGCCCAGTTCGATATCGGACGGATTGCGCCATGACGCCATCTTTTCATCGGGAAAGAAATACCCCGCGTCGCCGTCGAAATACCGCATATCGCCGAAGCGTTCGGTGTTTTCCGGCGCCGGGCCGCGTGCGCGTTGCGCCCGTTGGCCGTTCACATACAATTGCCGGAGATCAGCCCATTCGACCCGCGCCCTCCAGCGGCCATTTTCATCGGGGGTCCAGCCTGTGACGGTCTGTGCGCCGCTCACAACCGGCCGCGCGCCGTCTGCCGCGCAGTACGCCGTGTTGTTATCGCGCGCGTCCAGCCGCCACGTTTCCGCCAGCACAAAGACGCCATCCATCAAAAAAACCGTGGCGCCTTTGTTCATCGAAGCGGCGGCCGCCCGCGCCGATTCCTGAGCACGCGCGATCGTCCGAAAGGGTTTTGCCGCATCACCGGGATCGGCGTCATTTCCTTCCGGTGAAACATAAAAGGCCGGGGCCTCTTCCGCGCCAATCCGGAAGGATATCACGGCCAACGCAACCAGTATCCAATGCAACGCGCGCCTTTTCATTCGTCAATTCTCCCTGGCATTCAATTCTGGCGTTATCGTATAGGTTCTTTGGGCCTTTGTTTCGATCGAAGCCGTCTTGCCGGCATAACGAACCTTGCACACCCCGGCGTTCTTGGCACGAATGGCGGCTTGGGCGAGCCGGCCGTCTTTCCAGACAATGTCCACCTCGTAGCCGCCGCGTGCGCAGAGGCCCGCGACGCTGCCGCCGGGCCATGCCTTGGGAAGCGCGGGCAGCAGATGGATCGTACCGTCATGGCTCTGGAGCAGCATTTCCGCGATACCGGCGGTGGCGCCGAAGTTACCGTCTATCTGGAACGGGGGATGGTTGTCAAACAGGTTGGGCAGCGTGCAGCGGTCGAGAAGTTGGGCGAGGTGCTTGAACGCTTCATTGCCATCTTGGAGACGCGCGAAAAGTCCGACGAGCCATGCGCGGCTCCAGCCGGTTCCGCCGCCGCCGTGCGCGAGCCGCACGTCGAGCGATTGGCGCGCGGCCTTGGCCAGATCGGGCGTGGATTCGGGCGTAATCCAGCGTCCGGGATAGACGCCGAACATATGCGACATGTGGCGATGGCCCGGTTCCGGTTCCTTGTAATCCTCTACCCATTCCTGGAGGCGGCCGTCCGGGGCGATTTGCAACGGCACGAGTTTGCCCAGCGTGTCTCGCAGCGTGTCGCGGAACGCTTCGTCGAGGCCGAGCATTTCGGCAGCGGCGATGCAGTTCGTGAACAGGTCGTGAACGATCATCGTGTCCATCGTGGCCGAGTACGTCTGCATGGCCTTTTCCCCGTTCGCTTTTTCGTATCGGTTCTCCGGGGAATGCGACGGGACGGTGATGAGTTTTCCGGCGAAACGCGATCCTTCCGGCGCAGGCACGAGAAAATCGAGGATGAATTGCGCGGCGTCTTTCATAATGGGATATGCGCGATGGCGAAGGAATTCCGCGTCGCCCGTGAACGCATAATGTTCCCATAAATCCTGCGCGAGCCACGCCGCGCCCATCGGCCAGATGCCCCACGGGCCGTCCACCGGCGCGGCGGCGCGCCAGAGGTCCGTGTTGTGATGCAGCACCCATCCCCGGCAGTTGTAATTGACCCGCGCGGTGTGCGCGCCGGTGACGTGGAGATCTTCAAGCATGCGGAACAACGGCTCATGGCACTCGGAAAGATTTGTCGTTTCGGCGGGCCAGTAGTTCATTTCCGTGTTGATGTTCGTGGTCCATTTGCTGCCCCAGGCCGGTTCGAGCTGGTCGTTCCAGATACCCTGGAGATTGGCGGGCTGGCCGCCGGGGCGCGATGACGAAATCAGCAGGTACCGCCCGAACTGGAAATAGAGCGCGGCGAGGTGCGGATCGCCGCCGTCCTTGAACGTCCTGATGCGCTCGTCGGTAGCGCGGTACATGGGCGGCGTCCGGCCCACGTCGAGCGTGACGCGGTTGAACAGGCGCATGTAATCCTCGCGGTGAGCATCGCGCAACGCCTCGAAGGTCTTCGCCGACGCTGCGCCGATTTGCGTTTGAACCCGCTCGACGGGATCGCCGGAAACGTCCTGGTAATTCTTGTAACTGGTGGCGCTCGTCAACAGCAGCGTCACCGCGTCGGCCCGGCGCACTTCGAGGCGGCCGTCTTTCGCCGCAACTGTCCCGCCTTCGATGACGGCGCACAGGGCCGCCGCGAACGCGAGACCTTCCCCATCCCATGTGGCGTTGCCTTTCTTGTCGCCTGCGCGTGGACCGAGCCGGCCGGCCATCAGTAGGCCGTTTTCGCCGTCCGCGCGGGTTTGCGTGCCGGGATGCGGGCTGTTCAGAATAGCGTCGAAGGTAAAACGGCCGAGTCGCTCGGACGTCATCCTCACCACGATGACGTTGTCCGGATACGACGCGAAGACTTCACGCTGGATCAACGCGTCGCCCACCCGGTACGACACGTTCGCCTGCGCGCGCGCGATGTCCAGTTCACGGCGGTATTCGCGGGCGTCTTTATGTCCGGGAAACGAAAGGATCAAATCGCCGAACGGCTGGTAGGATTGCAGGCGGGCCGGAACGCTCATGAGATGTTCCCCGCCGAGCCGCTCCGCTTCGTTTTCCTTGCCTTCCAGAATGAGCCGGCGCATTTCGGGAAGATATTTCGCCGCCTCCGGATTCGTGTAATCGTGCGGCCCGCCCGTCCAGAGCGTGCATTCGTTCAATTGCAGCCGCTCCTCGCCGGGGACGCCGAACACCATCGCGCCCATGTGCCCGTTGCCGACGGGCAGCGCCTGGTTCCACTCGGCCGCCGGGGCCGGATACCACAATTTGAGATCATAATCCACTTTCATGTCTCCCGCGCCCGCCGGCAGGCAAAACAGTCCGATCGTCCAAACGACGCCCGATCCGATCAACGCCCACTTCGATGCCACGTCTTTTCCTCCGCCGTAATTGAAAATCCGCTATCCAAATCGTTTCTTTGGTTGTCCCTCTTCCACACGCCGTGTACGAAGGTTGCAAACAAGGAAATCACATCCCGGACTGCGTTAGGGCAACCGGACCACTTGGAGCACATCGTAAGGCGGCCCAGCCGCAATGTCAAAGCCGGGTTTGTCCAGGGGATCCGTTTGCGGTCGGGATGTAAATACGTTTAGAGTGGAACCGGCGGGATGCCCGCGGCGGGATGCAAGCAACCGAAGGAGGTTAGCCGGTATGCAGGAAAAGGGAATGCGTGGAACGGGTTTGTCGCGGCGGCAGTTCATGGGCGGAGCGGCCGGCATGGCGCTGGCGGCGGCGCACGGCATGGCGCATGCCGCGCCGAAAAGCCCGAACGAGCGACTGGGCGTGGGGCAGATCGGCTGCGGCGGACGCGGCGGCGCCCACATGCAAATCGTGGATTGGCTCAAGGATAACGGCGGCGGCGTGGAGCTTGTGGCCGTCTGCGACACGTACCGGGGGCGTCTTGATCGCGCCGCCCAAAAATACAATGCCAAGGCGTACATGGATTATCGCGAGATGCTCGCCGATCCGCGCGTGGATCTCGTGTGCATCGCGACGCCCGATCATCAGCACGGCTACCAGGCGCTCGACGCGATTCGCGCCGGCAAGGACGTCTATTGCGAAAAGCCCGTCACGCACTGGCGGCAATTCGACCTGACAAAAAAACTGGCCGGCGAAGTCGAAAAGACCGGACGGGTGGTCCAGATCGGCGCGCAGGGCATGTCGGACAGCGCATGGCGGCAGATGCGCAAACTGATTGAAGAGGGTCTTATCGGCCAGCCGATACACGCGGAGTGCGGTTATTTCCGCGTGGGCGATTGGGGCGAGCGCGGGATGCCGATTGACGATCCGAATGTGAAACCGGGGCCGGACCTCGACTGGGACGCATTCCTCGGTGACGCGCCCAAGCGGCCCTACGACGTGAGCCGGTATTTCCGCTGGCGGATGTACGAAGATTACGCGGGCGGGCCCTCGACGGACCTCTTTCCGCACAGTCTGACGCCGGTTGTCTACATGCTTGGCGTCGGCATGCCCTCCATGGCCGTCGCAACCGGCGGCAAGTTCCGCTACGAAGAACGGGAGGTACCCGACACTTTCAATATGCTCATTGATTATCCGGAAAAAATTACCGTCGCCGTTTTGGGCACACAGGGCAACGATTACCAGGCCACCGGCGGACGCGGCGCGCCGGGCCGCGTGCCCGTCATCCGCGGATGGGAAGGTTCGCTCACGGTTCAGGACAAGGAAATCGTTTTCATTCCCGCGGACGGATCGAAGAAAAAGCCCCAGCGTTTCCCCATCGAAGCGCCGGAAGACGCCACGGCCCATTTCAAGAATTTCATTGATTGCGCGCGCGCCGGTAATCCCGCCACGTGGAGTCCGATGGACCTCGCGTTCCGTGTCCAAACGGCCCTGCAAATGGGCACACTCGCGTTGCGTAAAAACAAAGTGGCCCGGTTCGATGCCAAAAAGCAGCAGATTATCTTGTAATTTTCTTGTTTGCCTTTTCCGCGCGCCATGAACAGGGATGCGCCAATGAGAACAGCCGGGCGTATAGCCGCCTGGTTTTTCGGAGCGTTGCTCTGGCTCGCCGTCGTGTGTCTTGCACTGGAGGCGTGGGAACGCTACCGCATACCCCGCGCTGAACAGGCCGCCCGGGCATACGGCGACAAGCGTATGGCCGAGGGATACGCGCGGAACCTGGCCATCCTCCAAGCCACGCCGCCGCCGCCGTTGCCGGATTTCGCGCCAAAGGAATTGCCGGGTCGCGACGAGTTTGCCGGACGCGACGAACCCGGGCGCATGCGCTTGGCCGCGCAGCGTTCCGAAACCATTTTCCTGTGCAATGACCGCGGAATTGTGCAGGCCGTCTATCCGGGCGGCGATTCCGCCGCGGTCGAAGCACTCGCTGCACGCATCACAACGGGCGCGCCGCTCCACGGCGCCTTTCCGGACGCCGAGCGCCAGGACGCCGCAAGTGCATTCCAAACCGCTGTTTCCGAAAAAAACCGCCAGACACGCGACTATCCGCTTCCCCTTGCAAACGGTTCCCTGAACGTGTTCGAGTTTACTTTCATTCCGCTGCCGGCAGCCGCCGCCCCCGTCGCGGTGTTCGTGCGCGATTCGATTTGGGATGTGTTGTGGAAGAAATTTCGCCCGCATGTCTACCGGGACGATCCGTACATTTTCTGGACAAACACGCAGGGCTTTCGCGGAGATGAGATTGCGCTTCCGAAACCTGCAGGCCTTTACCGCATCGTGTGTATCGGCGGTTCGACCACTGCCGAGGGACCGCGAAACGATTTGACCTATCCCGCCATCCTGGAACGCATGGCCCGAAAGAAGCTGGGCACGGACCGAATCGAGGCCGTCAACGCCGGTGTTTTCGCGCTGAATTCATTCGGGGAAACCGAACGCTTCGACGATTATTTGCGTTTGCAGCCGGATCTGATCGTCCATTACAACCTCGTAAATGATCTGAACAACCTCAAAGACTGGATGCAGCCGAAATCGGCCTTCGCCGAACCGCTCAAAACGTTGAAATGGATCGGCAGGAAATCGTCATTTCTCTACAACCGCTTCAACCGGCTGCTCATGCTTTCCGAAACGGAAATGGAAGCGCGGCTGCGCGAGGGCATCATCGCCAACCTGCGCACGATGGCCTCCCGCGCACAAACGGCCGGTGTTCAGATGGCCGTGTGCAGTTTCGCATATCCCGCGGTCGAAATCATGAGCCAAACAGAAAAAGATTTCTTCAACTGGCGTATGAACACCGGTTTTTCCGGTGGAATTGTCACCATCGAAACCTACGCGTGGGTCGTGGAAATATACAACCGCCTGGTGCGGGATCTCTGCCGTGAACACGGCCTGATCTACATCCCCGTGGCCGAACGGCTGCGCGGCGGCACGGAAGCCTACTCGGATCAGTGCCACATGTTCCTCAACGCCATGCAGCGCAAAGCCGAAATCATCGCCGAAACCGTAACGGCCCACATCCAGATCGAGTAAGCACACCCGTCCGGTATCGCCATCGTCGCCACCCTCGCGCCTGAACCTGGATTCGGCAGTCAAGATCGGATTCTACGTGCTATCCTCTGGATGTCGTGGACCTTGTGGACGAAATGGACAAGAAAATCAATCCCCTTGCGGGTGAAGTCCACTGAGTCCACAATGTCCATCTCGTCCATGGTTTGGTCGAAAGAGCCGCGTTCAACTGCCGATTTTAGGGTTATAAGAGGCATGGTGACTTTTTATGGCTGCAGGATATGCCCATGTAAATATGCAATATAGTGCATCGTTGACTCATGGGAAATGGTTTGTTACGATGGATTCATGATCGGCGATCCGGTGCGACGAAATGGCCGTCTATTGGGATGGATCGGTATGGCGTGTCTGTTGTGGACATCGGCGCAAGCCCGTGCGGATTACGGCGCTTCCGTTCACGTGGCGGACACGGCCATGGAATATGCCCGCGCCTGCCAGAACGGCGCATGGGATGTCGTGATGGACATGACGGCATGGATGCGCGATCGGCTGGATGGCGCCGGTTCCGGAAGCGCCGGACGAGACGCGGCCGAGAAGGAATTGCGGGCTTCCCTGGCCCGGCAGACGGCGGAAGGAAACCGTTTGCGCGCGGAAGGCATTGAAGATGTGTACCTGTTCGCGCCCACGGCGTCGTTGCGTGTCGTGCGAACGGATGCTGGACGGAACGATCTGGATCGTCCGGCGTGCGGCCGCGCGTGGATAGAGGTGGTGTACCCCGTACGCGGGAAGGCGCCGCGGGATGAACAAGGCCGCGCCATCCAAAAGATGGTCGTGGGCGTGAATATCGCCTGCGACAGGTTGATATTGAAAGCGAACATTATCGGTAATATGGAAGTGGAACCGGATTCGATAGCGTATCATCGGAGAGAACGATAAGGGAGGTGTCCCATGCCTTTGGCAACATGTCCTCGCTGTAAGAAGATATTCGAAAAAACCCGGACGATCGTATGCGCGAAGTGCCAGGAGGCCGAAAACGCGGATTATGACAAGATTCGGGCGGTCTTGGAGCGGGATCCGAGCCTGAATGCGGAGGAAACCGCCGAGGAAGCCGGCGTGACGGTTCAGTGCGTCACGCGCATGCTGCAGGAGGGTCTGATTGCGAATGTCAGCCTTTCCGAGTCGGTCAAATGCGGCCGCTGCGGCGCCCCGGCCATCAGCCTGAGCAAAAAACTCTGCCAGGCCTGCCTTGAAAAACTCAACGCGGAAGTAGCGTCCGCGCAGAGCAAGATCAAACTTGCTCAGAAAAAACGGGTTCAGGTGGGCGAATATCAACTGGCGCGCAAGGTGTTCGAGGAAAAACGGCGTTCGTAAGGGCCGGCTGTTGCGCCGGAATATCGGTGTGGCGAAAAGGGGCGTTATTCTGCCCCGGAAGGATAAATTGTGTTGACAGTCGCGGGTGTTTTTCTGGCCTTGGCGGGCAGCCTGTTTTTCGTCATTCCGCCGCTGTTGGAAATTGCGGTTGTATTGCTGGATGTGCTGGTGCGATGAAATTGTTTCCCGTTATCGTTTCATTGGCGGCTGTGGTGGCTGCGTCTTGTTTGGCCTATGCGGAACTCGCGTCGTTTTCCGTCCGGGTACAAGAGGATTTACGTGTCGCGGATGTTGAACTCGTGCCGATGGGAAACGTTTCATATGTTTCGCTGTCTTCGCTGGCGGGCCAGATGGGCGGGGCCTGCCGCGTAACGCTTGAGCGGGTACAAGTAGACTTGGCCGCAAAAGCGGCGTGGCTAAGTTTGGGAACCCCCCAGGTGAGTTCTTCCTTGGGCCTATTTGATCTTGCGCATCCGGTACAGGAACGGAACGGGGAAGCGTTCATTGCCCTGGACGATGTGGTTCCCCTGTTCCGCAGGGCGTTCAATCTGTCCATCAAACAGGACTTGCCCGTCCAGCCGCCCGTTCCCGCGCCTGCTCCCGAAATGCCGCCACCGGCCGATCCGATTTCCGAACCTGCGCCCGTTCCCGTTCCTGTCGAACCGGTCGCGGCGCCGTCTGAAACACCTCCGTCTCCCGTTCCCGCCGAGGCATCCAAAGAGCCGGCTTCCGATCGCGCGAAAGACCGTCCCATTCAGGTCGTCATTCTGGATCCGGGACATGGCGGATCGGATCCCGGTTGCGAGGGCCAGGGCGGCTTGCAGGAAAAACAAGCCGTTCTCTATATCGCGATGAAAACAAGCAAAGCGCTGGCGGGCGCACCGGTCACCGTCCTGCTCACGCGTGATTCAGACAAAGAGATGTCCCGCGCCGAACGAACCGCATTTGCCAACCAAAAAAAGGGAGATCTGTACATAGCCATCCATCTGGGCGCCGGGCTTTCGCCGTCGGGGCGCGGCATCGAGGCCTTCTGCTGGGATCCGGAACAGGCGTTGGACCCAAATGCCGGCGGGAAGACCACCGAACGTCCTGGGCTGCCCTATGCCAGTTCCAGTTTGTCCGCGGCAAAAACGCTGGCGGACGCCTTGGCCGCCGCATCCGGCCAGGATGTGCGCGGCATTCATCAAACGCCATGCGCATTATTGGGCGACATCGGCATGCCGGGCGTGCTGCTGGAAACCGGTTACCTTGGCAATCCCACCGAGGAATCGTTGTTGCTGACGGAGGATTATCAGACCAAAATCGCCCAGGGAATCGCGGAAGGCATCAAGACCCTCGCCGCTTCCAAGACCGGAGGCAAGCCATGATGAACCGGGCTTGGCGGCGGGCAATGGTACGGCGCACATTGCTTTGGATATGGGCCATGGCGACTGTGGCGCTTGTGGCCTGTGTGGGATTGCTGGTGCGCGAACTGATGCGGGAAGGCGGCGATCCTCTGGCCATCGTGAAGCCCGAACCCCGGGTCATGCCGCAGGCAACCCCGGCCGCCGTGCCGTTTGCTACGGCGGCGACCCGGGAAATCACATTGTATTTTGCCGACGCGGAGGGGAAGAGGCTGGTGGGGGAAACAACCCGTATCGAAACCGGTGATTCAACCGTGGAAAATTGCCGCAAAGCGCTCGAAGCGTTGATTCACGGGCCGCGCGATATTTTGACGCCCATCCTTCCGGCCACAACGCGCATTCGCGGAATGTATCTGCTGGAAGACGGCGAATTGGCCGTGGATTTTTCGATGGAAATCGTAAACGAATTGAAGAAAATCCGCAGCGCTTCACTGGAATCACTCATGATCTACGGCGTGACCAATACCCTGGCTTCCGATGCGTTGCGGGCGGAAAAAGACAAGGCCGGCGTTTCCCGCGTGCGTTTTCTGATTGAAGGCAGCGCGCCGCACGAAAATTTTCCCGCCCATCTGGATCTCAGCGGCCCGGTGAAACCCGATTCCCGATGGGTTGACGGCAACGGCCCATGAGGGAACCATGCCTGTAAACGAACCGGCCATAGGTATTTTCGACAGCGGTGTCGGCGGGCTGACCGTATTGCGGCAAATCGCGAAACGCCTGCCCAACGAATCGCTTGTCTATCTCGGCGATACCGCGCGGGTTCCCTATGGAACCAAGTCGGCCGATACGGTCATCCGGTATGCGCGATCGTGCGCGGACGTTCTGCTCAAGGAGAGCGTAAAACTGCTGGTTGTCGCGTGCAACACGGCGTCGGCTTTTGCGCTTGAAACCCTTCAGGCCGAATTGGACGTGCCGGTCGTCGGCGTGATTGAACCCGGCGCCGAATCCGCCCTGGCCAAGACGCGGAACCGGCGTATCGGCGTCATCGGCACGACCGGCACCATCAGCAGCGGGGCATATCCGGCCGCCTTGCGTGCGCGCGATCCAAACGTGGAGGTTTTCGCGCAAGCCTGTCCGCTGTTCGTGCCCCTCGCGGAAGAGGGCTGGACAACCGGCGAGATTCCTCTGCGGATCGCGCGCACCTACCTGGAACCGTTGATTCGCAACCGCGCCGACACGCTTGTGCTCGGTTGCACGCACTATCCCCTCTTGCATGCCGTCATTGCGCAAACCATGGGCGAATCAGTCGCCATTGTGGATAGCGCCGAAGCGACAGCGGAAGCGGTGGCGGCCATTATGGAAGGGATGGGCATCGGCGCCGAAACGGGTTCAACGACATACCGGCGATTTCTGGTGACCGATGCGCCGGAGCATTTCGGTCGCGTCGGCCGGCAATTTCTCGGCTGTGATATTGGCCCGGCCGAATGGGTGGACGTCCAATGAGTAAAAACGAACCCATGCCGGCGCCGGCCGGGCCGGTTTCGGACAAGTTGCCGCATTCATGGTTTGGCGTGGCCGCGGGACTGGGCGTTTGCCTCGTCGCGCTACTGGCTGCCGGCATGCTGGCGAGGCAATACGTAAAATCGCGGCCCTTGAATCTGCGCGACCGGACTACGGAATTGGCCGGTGTGCTGGAACGGACGATCATCCACTGCCGCGTTCCCAAAGACAACATCGCACGGAGCGAACCGGAACCGCGTGCGGACGAAGAGGCCTTTTGGACGGCAACGACCTTCGACGTGATTCTGCCGGACGCCATGGACGGATCCGCGTTCGTCGGACTCGTGGCGCGTCGCATGCAACCCTACGAAGTGACGCTATCCGAAACCGCTTTCGCGGACTCGTTGCGCGAAATGAGCGCCACGCTGGGGAATCGTGTATTTGCCACGTTGCGCATCAAGGAAAAGAAACCCAAGGCAGATTGGACGTCCGCATGCGAACATATCCGGCAAAGTGTAAACGCATGGCTGGCGGGCCGAAACATTCCGGCGGAGTTCATCGAAACCGATCCGCCCGAACGAAAAGAAGACGAGGAAACCTTCTGGCAATATGCGCGCTTGAACGCGCCCTATCCGGCGAATCTTTCCTTCGACGGGGTCGAATCAGGGATTCGCGGTGCCGTGGCCGGAACACCTGAAACAGAAGGGCATTCGGTGGGTGTTACCACCCATATCGGCACGGGCGGCACGACCACGTTTTCCGTCACTTTGGATGACCGCGTGTGCGTGGATCTTGTTTTGTCCCGCACCGGGGTCGAGCCGCCCTCCGACGAGTTTCCGGCCAGCGCACTGGCTCCCCTGCAGGCGGGTCTTGGCAACGAGGAATGGATGAGTGGTATTCCGGACACCGAGGAGTTGCCTTTGGATTCAGCGGGTCTCGATGAAATGGACCTTGGCCGGAAACTGGCCGGCATTTCAACACCGAGGGATCAAATCCCCCGGATTGCAATCATCCTGGACGATGGCGGTTATGGCGGGCCGGTCACAGCGCGTATCCTGGCGCTCGATCCTCATCTGACCCTCGCGATCCTGCCCGGCACGCCCTTCGGATCCCGCACGGCGAAGCGGGCGGCCGAACTGGGGTTTGAAGTGATGCTTCATATGCCGATGGAAGGGGCGAACATGCCTGGCAGCCTTCTGACCGGCATGACCGAAACCGAAATGCGCCGGCTGCTCGATGAAGCCTTGGCGGCCATGCCCGAAGCAGCGGGCGTCAACAATCACATGGGTTCCGCCTTTACGTCCAATGCGAACGCCGTCAACCGGTTTATGAATGTCTTGGCCGGGCGCGGCCTGTATTTTATTGACAGCCGTACAACGCCGCGTAGCACGGCGTTCGACAGCGCACTGAAACACGGGATTCCCGCGGGAAGCCGTGACGTTTTTCTCGATCACCGGAACGAACCCAATTACATCATCGGCCAGTTCAACCATCTCATGGAAGTCGCCAAGGAACGGGGGTACGCCATCGGAATCGGCCATTTCCGCACAGCCACGGTCCAAGTGCTTGTATCCATGCTGCCGCAACTGGAAAAGAACGGGATCAAACTGGTCCCTGCGTCCGAACTGGTATTGCGCCCCGCCGTAACCAAACCCTTGGAAGGGCCTGTGGCCATTCCGGGCGAGTCCGCGGGCAACACGGAACCGATTTCAGTGAAATCGGGCGAAAAACGCCCGAAAAAATGAATTGGGTTTCGGCAGCCCAGATCGGATGCTCTTTTCTCCACTTCTGGACGCGGATTTCGACTGCCGAATCCAGGTTTATTGATGTCCTGTGTGGCCGAAACCGCCTTCGTTCCGGTCGGTCGGCGGCAGTTCCTCGACCGGAATCCATTGCGCGAAGGCGACCGGGCCGATGACCAATTGCGCGATACGGTCGCCGCGCTGGATAGTAAAGGATTCTTGGCCGAGATTAATGGCAATGAGGCAGATTTCGCCGCGATAGTCGGCGTCAATCGTGCCGGGAGAATTCAGCATCGTAAGACCGTGCTTCCATGCCATGCCGGATCGCGGCCTGACTTGGGCCTCGTAGCCGGGCGGCAGGGCGATTCGGATGCCTGTGGGGATCAGGACGCGCCCGCCCGGCGGCAAGGTCACGGGTTCACGCACGGCGGCGCGCAGATCCATTCCGGCTGCATGGTCGGTTTCGTAGGCCGGCAGGGGTAAATCGTCCGTGCCGGGTTCGCGCAGGATGGCAACGCGAACCACCGGCCTCACAGGGGGATACCCTCCAGCGGGGTGGCCGGTTTCGGGCCAAGCACGATCATCGTGCAGCGTTCGGGCCGGAAAATCTCGCACGCCACCTGATGTATATCGTCCACTGTGACGGCGTCGAGCGCGCCGATGATTTCGGAAAGGCCCAGCAGCCGCTTGTAGTAGATCATGGATTTGGCCATGCGCGACATCCGGTTGAAAGTGCTTTCGAGCGACATCAGCATGCTGCCTTTGAGGTGTTCCCGGTTGTTTTCGAGTTCCGTTTCGGGAATGGGCGCGGCGCGAAACTTGCCAATCTCCTCAAAAATAAGGCCCAAGGTGCGATCGAAGTTTTCGGGGGCGACCGCCGCGTAGACGCCGAACATGCCCGCCGTAAAAAAACAACTGTGAAACGAATAGATCGAATAAGCGAGGCCTTCTTCCTCGCGGATACGCTCGAACAGGCGTGATGTGCTGCCGCCGCCCAGCGCGCTGCTCAATATGTCGTATACGTACCGCCGCTCATCGGAAACGGTGGGACCGGGAAACGCCATACAGATGTGGTTTTGGGCGATATCCCGTTCAATGATTTCGATTCCGGGCGAGAATTCGGGCGGCCCGGAATGTTTGTGGGACGGGCTGGGCGGCAGTCCACCGAACTCGCGATCGACCTGTTCGAGCACGGCGCTCTCGTCGAAATTCCCGGCTATCGAAAAATACATGTTGCGTGGGCGATACCACGCCTTGTAATAACTTTGGACGTCTTTAAGCGTAATGTTGGCCACGCTATCCTCGCGTCCTGAAACCGGCCATCCCAAGGGATGATTGGGCCATAGCCTCGTGCCGAGCAGGTCGTGCGCATAATCTTCGGGCACGTCCTCGATCGAGGCGATTTCTTCCAAGACGACATTGCGTTCCTTGTCGAGGTCGCAAAAGGTCGAGTTCTTGATGACATCGGCCAGGACTTCAATGCCGGACGCGAGATGTTTGTCAAGCGTTTTGACATACAGGCAGGTGTATTCGCGGGAGGTGAAGGCGTTCAGATGGCCCCCCTTGCTTTCGATGGGTTCCATGATCTGCCGGGCCGTGCGCGTTTTTGTGCCCTTGAAGAAGAGGTGTTCAAGGAAGTGGGAGATGCCGGCCTGATCAGGCTGTTCGTTGGCGGATCCCGTCTTGACCCACACGCCCGCCGTGGCGGAATGCAGGTAAGGCAGGCGTTCAAGGGTAACGGTCATCCCATTGTCGATCTTGCGCGCGACGGCATTGTCCGTATAAAGCTGATCTTTTTCAGGCTGCATGAAACTTCCTTGCCGCGGCCCGCCGCAACGCCCGGACGCGCCGCCTCGAATGTGTTGCGATCAACGGCGCCGTCCGCCGTTTCGATCACGATTACGGTCGGAACGGCCGCCGCCATGACCACCCCGGTCGCTGTTGCGCCCGCCACGGTCGCCACGGTCGCCGCGGGGACGCTGCTCGCGTGGAGGCGGCATGTCTTCGGCGGAAATGCGGCCCAACTCAAGATCCGCGGCGTTTTTAGACATGTTGACACGGCCCATGCGGTCAATTTCGATGACCTTGACGTCTATCTCGTCGCCGATTTGCACCACGTCTGTTACTTCGGCTACTCGGCGCGGAGCCAGTTCGGAAATGTGAACCAATCCTTCGCGTCCGCCCAGAACGCTGACGAACGCGCCGAAATTCATAATACGGGTGACGGTGCCGCGATAGACCTTGCCGACTTCCACCTCGGATACGATGAGTTTGATCATGTCAATGGCGGCTTCGGCGCAGGCCTTGTCCACCGCCGCGACATTGACGGTGCCGTCGTCCTGAATCTCGATTTCGGCGCCGGTCTTGGTCTGTATTTCGCGGATGACCTTGCCGCCCGGCCCGATGACTTCGCGAATCTTGTCCACGGGGATGCTGAGGGTGTAGATACGCGGCGCATAAGGCGAGATTTCCTTGCGCGGTTCGGGCAGGCAAGCCAGCATCTTGTCCAGAATAAACAGACGCCCTTCGCGCGCCTGCATCAGCGCCCGGTGCATGACCTCGCGCGGGATACCTCCGATTTTGGTGTCCATCTGGAAAGCGGTGATGCCTTTGGCCGTTCCGCAGACCTTGAAGTCCATGTCGCCGTAATGATCTTCCGCGCCTAGAATGTCGGTCAGCACGCAAATGTCATCGCCTTCTTTGATCAGACCCATCGCAATGCCAGCCACGGGGGCTTTGATGGGAACGCCCGCGTCCATCATGCTCATGGTGCCGCCGCACACCGACGCCATCGAACTCGACCCGTTGCTCTCGGTAATGTCCGACACGACACGAATGACGTAGGGAAACGCCGTTTCCGGATCGTCGTTGTCGTTGGGCAGAATGCATTCCAGCGCCCGTTCCGTCAATTTACCGTGGCCGACTTCGCGGCGGCCAGGCCCTGAAATCCGCCGGACTTCGCCGACTGACCAACTCGGAAAGTTGTAGTGGAGCATGAATCGCTTGAATTCTTCGCCGGTCAATTCGTCAAGGCGCTGCTCGTCACGGCTTGTGCCCAGCGTTGTCGTGACGATGGCCTGTGTTTCGCCACGGGTAAACAGGCACGATCCGTGCGTGCGGGGCAGTATCCCGACTTCGATGGTGATCGGGCGTATTTCGTCAGGGCGGCGCCCGTCGAGACGGATATGTTCGTGGATGGCTTTCTGGCGCATCAGTTTTTTTTCAGCGGCCGTGAAGGCCTCCGAAATGGCGGCGGCGCGCTCCGCGAAAAGGTCCGGGCCGTATTTTTCGGCCAGTGCGTCGGCCACTTCCGCCTTCAATCCATCCACCGCAGCCTGTCGCTCCTGTTTCTGAATGACGGAAATAGCCGATTCCAAGCGGCCGGCAATAGCCTCTTCGACATCCGCCACAACGGCCGGATCGAGTTCCTTGGGAACGAATGGCATCTTCGGGACGCCGGCGCGGGCCTGCAATTCCTCAATGCCCTTGCAGATTTCGATGATGAACTTGTGCCCGAACTCAAGCGCTTCAACCATCTGGTCTTCCGGCAGTTCTTTCGCGCTTCCTTCGACCATGCAGATGGCTTCTTTGGTTCCTGCCAGCACCAGATCTAACTGGCTTTCGGGCATTTTCGATATCGGGGGATTCACTTCGAATTCGCCGTTGAAACAACCCACCCGCACCGCGCCGATCGGGCCGAGGAACGGCACCGGTGAAATGCTCAACGCCGCTGAGGCCGCATTGATGGACAGAACTCCCGGATCGTGTTCATTGTCCGCGGAAAAAACGGTCTGGCAAACTTGGAGTTCGTTGAAGAAACCTTTCGGGAACAGGGGGCGAACCGGACGATCCGTCAGGCGGCACACGAGGATTTCACGCTCCGTGGGCCGGCCTTCGCGCCGGAAAAAATTGCCCGGAATACGGCCGGCCGCAAAACTCTTTTCACGGTAATCAACCGTTAAGGGAAAGAAGTCTTGGCCCGGTGAAGCCTCCGGCGCCACGCACACGGCCGACAGGACCATCGTTTCGCCAAACGTGGCCATCACGGAACCGTGCGCCTGCTTGGCGATCTTGCCCGTTTCAAAATGGATCTCTTCGGATCCGACTCGTATTGAGAGACGTTCTACCATAGTGTTGTCTCGACACTCCCGTTTGGATGGGAACGCCCTCGGCGCCACATTCCAACCAATTGTTTGCCTACTTTCTCAGACCCAGCGCTTTGACAATCGTGCGATAGCGTTCGATGTCCTGATTGCGCACATAATTCAACAGATTGCGGCGCTTGCCGACCAGTTTCAGCAGGCCGCGGCGGCTCGCGAAATCCTTCGCATGCTTTTGAAAATGCACGGTCAACTCGTTGATCCGTTCCGTCAGCAACGCGATTTGCACTTCCGCCGAACCGGTGTCGCCCTCGTGTTTCGCGAACGACTTGATAACTTCGCCTTTGCGTTCCTTCGTTACCGCCATGATTCACCTTTCCTTTCGCATTCGCCCGCTCCCCAGTGCGCCGCCGGTGCAGCGGCCGCCCGAGCGAGGGGCACCCACAGAAGTTACTTATCCGTCAAGGCCGCCAATCCCGGCAACACCTTGCCTTCCAACATTTCGAGCGACGCACCGCCGCCCGTTGACACATGAGACATCTTGCCTTCCAAGCCGAGTTGCACGACCGCTGCAGCGGTATCGCCGCCGCCGATGATCGAAGTGGCCTGGCCGTTCGCCAGCGCTTCGGCGACCGCCTTTGTCCCCGAAGCGAATTTTTCCATTTCGAATACGCCCATGGGGCCGTTCCATACGACCATCCGCGCCGCCTGGATGGCGCTTACAAAAAGGGCCTCGGTCTTCGGTCCGATATCGAGGCTCATCCAGCCCGGCTCGATACCGTCCACATCCACGATCTTGCTGTTCGCGTCGGCCGCGAAAGCGTCCGCCACGACTGTATCCACCGGCAGCAGCAGATTGACGCCCCTTTCCGACGCTTTCCGCAGTGCGGCCTTGGCGGTCTCGATTCCGGGTTCGTCCAGCAGGCTGCTGCCGATTTCGTACCCCTGCGCTTTCAGGAACGTACAGGCCATGCCGCCGCCGATAATCAGCGTGTCAACCAGATTCAACAGGTTTTCGATGACCAGGATCTTGTCGGAAACCTTGGCGCCGCCCAGAATTGCCACCAGCGGACGCTCCGGGTTGTTCAACACGCGGTTGAAGTATTCCATTTCTTTGGCCAGTAGAAATCCGGCCGCGCTTTGCGCCACGTATTTCGTAACCCCTTCCGTCGAGGCATGGGCGCGGTGCGCCGAACCGAACGCATCGTTGATGTACACGTCGGCCAGACTGCCCAACTGGCGGCTCAACTCGGGATCGTTTTTTGTCTCGCCTTTCGTAAAACGCGTGTTTTCGAGGACGATGATGTCGCCGGGCTGCATGGCCGCCACCGCCGCTTCGACTTCCGGGCCCACCAGCGCATCGAGTTTCGTGACGTTTCCTCCGATCAATTCACGCAGGCGATCGGCGACGGGCCCCATCTTTAATAGGGCGTTTTTCTTGAGGATTTTGGCTTTTTCCTCCTCTGATTCGGCTTTGGCGGCATCCTTCGGACGCCCCAAGTGCGACATGAGGATCAGTTTGCCCCCACGTTCGCGCACGTAATTGATGCTCGCCAGCGCGGCGCGTATCCGCGTATCGTCGCGCACGGTTCCATCCTCGTTCTGCGGCACATTGAAATCCACGCGCATCAACACGCGCTTGCCGCGCACATCCAAATCTTCAATGCTCAACTTCCGCATTTCATGCCCCTTACACATTCAACCATTTCGTATTTTGAAAAAAGGCCCGCGCGGGGTTAGCCGCGCAGGCCCGTTGGGAGATCGTCACACCATCTTCTTGAACAAATCAACGCAGCGGTTCGAATAACCCCACTCGTTGTCATACCATGAAACGCACTTCGCGAAGTTGTCGCCCATCACAAAGGTCAACTTCGAATCGAAAATGCTCGAATGCGGATTGCCGATGATGTCGCAGGACACGATTTCGTCCTCGCAATACTGCAAAATACCCTTTAGCGGGCCTTCCGCGGCCGCTTTCATGGCGGAATTGATTGCCTCCACCGTAACCGTCTTTTCCAATTCGACGACCAGATCCACCACCGAACCGTCCATTACGGGCACGCGCATGGCCATGCCGTCCAATTTGCCTTTCAACGCCGGCAGCACCTTGCCGACCGCGCGCGCGGCACCGGTCGTCGTCGGAATAATCGAATTCGCGGCGGTGCGTGCGCGGCGCAGATCCTTGTGCGGCATGTCGAGCACGCGCTGATCGTTCGTGTAGGCGTGAATCGTGTTCATCAGGCCGCGCTTGATGCCGAAATTCTCGTGCAAAACCTTTGCGAACGGCGCAAGACAGTTCGTCGTACAACTGGCGTTCGAGACAACCTGGTCTGTGGGTTTCAGGGTATCGTCGTTCACGCCCATTACCACGATCGCATCCACGTCGCCTTTCGGCGGAACCGTGAGCAACACCTTCTTGGCGCCGCCGGCCACGTGTTTCAGGCAGAGTTCCTTCGACGTGAAAATACCCGTGGATTCGAGCACGAAATCAACGCCCAGATCGCCCCACGGCAACTCGGCGGGGTCTTTCTTCGCCAAAATCTTGATTTCCTTGCCATTGACCACGATGGCGTCGTCCTTCGCCTGGACCGTTCCCTGAAACGGACCGTATGTGCTGTCGTACTTGAGCAAGTGCGCCAGCGTCTTTGCGTCAGTCAGGTCGTTGATGGCCGCCACTTCGAACGCGGACTCCTTCAGGAGCACCTTGAATACGTTGCGTCCAATTCGCCCAAACCCGTTGATTCCGATCTTCGTTGCCATGGTTCATTTCCTTTCGCCTACCGCGAGAACGTCCCCTGCCGCCGTCCGCGAAACACCTCGCGCACGTCGCCATTTGCGGCATGAGACACCTTTTATGCCTGGATTGGGATAGAAAATCGAGAAGATGGCCCTGATGATCGCGCTTCTTCGCACGAACGGGGTATCGTGCGCCCACGCACAATCGTGGAAGGCTTGCCCGCCTTCCGGCGGGTGCATGACCGTCCCGGCCCGTTTTACACGGACCCCCGTCTCTCTTTATTCCTTACAATCCGGGGCGTACTATGCCATACGCACACGCCCCAAGTCAAACCGGATGACGACGGACGACGGCGGCGCGCGCTATTGCCGGGGCAGCAGTTGGAGAACGTTGAGATCGCCGTTTTGCAAGATTAGGTTGGCAAACAACAGGAAAAGCGCGTCGGTTACGTCGCCGGAGAAAAATGCGTCAATCGTACGATAATATGCGGCCAGTTCGTTGTAGGACGCCACGAGATCCTGCATCTGTTGCGCGAGACCGGCCAGGGTATCCGGCGATGTTTGCGCGGCGGGGGTTTCGCCTTCCACCGTAATGGCGGCGCTTTGGATGTCGAGCCCGGCGAGCCATTCGGCGCTGAACAAGGCGTTTCGGACGGCCATGGCGCCGAGATTTTGCACCGCATCGTAGATGAACAGGGCCAAGTCGTTGTCGCCCTGTTGTTCGATGTTGCGGCCGGTCTGAAGCAATTCGTTGCCGAGTTCGACCAACTGGGCGTATTCGCCGGTTCCGGCGGATAGCGCGGCGGCGGCCGCCGCCGCGCCGGATTCCGTGCCGGCGGCTTCGAGCGCGCGCTCATAATATTTGGCGGCGTTCCGGGTATAAGCGTCCAGGCGTTCAAGGGCCCGGGCATGTTCGATCGCCAGGCGGGCGGCGTCCACGTCGCCTTGGGTAAACATGTTCGACGCCATCTTGAACGAAGCATAGGCGTTGTCCGGATCCAGACGGCTCAATTCCTGCCATTGGGCAAGCGCTTTGGCTTCGCTGCCGGGCTGGGCGCTATACATCTCGGCCAGTTCCTTGCGAAGATAGGGATCGTCCGGAAACGATTCGATGGCGGCCAAGAGAACCGATTCGGCTTCGTCGGCCGGAAGGAGGCCGGCCAAGCCCACTTTAGCCTCAATGGGTATGCCCGCATCTTTTGCAAGTTCACGGGCCGTGGCGTTGGCGAGCGTGGCCCACAAGGAAAGCCGCGTGCGGGCGTCGGGACTGTCAATAGCCTGTTTTCGCAATTCGAGCAGTTCATGCAGGCTTGGTGTCTTGGCCTCTTCCATGACGGGAGAGGTTTCCGGTGCGCTTTCTGTGTCGTGAGAAGGCGGTGTCCGCATGGGATCGAGAATTTTCTTCAGATCGGCCATGGCAATCTGGCTCGAACGGGACGGTGTTTTTGCGGCCAGACGGGCCGGCCGATTCATGTCCATGGCGCGCCGCCGCCCGTTTTCCCGTTCAGCCCGGGGCCCCGGAGCGGATGGGCCGCCGGTTGGAAATACAGCCACCCATATAAGCAGCAGCGCTGCGGCCAATGCGCCGGCGAATCCGCTCCAGCGCATCCAAGGGATGCTTCGGCGAACGGGCGCGGCCGGAACCGGACACGGCCGGACTTCCTTGACGCGCGCGACCATCTCCATGACGTCGTCCAGCAGGTCAACGGGAGGAGCCTGGCGCCGCCATTCATCACCTAAAGTTTCGAGATCGGCGCAGACGGCGCGTAGCCAGCGATAGTCCCCGGCGCAGTCGGGGCAATGTTCCAGATGTTCCCGAAGATCCGCCTCGGCGGCGGGATCAATCGCATTTTCAATCAATCCAAGCAGACGGTTCTGATATTTTTCACAAGCCGGTTCGTTCACAAGTCATCCTTGCATATAGCGTATTGTTGACGTAACGCCATGAGTACACGGTGCAGTTTCGTTCGCACGGCGCCGTCGGTGCCGCCTATGACTTCGGCGATTTCCTTGGCGGGCAACCGCTCGAAAAAACGCAATACGATCAATTCACGGGCCTCGTCGCCGAGATCGTTCAGGGCGCGTTCGAGGAGTTCCAGACGTTCACGGGCCATCAGAACCTCATCCGGTCCGGAACCGGAATAGCGCACGATCTCGCCCGATTCCCCGCGCGAGTCGCTGGCGTAATCCTCGAGCGTTTCCATGGACAACGCCCGTTTCCTCTTCAACTCGTTGAGGCACAGGTTGCGCGCGATACACAATACCCACGGCTTGAACTTCCGGTTCACGTCGAACCGGCCGCTGGCCGTGTAGACGCGTATGAACGTCTCCTGCGCCATTTCCCGCGCGGTTTCCGCATCTTTGAGATAATGCAGGCAAAACCGGTAGATGTCGTGCTGATAACGGCGAACCAATTCGGCCAAGGCCGTTTCGCGGCCCCGGCCCAATTCCGCCATTAGGACTTCATCTGTCCGCTCCTCCGCTTTCAAGTGCGGCTCCGTACGTCCAGGTTTCCCGAAGGCGCCGGTGTTGTTCCGGAATCCCGCCGGGTCCTGTTTATGCTACAAACGATTTGAAAAAACATCACAACATTCTCGCGGTACGCCCCATGCGGCCCACATGGGGCGATTCTATGGCAAACTCAAGAGAAATACAAGAGATGGAAATTCTGGACCCTGTATAGTTTTTTGATACAAAAACGATCCAAAGACCATATACTAATAATAATGATTATTACTGAAAAATCAAAAAAAATAATCCTAAAATCGGCAGTTGAACGCGGCTCTTTCGACCAAACCATGGACGAGATGGACATTGTGGACCCAGTGGACTTCACCCGCAAGGGGATTGATTTTCTTGTCCATTTCGTCCACAA
>Ga0073932_1002379_pt1 | contig 29344 bp, 30 predicted proteins | sample DewCreD2012metaG_FD_76967 | JGI IMG/M metagenome (GOLD analysis project Ga0073932, IMG submission 76967) | Hot spring sediment bacterial and archeal communities from British Columbia, Canada, to study Microbial Dark Matter (Phase II) - Dewar... ...
CTCGCCGTCGAGCGGCAGGGCCAGGACCATCTCGCCGAAGCGCTCGTAGTTGAAGTATTCCGAGATCACCAGGGCCTGCGGCAGGCGCACCAGCATGCCCTCGAAGCGCTCCAGATACGTGGAGTCGGGGAACGGCATCAGCACGTCCACCGGCGTGACCGCGCCCGTTTCGTCGCAGTTGATGATGTTCGTCACCGGCGAGGAGTTGCTGTTGGAGCCGTTGAGCGCGGTCTGGTTGAAGCGCTCGCGCGCAAAGCCGGTGACGCGCACCACCTGCCCGGCGCTGACAAGATTGTTGCTGCCGGTGAAGACGAAGAGGCCGTCCGAGGTGGCCGCGTTGCCGTCGCCGCTCAGGTCCTGGAGATAGAAGCCCTGCAGCCCGGAGCTGCCCTCAAAGTCGCCGACCACGACGCCCTGGGTGGTGACGTTGCCGGTGATGGCGGCGGACAGGCCGCTGCCCTGGATAGCGTAGATCGGCGTGAAGGGCTGCGCGCAGGCCGGGCCTTCGGTGGTGAAGCTGGCCGTGAAGTCGGCGGCCATGTTGTCCGGCGGGTCAACGGCGTCCTCGTCCGTCACGCCGGCGGCCGACACGTTAATCGCGCAGGTCGTCAGCAGGGGCAGGTCGCCGGCCGGGTCGAGGACGACGCTGGTCACGTTGTCGGCGGCGCCGTTGCTGGCGACCACGTTGCCGGCCGGGCACTCGACCGTGATCGCGCCGGCGGCCACGTCCACGGCCTCGCTGAAGTTGACGGTGATGTTGCTGCCGGCCAGCACGCCCGTGGCGCCGTCGGCCGGCGTGGTGCCGGCGACCGCCGGGGCGGCGTCGCTGGCGCAGGGGCTAAGCGGCGAGGCCGTGTTGCGCGGCGCCGGCGCTCCGGCGGCGAAATCGGCGCTATTGTTGTTCGTGTCCGTGCAGCCGTTGCCGGCGCGCAGCGCGGCGGTGGTGTTGCTCAGGGTTGGCGCCGCCATGGTCTCATAGTAGTTGGCGTTTCCGTAGCCCACCAGATCGATGATCTGGGCCTCTTGCGCCGGCGAACACGGCGTCGAGCCGCCGTTGCAGCCCAGTGAAGCCGTGCCCGTGACCAAAGCCACCTTGCCAGCGCCGGCAGCCATCGCGATCGGCGTGGCATCAATCAGGTCAGGTGTGGGCAGAGCGACGCCGGTTGCGCCGCCGGCCTCCTGGACCAGAAAATACTGTCCAGGCTGCAGCGTCACGTTCGGCAGTTCGGTCAGTTGCGTGGAGGTCGCGCCGAAGTTGCCGGTGCCGGTGGCGCTGGCGTACTGGATGGAAAGACCGTTTAGCGAAACCGGGGCGGCGCTGCGATTGAAGATTTCGACAAAGTCATTGGTGTAAGGCGCGCCGGTATTGCCCCCTCCGCCATATACCTGGCTGATGACCAGGTCCGGGTCAATGGCCAATGCGCGCGCCGACCCAGGCGAAAACGCCGCGATGGCTGTGACGACCAGCAGCGTCGCCACACACACATTCAAGACGTGCAGACGGGATGCTTTCATGTAGGTCTCCTTGAAGAGGATGAGCGGATGCAGCCTTTCCCAATGGGCCGGGTGACAGTTGGAAAACCGCCTGCCGTCACGGGCCGGGCCGGGAATTGTCGGGCTGTTCAATTGTGATCGGGTGATCGTTCACGTGCTCAGGAGGGACACGGCGCGCCGATAACAGGCAGATTAGGCCATATCACGCCACCGCACATTAATGATATGTCAACAGTATTTAAGTTTGCACTAGTACAATTTACCTAACCCGTATCGCGCGAGGCGCCCCATGTCCCTGACACTGCTCCTGATGATTGACGGCCTGCGGCCGGACGCGGTCGCCAGCGATTTTGTCCCCGGCTCAAGCGCCGCGTGCCCAAACCTGACGGCGCTGCGCGCGCGCGGCGTCTGGGCCGAAGCCGCCCGCAGCGTCATGCCGTCAATCACGCTGCCCTGCCACATGTCCCTCTTCCACAGCGTCCCGCCCGCCCGCCACGGCGTCACCACCAACGCCTGGCAGCCGATGGCGCGCCCCCTGCCCGGCCTGATCGAGGCCGCGCACGCCGCCGGCAAACGTTGCGGCTTCTTTTACAACTGGGAGCCGCTGCGCGACCTCAGCCGGCCGGAGCAGCTGGCGGTGGCTTATTGCCGCAACAACTCGCACGACCTCGACGGCGACGCGCGCAATCTGCCAGTTTTCCTTGACCTGCTGAGGGCCGAGCCGCTCGATTTCGCCTTCGTCTACTTTGGGAATGTGGACAGCGCCGGCCACGCCCACGGCTGGATGTCGCCCGAATATCTGCGCCAGGCCGAGCGGACCGATGCCCTGGCGGGGCGGCTGCTCGCGGCGCTGCCGGCCGAGGCGCGCCTGATCGTGATGAGCGACCACGGCGGGCACGACCGCAACCACGGCACGGACCAGGCCGAGGATATGCGGATCGTGTGGCTGGCGGCCGGACCCGGGATCAGGTCGGGGGTGACGCTGACGACGCCCGTCAGTCTTCTGGACACCGCCCCCACCCTGGCCAGACTGATGGGCCTCGCGCCGCACCCGGAATGGGAGGGCCGCTGCGTGGATGAAGCCTTTGCGGGAGCGTAAAAACCTCGGGGCGCCCGGCGCCCGAACGCCCCAAGGCTAGAGTGGCGGGTCAGTCTCTGCGCCGGCGAGGGCGCACGCTAGGTGCCGCTCGGGTTTGTGTCACCCTCGGCAGGGCTGAAATCGTTGAAAATGTCGCGACCGGCGCCGCCATTAAACAGGTCGGCCCCGGCGCCGCCGCTGAGAATGTCAGGACCGTCGCCGCCGTTCAGCGTATCGTTGCCCGCCTCGCCGTTCAACGCGTCCTGGCCGCCGCCACCGTTCAGGATGTCATCGCCCCCGCCGCCGTTCAACGTGTCAGCCGTGATCCCGCTGGTCAACACATCGTTGCCGGCGTCGCCATTCATGATGCTGGCGCCCGACAGATCGGTGATCGTGTCGTCACCGCCATCGCCGCCCAGGAGGTCCTTGCCATCGCCGCCGGTGATGACGTCGTTGCCCGCGCCGCCAAAGACGCGGTCGGTGTCCGGGCCGCCGTCAATCTGGTCCCGGCCGCCGTCGCCGCAGATCATGTCGTTGCCGGCCAGACCATTGATCACGTCATTGCCGCCCAGGCCGACGATCACATCGGTAATGTCAGTGCCATTGATCAGGTCGGCGCCGGGCGTGCCCCACCGGGTGGCGAACACGCCCTCGCAGGCCGGACGCAAATCCCACATCCAACCGGCGGGCGTCGGGTCGCTGTTGCCGGCCTCGTCGATGGCGCGGACGCCGAACGTGTGCACGGCGTAGGCCAGGCTGAGATACTGCGTCGGGCTGGAGCAGGGCGCCCAGCCGCTGCCGTCCAACTGGCACTCGAAGACCAGGGCCTCCGGCAATGTCACGTCGTCCGAGCCCGTGAACTCGAAGATCGGGTTCACGTCGTCCGAGACCGGCAGCGGGAAGCGCGGGTCCGGCACGCCGGGCGCCAGGGTGATGATCGTATCGGGCGGCGTGGTATCGCCCGCCTGGGCCCGGGCCTGGCCCGGGACGGCCACCGCGCCAAGAATCAACAACACAACTGCCGCGAAACGAAGCAAAGCCAAGCCAGGCGTTCGCATACTCCCTCCTTTGAGTGGATTATGAGGTTGTGGAAGAAAACGGCGTCAGGCGCTCAACGACGGCTCCAACGTCCGGGCGGACTGCGTCGCTCGCGATCAATGTAGGTCAATCCCCTATTGGTCTCAATAGTACTGGCGGCCTAACCTGCCCGGCGGCGCGCTAACGCAACACCAGGAACCCGGCGCGCTCGCAATCGGCCAGCATGGCGCGGATGTCGTCGTAGTCCGCATCGGTCACGGCCGCAAACCGCTCCACAAATCCATACGCCAGCCGTTCGCGCGCCTCGGCGTCGTCGCCCAGCGCCAGCAGCGCGGCCCGCAGGTCGGCGCGCAGAGACGCCGGCAGGCGGCCGGCCGCTACCACCGGCTGAATGGTCGCCGGTCCCAGGGCATCAATGACTTTCACCCGCGCCGCCAGATCGGGGCGCTCGCGCAGCTCGATGGCCAACACCTGGCAGTCGATGGCGGAGGCGTCCACCTCCCCGTCCGCCACCATCTGCAACGAGCGCTGGTGAAAGCCGGACTGGACGACGCGGCCGAAGAAGCCGCGCGTCTCACCGCGCCGGACGAGCGCGGCGCGCGTGACGTTGTAACCCGAGTGCGAGTCCGGGTCGTTGTAAGCCCACGACCGGCCGCGCAGATCATCAAACGACCGCCACGGGCGGTCGGCGCGGACGACCACATCGGAGAAGTAGATCGGCCGGCCCGCGAACCGCGAGCCGTGCAGCACGGGCGCCGCCAGCGGCTCCAGCCAGCCGGGGGCGGCGCGCACCAGCTGCACGTAGGGCAGCCCTCACAAGAAACCGACATCGGCCTCGCCGCGCGCGAACTCGTCGAAGGCGGCGCCGGTGTGCAGCTCGGCCCGGACGTTTAGCGCCGCGCCGATCCGGTCCGCAATGAACCGGTAAACCGGGAGCATGTTGGGGGCCAGGAAGCTGGCGAAGCGCACAGTCTGCATCAATCTCTCCTGTCCGCCCATCTTACCCCGTCTGCAACTTTCCGCCCATGCCGCCTGTATTAAACTGTGAGTATGGCCCACCCTGGCGCCGGCGGCGCCCCGCCCGACGAGCGGGCCCTGGTTGAAAGCGCCCGGCGCGGCGGCGCCGAGGCCGCCAGCGCCTACGGCGAGCTCGTCCGGCGCTATCAGGCGGCCGTCTTCAATGTCTGCTACCGCCTGCTGGGGGAGCGCGCCGAGGCCGAGGACGCGGCCCAGGAGGCGTTTTTGCGCGCTTACGCCCGCCTGGAGACCTTTGACCTGGCCCGGCCGTTCGGGCCCTGGATCCGGCGCGTGGCGGCCAACCTGTGCCTCAACCGGCTGGAGGCGCGCGGCCCGGCGCACCTGGCCCTCGACGACGAGCTTGACCGGACCGTTGACGCGCCCTTCGCCAACCCGGAGGCGGCGCGCGAACAGGCGGAGCAGGCCGAGGCCGTGCGCGCGGCGCTGGCCGGCCTCTCGCCCCGTTACCGGGCCGTCGTCGAGCTGCGGCATTTTCAGGGCCTGAGCTATGATGAGATCGCGGCGGCGCTGTCGCTGCCGCTCAGCGACGTGAAGAGCCACCTGTTCCGGGCCCGCAAACTGCTGGCGCAAAAACTCAGGCCCGAGAGTTGAGCCCACGTAACGCCCGATGAACGATCACCTGGACGACGCCCTGCTGAACGAATACCTGGACGGCGCGCTCGCCCCGGCTGCCCGCGCCAGCGCCGACGCACATCTGGACGCCTGCCCGGCCTGCTCCACGCGGCTCGCCCGCTACCGCGCGCTCTTTGCCGATCTGGAGGCCCTGCCCGACGCGCCGCTGACCCGCGACCTGGCGGCGGCGGTGACGGTCAGATTGCGCCCGCGCCGCGAGGCCGCCCTGCGCCCGGCCCTGCGCTGGGCCATCGCCGCGCAGGCCGTGCTGGGCGCTGTCTTGCTCGCCGTGGCGGCCCGGCTGGTCTTGACGCCGCCTGTTCTGGCGGAGATCGGGCTGGCCGCGCAAACCTGGGCCGCCGCCGGCGGGCAGGCCCTGGCCGGGTTGTCGGCGGAATGGAGCCGCCTTCAGGCCGCCCTGGCGCAGTGGTGGTCCGCGGGCCTGGCGCCGGCTCAAAGCCTGGCGGCCTCCGCCGAAAGCTGGTCCCCCCTCGAGATTGGGCTGTTGCTCGGGTCAGCGGCGGCGCTCGGACTCCTGGGCAACGGCCTCTTGCTGCGTTCCACCCTTCTTCAGCGGAGACAGTCATGACGGAAACGCTGCGCCTGATCGCCCTCCTGATTTTCGGCAACCTCTGCCTGGTGGCCTTTGTGCTCACCCTGGAGGCGCTGTTCCCGCGCCGGCTGGCGCGCACACGCGCGCTGGCCGATGAGATGCCGGGCCGGGCCTTCCTGGCCGGCGCCGTCAACGCCGTCTTCTTCGGCGCCATCATCCTGATCCTGTTCGCCCTTCCGTCGAACTGGCTCGGCGAGTTGCCGCGCCTCCCGGCGCTGGGCCTGCTGGGGCTGGTCGGCCTCGGCCTGAGTTACGGGCTGGCCGGCGTGGCGCGGCTGGTGGGTGGGCGGCTGCGCCCGCGCGACGGGGCGCTGCGCCAGTCCGCCTGGGGGACGCTGGCGCTCAGCCTGGGCAGCACCCTGCCGGTCGTCGGCTGGTTCGGGCTCCTGCCGTATGCGGCCTGCCTGGGCCTGGGCGCCTTCCTGTTGAGCTTCTTCGTGCGCGCCCGGCCGGAGCCCGCGCCCGGCCCGGAGGCCTGAACGCGCCTCAGGTACAATCCGCCTGATGTTCTGGAAACGCAAACCGAAGCCTGCGTCGCCTCCGGGCGAGGACCCGGAGATCGCGCGCCTGCGCGCCCGGCTGGCCCGGCGCCAGGAAGAGGCCGCCGAACTGGAGCAGGAATTGTTTGATCTGCGGCGGTTCGTGGCCGAGGTCGAAACCCACCTTCTGCCGCTCCAGCATCGCCTGGAACAACTGCGCGCCCGGCTGGCCGAGGCGCGCGGCGGCCGCTGGCGCGCCGACCACGCTGCGGCCCTTGACGACGCGCATTCGACGCCCGCGCCGCCTCCCGGGCCGGCGCCGCTCGACGACGCCGACCTCAAGGCCCTCTACCGCGCCCTGGCCAAGCGCTTCCACCCCGACCTGGCCGCCGATCCAGCCGAGAAAGCGCGGCGCCAGACGCTGATGGCGCAGGTCAACACCGCGTATGGCGCTCACGACATACCGGCCTTGCAGGCGCTGGCGGCCCTGCCCGAGGTAACGTCCGAGGCCGGCCCGCAGTCGCGCGCGCAGCGCCTGGCGGCGCTTCAGGCCGAGCTGGAGCGCCTGGACGGCGTCATCGCCGGCCTCGAACGGGAACTGGATGAGCTGTCCCGGTCGCCGGCCGTGCAGCTTAAGCTGGAAGTGAGCCTGGCCCGCCATGCCGGCCACAACCTGCTCGGCCAGATCGCGGCCGATCTGCAGGCCGAGATCACGCGCCTGGAAGCGGAACTGGCGTCCCTGCGCCGGTAACGCCTGGCGCGCCGCCCGCAACTTTCCCGGACGCCTGCCTGTATTACCCGTCAAGACGTCGCGCTCAATTCAACCCGGCGCGGCGCCTGAAAGGACGGCGTGATATGGCAGACCTCTCCGCGATCTTCGGCAGCCTGCTGGCGCTCGGCCTGGCCTTCCCGGGCCTGCTCACGGCTGTCTGGCTCCTGTTCCCGGCCACCGTCGAGCGGGCGCGAGTCCGCCTGGACCACACCCCCTGGCTGTGTTTCTGGCTCGGCGGCGTGCTGGTCGCCCTCCTGAGCATCCCGGTCGTGATCCTGCTCGCCATCCCCGCGGGCGCATCCCGGCTTGCGGGCGCGGCGCTCATCGCCGTGGCGTTGACCGTGGCCACCCTCGGCGCGGCCGGGCTGTGCGCCAAGATGGCCGGCCACCTGTCGGCCCGCAGCGCCGGGTTATCGCCGGCCGGCGCCTTCGCGCGCAGCGCGATCGCCCTGGAACTGGCCGCCTTCTTCCCGCTTGTCGGCTGGTTCATCGTGCTGCCGCTGGCCGTGGTCCTCGCCCTGGGCGCTACCGCCTTCGCCCTGCTCCGCTGGCTGCCCAAAACTCAGCCGGCCCTCGCTCAGCAAGCAGCGGGGGTCTGACGACGAGGCCGCCCAGGCGCGAGTCGGCGCGCCCGGCGTGTCTCTTCCTGGCGACTTTTCCATGACTCTTTCGCGCCGCGCCTTCCTGCGCCTCGCCGCCCTGGCCGCCGCCGGCGTCACCGCCTCGGCCTGCGCGCCCGCCTATCGCTTTTTAGCCGGCGCGCCGCGCCCGATCGCGGCCTGGCCGCGCGACGACGCCGTCTTCGCCGCGCTCAACCGGTTGACCTTCGGCCCGCGCCCCGATGAGCGCCTCGCCGCCGCCGAGGCCGGCCTGGCAGGCTGGATCGAGGCCCAGCTCGCGCCGGAGACCATCGACGATGGGGCGACCGACCTGATGCTGCGCCGCTTCCCGTCGCTGACGATGAAGGCGCACGAGCTGCACGCCTGGAGCGACAAGCTGTTCGACGACCAGGACCGGGCCAGCGCGCCGGCCGAGCTGCGCCAGGCCACGCTCCTGCGCCAGATTTACAGCCGCCGCCAACTGTACGAGGTCATGGTCGAGTTCTGGAGCGACCACTTCAACATCAGCGCGGACAAGGGCGACTGCTTCTACCTCAAGACCGTGGACGACCGGGCCGTGATCCGGCCGCACGCGCTCGGGAACTTCCATGACCTGCTCTGGGCCTCGGCCCACTCGCCCGCCATGCTCGTTTACCTGGACCAGCACGTCAGCGACAGGACGCGCCCCAACGAGAACTACGCCCGCGAGCTGATGGAACTGCACACCCTGGGCGTGGACGGCGGCTACACCCAGATCGACGTGATGGAGCTGGCCCGCTGTTTCACGGGCTGGACGGTGAAGGAACATTGGTGGCGCGGCGAGTTCACCTTCGACCCCGACCGGCACGACGACGGCGTGAAGACGGTGCTGGGCGAGCGGATCGAGCCAGGCGGCCAGGCCGAGGCGGAGCGCGTCGTCGAACGGCTGGCGGCGCATCCGGGCACGGCCCGCTTCATCGCCCGCAAGCTGGCCGCGCGCTTTCTCGGCCCGGACGCGCCCGAGGCGCTGGTGGGTCGCGCGGCCCGGGTCTTCACGGACAGCGGCGGCGACATCCGGGCGACCCTGCGGCCGGTGTTGCTCGACGGCGTGGCGCCTGGCGCGCTCGTCCCCAAGTTCAAGCGCCCGGTGAACTTCGTGGTCTCGGCCCTGCGCCAGCTCAACGCCGCCACGGACGCCGGCCCGCCGCTGCTGGAGGTCCTGAGGCGGCTGGGGCAACTCCCCTTCGGCTGGCCGACGCCGGACGGCTACCCCGACCACGCCGAGGCCTGGAGCGGCAACCTGCTGCCGCGCTGGCAGTTCGCGCTCGCCCTGGCCGAGGGCGCGTTGCCGGGGACAACGGTTGACCTCGATGGCCTCCTGGCCCGCGCCGGCGCGCGGACGCCCGAAGAGATCACCGACCGGCTGAGCGAACTACTGCTCGGCGCGCCGCGGCCGGCCGCCCAACGCGCGGCCCTGCTCGACGTCGTGGGCGCGGCCGGCGACGACCTCCCGCGCGTGCTCGTCGCCGGGCTGGTCGCCTCGCCGGAGTTCCAGTGGAGATAGTCCGATCATGAATCTCACCCTCGCCCGCCGCGATTTCCTCCGTTCCGCGGCCACGCTGGCCGGGGCCGCCGCCTGGCCGGCCTGGATGCCGCGCCTGGCGTTTGCGCCGGCCCAGACCGCGCCGCGCGGCGACGTGCTGGTCGTCGTCTTCCTGCGCGGCGCCGCCGACGTGCTGAACATGGTCGTGCCGCACGGCGAGGCCGCCTACTACGCCGCCCGGCCCCTGCTCGGCATCCCGCGCCCCGATCACGCCTCTGCGCCGAAGGCGGCGCGGACCCTCGACCTGGACGGCTTCTTCGGCCTGCACCCGGCGCTGGGGGGCCTGCTGCCCGCCTGGCAGGCCGGCCACCTGGCGATCGTGCACGCCTGCGGCGCGCCGGACGAGAGCCGCAGCCACTTCCGGGCCATGGAACTCATGGAGCGCGGTGTGGAGGACGAGCGCGGGCCGGCCTCCGGCTGGATCGGCCGCCACCTGGCGACGCTCAACACGGACAACCGATCGCCGCTGCGCGCTATCGGCCTCGGCCCGCTCACGCCGCGCAGCCTCACCGGCGCCGTGCCGGCCGCCGCCCTGCGCTCCATCGGCGACTTCCACCTGGGCGGCGACGCGCGCCGCCTGGAACACATGCGCGCCGCATTGTCCGCCCTCTACGCGGGCGCCGGGCCGCTGGAAGTGGTGGGCCGGGAGACGCTGGCGACGCTGCGCGCCCTCGAAGGCCTGGACCCGGCCGGGTACCGCCCGGCGCGCGACGCCCGCTATCCCGAATCAGAGTTCGGGCTAAGCCTGAAGCAGGTGGCGCAGCTGGTGAAGGCCGAGGTCGGGCTGGAGGTGGCCGCCGTGGACCTGGGCGGCTGGGACACGCACTTCGCGCAGGGCGGGAGCGAGGGGTTGATGGCCGGCCTGCTGCGCGACCTGGGCGACGGGCTGGCCGCCCTGCACGCCGACCTGTTTGATCACGCCGACCGGCTGACCGTGGTGGTGATGTCCGAGTTCGGGCGCCGGCTGACCGAGAACGCCAGCCTGGGCACGGACCACGGCCACGGGAGCGCGCTGTTCCTCCTGGGCGGCCAGGTCGTCGGCGGCCAGGTCCACGGGCGCTGGCCGGGCCTGGCCGAGGGGCAGCTCGTCGGCCCCGGCGACCTGGCCGTGACCACCGACTACCGCGACGTGCTGGCCGAGGTCTGCCTCAAGCGCCTGAACAACCCCCGGCTGGATGAGGTCTTCCCCGGCTACGCGCCGAACCTGCCCGGCGTGCTCCGGACGGCCCCCTGGACGGCAACCGCAAGGCCGCGCCGGCGAAGTCCGGCTGAGCCAGGGCCTAAAACGACGCCACAGCCACGCCAAGGTCGCTGTGGATTTCGAGGAACATATCCACGCCCGCCATGTTGAGCACGTCGGCCACGCGCGGCGGCGGATTGAGCAGTTTGAGGTGCGGCGACTTGAAGGTGCCGTCCTGCAGGCCCTGGTGGATGGCGCTGTCGCTCTCGGTCGGCGCCCCGGTCCGCAACAGGTTGAAGATATTGTTGATGGCGCGGATCCCGGCCGTGCTGATATACGGGACGCCGGCCAGGTCCAGCACCAGATCACGCATGCCGGTCGCATGCGCCTCCCGCGCCCGCGTTTCCAGTTGCTCGTACGTGTTCGCGTCGAGGTCGCCCCTGAGTTGGAACACCGTCACCGGCACCCGCCCGTGGTGTTGAGAAGCGGCGATCTCCATTCCAGCCTCCTTTTCAGATCCGCCTGGCCACGACGATGGCGATATCGTCGAACAATCCCTGATCCCCGCGAAATTGCGCCACCGCCTGATCGACGGCGGCCACGATCTGGGCGGCCGTGCTGTGCCGGTGAGCGTGCAACACCGCGCGCAGGGCCTCGACCCCAAACCGCTGGCCGCGGGCATCGGCGGCGTCGGTGACGCCATCGGTATACAGGAAGAGGCAATCGCCCGGCGCGAGCCGCGCCGCGCGCTGGCCGAGGGCTTGCACGCCGAACAACCCCAGCGCCGTCCCGGTCCGTTTCAGTTCCTCCCAGTCCTCGCGCGCCGCCCGGTACCACCAGGGCGGGTTGTGGCCGGCGTTGACGTAGGTCAGCTCGCCGGCGGCCAGATCGAGCTGGGCGTAGAACAGGGTCACGAACATCCCGGCGCCGGCGTCGGCGTGGATGAGCCGGTTGGCCTGGGTGAGGCCGTCGGCCGGGGGTCCGGCCAGGGCCAGGCTGGCGCGGAGCAGGCTGCGCGCCATCGCCATAAACAGGGCCGCCGGCATCCCCTTGCCGGAGACATCGCCGATCAGCATACCCAGGCCCTGACCGCCCGGCCGATCAAGCGGGATAAAGTCATAGAAATCGCCGCCGACTTCGCGCGCGGGTTGCCAGTGAGCGGCGAACTCCCAGCCCGCCGGCCGCGGCAAAGCGCGGGGCAGCAGGCTGGCCTGGACCTCGCGCGCCATCCGCAGCTCGTGTTCCAGTTTCTCTTTCTCGATGATCTGGGCCTGCGCCGCCTGCAGGGCCTGGTAGGCCTCGGTCAACTGCCGGTTCTTCGCCTGCAGATCGCGCGTGGCCAGGTTGTGGGCCTGGTTCAGGCGCAGGCTGAGCACGCGCACCATCTCATAGGCCAGCGTGGGGTAGCGCGTCAGGAGCGTGTCGAAGTCCTCGCGCGTCATCTCCAGGACGCGGGTCGGGCCGCGTGCGCGCGTGCTGGCCGTCCGCAGGCCGTCCCGGTTGACCAGGCTCATCTCGCCGATGTAGTCGCCCGGGCCGCGCACGCTGATCAGGCGCTCGGCCTCGGCGCCCAGGCTTTTGATGATCTCGACCTCGCCGGACAGGACGATGTAGAAGCGGTCGCCGTACTCGCCCTCATGGAACACGACCTGGCCCGGGGCGAACTCGACCGGCTGCAGCGTATCCGCCAGATGCCCGACCTCGCGATCGGGCAGCGACGCGAACAAAGGCACCCGGCGGATAAACGCCTCGACCACGGACGCCTCCCCGTCGATTTTCAGCGGCTGACCGATGCTTTGCACAAGATTTCTCACAATGCGGAGCTTATTGGGAAGTATAACCCGAAAATGGTAAAGTGGGCCATCGGGTCGGCGCGCAGGAGGTGTTTTCCGAGTTTTGTGTAAATTCCCGCCGGCAGGGGTGCACGGTCGTGCGCCCCCACGCATCGGCCCACCAAGCGGGATACGGCCCGCGCAGCCGGGCGAACGAGGCGGCTGAGGCTCGTCGGGACTCGGCCGGGGGCCGGCTCAGTTGGGCGAGATATCGGCGTTGTGGCGCGCCTGGGGGCTGGTGAGCATGGCGCGGATCAGGCTGAGCTCGCGGCGGTAGAGGGCGCGCTCGCGCTCGAGCATCTCTTCGGTGGTGACGCAGTTGAGCAGGAGTTGTTTTTCGGCCATGGGGACCTGGGCGATGATGGCGGCCAGGTAAGCCAGGGCCGCCGGGCGGACGGGCATCGCCTGCTGGTCGAGCGCGAGCTCGGCGGCGTCGCCGAGGAGCTTCAGGTAACGCGTGATCCACGGGACCAGGCGCCGGGCGCAATGGACGGCGCCGGGGCCGTCGGCGTCCCGGAGCGGGAACTTCTCCAGCGTGCCGGTCAGGTAAGCGCGATCACGGTGCAGGTCCAGGACCCGGAAGCGTTCCTGGCCGACCACCTCGATGTTGAGGCGGCCATCGGGCAGCCGTTCGACGCGCGAGATGGAGCCATACGTGCCGACCGGGTGCGGCTGGGCGTCGCCGCCGACCTCGGGCCCGGAACGGATGAGCACGACCCCGAACGGCAGCCCGTCGTCCAGGCACAGGTTGATCATCTCCCGGTAGCGCGGCTCGAAGATATGCAGCGGCAGCGTCATCCCGGGGAAAAAGACGGTATGGAGCGGAAAAAGCGGGAGTTTAAGCAACACGTCACGCGGCGCGTGAATTGACAGCACCCTCTAACTGGCTATAATTCTATCACTGCAAGCCTGCGCCCGTGGCGGAATTGGCAGACGCGCTAGGTTGAGGGCCTAGTGGCCGAAAGGCTGTGATGGTTCAAATCCATTCGGGCGCATAGAAGCTATACACAGAGCGAGTCGGGAGACCTCCGGCTCGCTTTGTACGTTTAAAGCTTATCTCTAAACCCGCCCGATAGTCGACGGCAGTGCCGTCGGCTACGCCTCTGCTGAGGTTTAGAGACAGGTCCTTAATCATGAACTGCGCCAGCGCTCCGTGCGCGTGAAGTCCCGGCAGGGCTCTGCGGGCTGGCGACGGCTGCCTGGGCGCCCAGGTGCCGGCTGAGCAAGATACTCATGCCGGGCCTGCCCGTCGGCGCAGGAGCGGCTCGCGGATCGCCTGCGCCTCCATTTTGCTCGCGCCGAGAAACTTAAGGAGGCGCGCAAACCCGCGGCTCAGCGCCTCGGCAAAGCCCTCGTCTTTGCCGAGGGCTTTGTCCTCCAGCCAAAACCCCAGGATGACGAACGTGCTGGTGGTCCGGTCGAGTTTGCTGTCGAAGCGCGCGACGAGCCGGTCGCCCCACAGGACGGGGAGCGTGTAGTAGCCGAACCGGCGCTGGTGTTCGGGCTTGTAGACCTCCCACACGTAGTCGAAGCCGAACAAGACCCCGGCTCGCCCGCGGGCGCAGACCGGGTCAAGCGGCGCGAGGAAGACGGCCTCGTCCGTTGTGGTCGTCGCCAGGGGCTTCCAGGCCTTCGGGATGCGCCCGGCGCTCAACGCGCTCAGAGCCGGGAGGTCGCGGCTCAGCGCGTAGTGCACGGCTTTCCAGCCGTCCACTTTCACCTCGACCAGGTCGCCGTCGGCCAGCATCGCCCCCAGCCTCTGCTTCGCCGCGCGATCCGGTTCGCCGCGACCATGATATCCATCGCTCGTCCGGTTAAGCCGCGACAGGCCGTTGAAGCCGACTTCCTTCTTGACTAAGAATCGATCCGCCTCGGCCTCGCTGCTCTCGCCGAGCAGGTGCGCGGGCGCGACCTGCTCGGCGAGAGCATACACACGCTCAAAGCGGTCCCGGTGGTGGATCATCACCTCGCCGGTGCGCCACAAATAATACAGGGCCAGCGCGCTGTCCTTGCGGCCGCGATAACTCTGCGTTCGCGCGCGGGCCGCCATCTCGAAGTCCCGGTTGCTCACCAGGCCGCGTTCCCGCAAGAAGGCGCGCATTGCGGCGATGGCGCCGGCGTGGTCGCGAGCCAGGCGGCGGATTCGCGGGTCGCCATAGCCGCCCTCGCGCTCGCGGCGCATGACCACGCGCCAGTGCGGCAGCTCGTCCATCGGCCGGACGGCCAGCCAGCCGCCCCAGTCGAAGAACTTGCGCTGCTGGTACGTCACCGCCTCCCACGCGCCGGGTTGATAATCGAGCACACGGCTGTGCAGGGCGAGGTCCTGGCTGCGCGCGACGATTTGCAGCGGGTCCAGCTGCAGGTACTCCATCGCGCGCATGGCCGGCTCCACCCCCCGGGGGCCGCGCCAGCGCCGCCCGGGCCACAAGCCCTGCTTGCCGAGGATAAAGCGCCGGGCTGTCTCGAGGTCAATGGTCAACATGGCGACGGGTTGCGTAATGACCTGCGGCTCCTGTCAATCAGGGGTCGCCTCGCCTTCCCCGGCCTCGAATCGGTCGGGGTGGGCAAACAGGCAGCCCCAGCCATCCAGTTCGGGGGCAGGCAGGCCGAGGCTGTTGAGGAAAGTGGTCATGTTGGTGCGCCGCTGATCAGCCCACCGGTTGTAACGGATAGCCGACATTCTATAATCTAACCTGGCGTTTGTTGAGTGCGAAAGACTGGGTAGATACAAATGGGCCGATCCTCCGTATAATGGGCCAGTGGACGCTTAGAGTCTGATTTTACCTGCCAGGTACCACCAGCGTCGGGGCGATTGGTTGGGGGCAGCATGTTCCGGCACCAGGCCATCCGCCGCTACGGCGGGTGGCCGGCTTAAATCGCCAGACGATGCCGATCTCCCAACCCGGCGCCAGCAGCCTGATTGCCACACTGGGCAGCGAGGCCCAGGTCGTCACCCTCACCCTGGACAGCCTGCTGGCGCGCGGCGCGCGCGTGACTCGGGTGGTGGTGGTCCACACCGCCCCCGGCACCGACTCCATCGCGGCTTCGCTGGCCCGCCTGCGGGCCGCCTTTACCGCCCCGCTCTACCTCCCCATCGAATTCGAGACCGTCGAGTTGACCGGCCCGGCCGGCCCGCTCAAGGACGTGGACAGCACGGCCGGGGCCGCCGCCGTCTTCACGACTTTATACCGCGTGGTACGGGCCGAAAAGCTGGCCGGCCGCCAGGTGCACGTGTCCATTGCCGGCGGGCGCAAGACTATGAGCGTTTTCGGCATGGCGGTGGCCCAGATGCTGTTCGACGAAGGCGACCGGTTGTGGCACCTGGTCTCGCAGGGCCGGCTGCTGGAGGAGAAGCGCCTGCACGCCGAGCCGGGGGACACCTTCAGCCTGATCGAGATCCCGGTGGTGCTGTGGAGCGCGGTCTCGCCGGTGCTGACCGATCTGAGCCAGGTGGACGACCCATTCGAGGCCGTGCAGCGGCAACGGGCGCTGCGCCTGCAAGAGTCGCGGGACCAGGCGCGGGCCTTTGTGCTGGACGGCCTGACCGACGCGGAGCAGCGCGTGGTGGAGCTGCTGGTGCGCGAGAGTTTGAGCGACCAGGAGCTGGCCGCGCGGCTGGCGCTCTCGCCGCGCACAGTGGAACAGCACCTGCGCTCGGCCTACCGCAAGGCGGCGGCGCACTGGGCGCTAACGGAAGTGAACCGGACGCAGCTGGTGAGGCTGCTCAGCCTGTACTACACGCTGACGCCCCCGCCGGGCGGAAATACGGGGAATCCCGCATGACATCGGCCCTGCGCCGGGGTAGACTGGCGCAGGTGTACAAGGAGGCTCAAATGGAAGGACACGTCTTGAACGCGGCGCTGGCCGGGCTGCTGCATGATGTGGGGAAGTTTGCGCAGAGGGCGGGGGTTGGGATGAGCGAAACCCGCGCCGCAGAGGCCAGGCAAGACTTTGGCTACATTCACGCGCTGGCTTCCTACGACTTTATGAAAACCTTTATACCGGAAGCGTGGCGCGAAGAGTTGAGCGGCATTGCCTATCACCATCGCCCCCGCAATCAGCGCGAACTGTGGATTCAACTTGCCGACCATCTCTCTGCCATGGAACGTGAGGAAGCTATGGAACGTGAAAAAGATGAAGATAACCGTATCCCACGATTACAGTCCATCTTCTGTGGTGTGAGAGAGTTTTCGGGTGAGTCCCGGTTCGTGCCGCTGGGGCGCCTTGCCCCCAACCGTCAGGAGTCCCTGTTCCCCTCAACAATGCCGCGTGCCGGCAAGAACGAATGGCGGGCTGAGTGGCAACGTGATTACGAAAAACTATGGAGCGATTTTACAACTCAATGCGAGCAGGCCGGCCTATCTCAACTTACCGATAAGGCGCGCTATCTGGAGACGATCCTTGCATTATTGCAGGATTACACATGGTGTATCCCGTCAGCCTATTGGGAAAGCGTGCCGGATATTTCGCTGTTCGACCATTTGCGGACCACAGCCGCCTTCGCGGCCTGCCTCGCGTCAGATAATCGTTCGGCGGATTGGTGCAGGGCTGCAGAAGACTCCAACGCCAAGGTTTGCCTTCTGGTCGGCGGGGACCTTTCGGGCCTGCAGGCGTTCATCTACACGCTGGCCTCGGAGGGCGCGGCCAAATCCCTGCGCGCCCGCTCCTTCTACGTGCAGCTGCTGACGGAGGCGCTGGCGCTGGCCGTGCTGCGCGAACTGGGCCTGCCGCTCACCAACGCGCTCTACATCGGCGGCGGCGGGTTTCAGCTCTTCGCCCACGTCGGCGCTCAGGAGAAATTGCGGGCCATCGCGCAAGACCTGACCGATCGCCTGCTGACCCTGCACGCTGGGGCGCTGGGGCTGACCCTGCACTGGATGCCGCTGACCGCCGCCGACCTGAAGGACTTCGGCGCCAGCCGCGAGCGTTTTGGCCGGGAGCTCAACCGCCGCAAGCGCCAGCCTTTTTCACAGGCCACGCTGGGGGCGCTCCGTCAGCATGTCGGTCGGCCCATCTCGCAGGGCGGCGACCCGCTCCTCTTCTGCCGTGTGACAGGCGAGGACGGCGACACGGTGGAGAAAGTCCAGGAAGAGGGCTCGGAGACTTACCGCGCAAAATTTGTCCTCTCGCTCGAGGAACTCGGGCGGCAGTTGCCGGCGGCCACACACATCGCCTATGCGCCGGTGGAGAAAGCCGCCGCCGGGCGCGCCATCGGCTGGCAGCAGGCCCTGCGCGTGTTCGGCTTCGATTTTCAACTGGTGAGCACGCGCGACGACCACCGCACCGACCCCATCCGCACGGATGAGTTCGTGCGCGTGTGGCGGCTGAAGCCGACGAGCGAGGCAGACCGCCGGCTGGGTGTGTTGGGCAACGCGCCGCGGGTTATCTCTTATCGCCCTTTCGCGCGGCTGACTCCGCTTGTTGAAGAAAACGGCAGTCAGCTCTCGCGCCCCCGGACGTTCGATGAACTGGCGCAGAAACCGGTGCGCGGCGGCTTCAAACGCTGGGGCGTTCTGCGGATGGATGTGGATAACCTCGGCAAACTCTTTCAGGCAGGCTTCGGGCAGGCCGCCAGCCCGTCGCGCATCGCCAGCCTCTCGTTCACCCTGCGCCTGTTCTTCGAGGGCTATCTGCCGGAACTGGCGAAGGGCGAGAAGGACGCCAAAGAAATCGAAAAGCAGGATCTGACGAACCATCTCTACCTGCAATACTCCGGCGGCGATGATGTGTTTGTGGTGGGCGCGTGGGACGCCCTGCCGGAGTTCGCCCGCCGCGTGCGCGAGGCCTTCCGCGAATATACCGCCGGCAACCCGGCGCTCACCCTCTCGGCGGGCATCGCCCTGGCCGAGGAGAAGTTCCCCCTCTATCAGGCGGCGGAGATGGCCGAGGCGGCCGAGCGCGCGGCCAAGAGTCTGCGGCCCGAAAAAGACGCGGTGACCTTTCTGGAGCAGGCGCTGGATTGGAAGGCATTAGCCGCCGCCCAGCGCCGCGCCTACACGCTGGCCGACTTTGTGGACAGATCGCAAATCTCTCGCGCCGTATTGCAAACGATACTGGCCCTGCGCGCGCAGGTGGCGCGGGCCAAACGCGACAAAGGCAAGGTGGAATTTGGCCGCTGGACATGGCTGGCGGCTTATCAGCTCACCCGCGCTATCCAATCCATCAAGAAGGAGAACGAATCGGCGAAGAAAGAAATCGAGAGCATCCAAACCGTCTTCCTCGGCGCGCAGGCCGCGCCGATGGAGCTGGCCGGCCTGGCCGCGCGCTGGGCGCAATTTCTTACTCGATAGGAGGACTAACCATGGCTTTCTCTGAAGCTATTGCCCGCAAAATCATCCTGGAGGATGATGCTTCCTTATTGGTAGATGAGGCAAACAAGCTGGGGAAGCAGTTGGCGAACGATCTTAAGACCAGTCAGCTTCGCAATATTTATGGGGCTGTACGACAGGCAGCGCTCCGCTGGGACACGGACCGCAAAAAGGCTTATCAGGAAATCATCCTGCTTCAGCCCAAGTTGGCTTACTACACCCAGCGCGCCGGCAGCGCCATGCGCCCGCTCAAAGACGCCCTGGATGAGGCCATCAAGCTGATCCGGCAAGACGCAGAGCCTCACGAAAAACATTTCAAGAACTTTGTAGATTTCTGTGAAGCCGTCGTAGCCTATCACCGGTTCTATCGCCCCGGCAAAGATTAGAAAGGAGAACTCTCATGACCCGCTCGGCCAAACTTCGAGGGCGTATATTCATTTACGGCGAGATCGAAACCAAGACCGGCTTACGCATCGGCGACACCCAAGGCGCCTTGACCATCGGTGGCGTGGATTTGCCTGTTATTCGAAACAAACGCAACAACGAACCTTATATTCCCGGTTCGTCACTGAAGGGCAAAATGCGATCCCTGGGTGAAAAGGCTTTGGGCGCACCACTCAACTTCACGGTTAACCCAGGCAAGCGCGATGGTCAAGGCAAAGTAGAAATTCACACGGCTCGGAATGCCGAAGAATACAAGGCTTACTGGGTAAATCCGGTTTTTGGTGTCACTGGCGATGGGGGGGACTGGATTACCGCGCCGAATCGCCTGACTGTGCGTGATGTTCCACTCACGCCAAAGTCGCGCGAGGATTTACTGAACGCCAAAACCGACCTCCCCTTCACCGAAGTCAAGTGGGAGGCGGCCATTGACCGGGTGACCGCCGCCGCCACGCCGCGCCAGATCGAGCGCGTGCCGGCCGGGGCCGTCTTCGGGCCGATGGAGATCGTCTTCAACGCCTACCTGCCCGGCGACGCCGAACTGTTCTGGCATGTCGTGGAAGCGATGCAACTGCTGGAGGACGACTACCTCGGCGGGCACGGCTCGCGCGGCAGCGGCAAGATCGCCTTCCGCAACCTGAGCCTGAAACTGCGCTACGGCCCACAGTACGCCGAAGACACAAAGACAATTACCGCCGACGACCTGCCGGCACTGGCCGCGCAAAAGGACGCCGTGCTGAGCTGGCTCAAGGGCAAGCTGGCGCAGTGAAAGGAGGCCGCATGGCCCTCTATCAATTGACCCTGCGCGCGGCGCTGCACCTCGGCGAGTTCGTCGGCGTCGGGCGCGAGGCGGCGCAGGAGTGGATTCCCGCCGACAGCCTGTTCGCCGCCCTGGTGACGGCGTGGGCGCAGACCGGCGTGGATGTGGATGCGACGCTCAAAGACGGGCAATCGCCGTTCACGCTCACCTCGGCCTTCCCGCTGGCGGCAGGGGTGCGTTTCTATCCCTGTCCGCCGCGCCTGCCCGGCTTCGCGGCGCAGGCGTTTCAACACGACAGCAAGGCGCTCAAGAAAATCCGCTGGCTCTCGCAGGCCGTGCTGGATTCACTCCGCGCCGGCCGGGTGCCCGAACGCGAATTCCTGCACGGCGGCGGCTTATGGCTGACGACGGAGGAACGCCGGCAGATTGAAGCGGCGCTCAAGCCCACAGACGGCGAACCCTTGTTGTTGTGGCGTCACCAGACCGTGCCACGGGTGACCGTGGATCGGATGAGCAATGCCTCGGCGCTCTTCCACAGCGGGCGCGTGCTGTTTGCGCCGAACTGCGGGCTATGGTTCGCGGCGCGCGGCGACACGGCGCTCATCGAGCCGGCGCTGAAGTATCTGCAGGACGCCGGGCTGGGCGGCCTGCGCTCCATCGGCCACGGCGCGTTTACGTATGAGCCGAGCGCAAATGACCTGCCCGCCGCGGACGGCGGCCCGGCGCTCCTGCTCTCGCGTTATGCCCCGCAGACCGACGAAGAATTGCGCGGCCTGCAAACCGAAAACAGCGCCTATGCGCTGGCGCGCGTGGGCGGCTGGTGCGAAGACGCCGACGGCAATCCCTGGCGGCGGCGCGCGGTGCGGCTGGTGGCCGAGGGCGCGCTGCTGCCCGGCGGGGCGCGCGGCGCGCTGGTGAATGTGCGCCCGGAGGGCGTGGCGTGGGCCGGGCCGGAGCGCCCGGTCTATCGCTGTGGGCTGGCCTTTACCATCCCCGCCGGGCGGTTGTGGGAAGGAGACGCGCCATGAAGTACAAAGTCACCGTCACCACCCTCACGCCCCTGCACATCGGCGCGGGCACAGAGTTGTTGAGGGACTTCGACTTCGACACGACGGGCGATACCACCTTCGTGCTCGATCAGGACGCGATTTACGCCCGCGAACTGGAGCGCAACGGCCCGCGCGCCCGGCTCGATAAACCCGCCCGCGAACTTATCATCTCCGATGAACTGCGCCCCGGCTCGCCCTTTGTGCGCTACACCCTGCGCGGGAGCACCTCCGTCGCTCAAGTGCGCGAGCAAATCAAGGACGTCCACGGGCGATGCTACCTGCCCGGCTCGTCGCTCAAGGGCGCGCTGCGCACCGCGCTCCTGCGCTATGCGCTGGATACCGGCGCGGTTCCCGCGACTCTGGGGCCGGGGAGTGAGACCAAGAGGGCGGATGATCACTGGGAACAGCAGGTCTTCGGCGATAACCCCAACCGCGACATCCTGCGCGCCCTGCACGTGGCCGACAGCGCCCCGCTCCCCACTGAACCGTCGCCGCTGATCTTGGGAAATGTGCGCGTGTTAGCGAAGGCAGAGCCGTCGCTGAACCACGCGCGCGACGCGGACAAGACCGAGTCGGAAATCCCGCTGGCGGTGGAGGCCGTGTGCGCCGGCGTGACGTTCGAGACCACGCTCACCTTCGATGAGTTGACGCTGAAGTACACCGAAGACCATGAACAGGCGCCCCGCCTCGGCTGGCAGAGGAGCCGTCAGTGGCTGGCCCATCTGCCGGAGATTGCCCGGCAGGCCGGCCGCCGCCATCTCCACGAGGAATTGCTCATCGCGCAAGCCAAGGGGTTTTCCGCCGCCGAGGCTTTTTACAAAGAGCAGTTGGTCGGAAACGAAACCGGCCTCGTTCTGCAAATGAGCTGGGGCACGGGCTGGAACGGCCTGACGGTGGGCGAGCATCTGCCGCCGGCCGAGCGCGACGAGGCGCGCAAGCGCTATCAGCTGGGCAGGCCGCCTCAGCATAAGGGCGCATGGCAGCCGGATTTGAGCAAGCCCTTCCCCAAGACGCGCCGGCTGGTGAACGGCGATGCGGCGCTGGGCCTGCCCTTCGGCTGGGTGCGGCTCGCGCTCACGCCGCTGGACGAGCCTCAGCCCCTGCTGGCAAAACTCGCGGGGACGACGCTCAAGCCGATGAGAATTGAAGCCGCGCCGCGGTCGCCGACGGCATTGTCACCGGCGGCGCTGCCGTCGGTGAAACCGCCTGCCGCCGCCCCGCGGCCTCCCAAGCCGCCGCCCGCGCCCAAATCGCCCCTGACCGAACGATTCACCGACCTCCCCAAAGTCGGCGACCGGTTCAAGGGCACAGTCTTCAGCGTCGAAGGGCGCGCGCTGGAGTTGTCCATCCCCGGCCTGGACGATACGGTGGCCTACGCCTACATCGCGCCGGAAGATAACGACACGAGCAAGAAGTTCCACGAGGGCGATGCGGTGATTTGCGAAGTGATCAGCCTGACGCGGCAGGGCAGAGTCTGGCAGGTACGCTGCCGGAGGGGATAGGAGACCGGAATGAAACTTCTCACCTTTCTGGGCACCGGCCCTTACGGCGAAACGGAATATGCGCTGGGCGAGCAGAGGCGCGTGACGCGCTATGCGCCGGTCGCCTCGTGCGCGTTTCTTCAGCCAAGCGGACTGGTTGTCTTTGCCACTCAAGAAGCCGAGGCGGCACACGGCGCGGCGCTTCAGGGAGAAGCCGGGCTTCCCACCCGTTTTGTCCCTGTCCCCAAAGGTCAGAACACCGATGAGTTGTGGACCATCTTTCGGCAGGTGGCTGAAGCCGTTGCCGAGGGCGAGCAGGTGGCGTTCGATGTGACGCACGGCCTGCGCTCATTCCCGCTGATTGGCCTGCTGGCGGCGGCCTTTCTGCGGGCGGCGCGGCGCGCGGAACTGGCGGCGGTGTTGTACGGCGCTTATGACGTGCGCGACCAATCGGTGACGCCGAATCGCACGCCGATGTTCGACCTCAGCCCGATGATGGCGCTATTGGAATGGGCGGCAGCTACGGACAGGTTTAAGCGCTTTGGCGATGGGCGCGATCTGGCGGCGCTGCTGCGCGCGGCAAAGGATAAATCCGTGCGGGCGTCCGGGTTTGCCTCGGATGTCATCGAGAAAGTTAAGGGACTGGACTCGGCGGCAGGCACCTTGGAATCAACAGCGTTGGCATTGCGTCTCATCCGCCCTCATGAAGCGATGCAGGCGGCAGCCGGCATTCCGGCGGCACTGAAGCGCGCGCGCCCGGCCATCGAAGCGACGCTCGCCATTCAGCCGTTTGAGTTACTCTCAGAAGATATAGAGCAGGCGCTCTCGCCTATCGCTTTTGACAAGCCGGATGATCAAACGCAGATATGGGAAACACTGACTGTCACACGGCGCATGATCGGCTGGTGCGTCGAAAAACAGCAGTTTGTGCAGGCAATTACGCTGGCGCGCGAGTGGCTGGTGAGCTGGGCCATGGCGCATATCGGGGAGTATGATCTGCGTAACCGGGAATTGCGCGAGTCCGTTACGAGCGTCTTCAACAGCGAAAGCCGCCGTTGGCGCGAGACAAGCGCTAAAGCGCAGTTTAGGCCCTTGTGGTTTCGCGCTGTGCCCGGATTGACGCAAGCACTCTCACTCTGGAACGATCTCGCCGATACGAGAAATGACATTGACCATGCCGGGATGCGCAAGAATCCCCGCCCTGCAAAAGACCTGGTGGAGCAGATCAAACAACTATGCCGGCAACTTGATGCGTTATCGCTCGTTGCAGGCAACCCGACCATCTCCGCCGACCCAGAGGAACAATAATGCCCCACCCTGCCCTCCCTCACGGCGCGCATTTCCTCACCGCCGTCACCTGGGGACGCCGGCCGTTTTTCGCGCGGGCCGGGTGCGCGCAGATTTTCTGCGAGGAACTGGAGGCCGCCCGGCAGGTCTGCTCCTCCCTGCCCGTCAGCCGCGCGATGAGGCGCATTTTCGACGATGGGCGCACAAGGTCTGGCGGCAGGGCGCCGGTTACGATTTCATTGCGTATTCGCGCCACAAGCTCGCGCAAAAAATCAATTACATTCACGCCAACCCGGTGCGCGCGGGGCTGGCTGCGCGAACCGCCCACTACCCCTGGTCGAGCGCGGCCAACTATCAGGGCCTGCCCGCCGCGCACGCGGTGCCGGTGACGATGCCGATGCTGTAGGCTGAAGACGGCGGCCGGTTTGCCGAAGGCATTACCTTCGGCAAACCGACGCCGCAAATCCGAGATGATCCTCCTCAACTTCTCCCACCCCCTCACCCCCGCTCAGCTCGACTCCATCCGGCAGATGATCGCCGAGCCGCTGGAGCGCGTGCTGGCCGCGCCCGTGCAGTTCGACCATCAACACTCGTTCCTCCCGCAGTTGGAGGCCTTGATGGCCAAGATTGATTTGAGCCCGGAAGAGTGGCAAACGGCCTCCTTGTTGATCAATCCGCCCTCCCTGAATTTCATCACCGCTTTGCTGCTGGCCGAGATCCACGGCCGCACCGGCTACTTCCCCCCCATCGTCCGCCTCAGGCCGGTGAAGGATGCCCTGCCGCCCCGCTACGAGGTGGCCGAGGTGCTGAACCTGCAGGCGGTGCGCGACGCCGCCCGGCTCAAACGCTCGGGCTGATCCGGAGACAAATGCGATGTCAAGCGACGACGACCGCCTGTTCGGCGACCTCAACCGCGACCACCGCGAAGACTGGCGCGACGATCTGCTGGGCCTGTGGCTCGTCGGGGAGACCCTGCGCCTCCAGCGCGAAAAACGAGAATTGCAGGAACGCCTGGAACAGGCGCAGCGCGAGCGGGAACACGACCGCCTCTGGCTGGACCGGCGGGCGCAGCGGCGGCGGGATCGGGAGACGGACGACGAGGCCGACGACCCTGACGATGAAACGCCGGCCTATCCCCCCTTCGCCTTCAGGCCCGCGCCGGACGATCCCCCTCGCCCAGACCAGCCGCCGCCCGCGCCCGCCTGGAGGCCCTGGCTTATTGTCGCAGGCGTCATCGCGCTGATGCTTGTGCTGGCCCTGGCCGGAGGCTGCTGACCATGACCGACCTGCTCAGCCTCGTCCTCACCTTGCGCCCGCCGCAGGCCGCGCCGCCCCCGCCCCCGCTGGGCCGGGCCGCCCACGCCCTGGCGCTGGAGGCCCTGCGCCGCGCCGACCCCGCCCTCGCTCAGTCCGTGCACGACTCTCCCGGCCCCAAGCCCTTCACCGCCTCCGGCCTCATCGGCCCGTGGCACCACGGCCTGCTGCCCGCCGAGACGTACACCCTGCGCTTCACGGCGCTCACCGCGCCGGTGGCCGCCGCCTTCCGCCGCGCCGCCGAGCCGGGCGGCCTGTGGGCCAGCGCCGCAGCGCTGACCCTGGCGGAGAGCGCGCTGCGGGTGGAGTCCGCCGCCGTGGGCGGCCACCCCTGGGCCGGCGCGGCCACTTACGAAGCCCTCTCCGCGCCCTGGCTGCTGAGCCGCCGCGCGCCCGAGCACCGCCTGGCCCTGCGCTTCGCCAGCCCCACCACCTTCAAATCCGCCGGGCGGCACGTGCCTGTCCCCCTGCCGCAGTGGGTCTGGGGCAGCCTGATCGAAAAATGGAACGCCTTCGCCCCGGTGGCCCTGCCGCCCGAGGCGCGCCGCTTCGCCGAAGAATGCCTGGCCCTCACCGCCTACGACCTGCGCACGCGCATGACGCCGCTCAAGGACGGCGGCCTGCGCCCCGGCGCCGTGGGCGTGGCCCGCTACACCGCCCTCAACCGCGACCGCTATTGGCTGAGCGTGGTGAACCTGCTGGCCGATTTCGCCTTCTTCGCCGGCGTGGGCGTGGGGGTGACCATGGGCCTGGGCCAGTGCCGGCGCGAAGCCGGCCCGCCCGGCGATGAGCCGGCCGAACGCGGCCCACGCGCCGCGCCCGGTGAACCTTAACAACCGAAACCGCTTACCCCCTCTCCCATAGGGGGAGGGGCCGGGGGCGAGGTCCAAAATGCCCGACGACGCACCCACCCTGCGCTCGGTGCTGGAACGCCGCGCGCTGGAGCTGGCCTGGCAACAGGTGCGCGCCAACCGCGGCGCGCCCGGCGTGGACGAAGTGACGCTGGCCCGCTGGGAGCGCCACTGGCAGGAAAACCTGGACCGGCTCTCGCACCAGGTGCGCACCAACACCTACCGCCCCAACCGGCCGCGCCGCTTCCGCGTGCTCAAGCCCGATGGCGGCTGGCGCGAGCTCTCCATCCTCACCGTCACCGACCGCGTCCTGCAGCGCGCCGTGCTCAACGCCCTCGCGCCGGCCTTCGAGCAGGAATTCCTCGAAGGCAGTTACGGCTACCGCCCGGGGCGCGGCGTCATGCACGCCGTCGAGCGCGTCCTGCGCGAGCGCGACCGCGGCTTCGGCTGGGTGCTGGACGCCGACATCCGCGACTGCTTCGACAGCCTGGAGCACGGCGTCATCCGGGAGGGCCTGCGCCGGCGCGTGCGCCATCCGCTGCTGCTGCGCCTCATCGAACTGTGGCTGGAGGCCGGGGCCAAACGGACGCCGCCGCCGCTGGTGGAGGTGCGCCCCGGGGTCTGGCGGCGCTCCGCGCTGGCCGGCCCGGCCCCGCGCCGGGGCGTGCCGCTCGGGGCCGTCCTCTCCCCGCTGCTGTGCAACATCGTCCTGCATCAGCTCGACCTGACGCTGGAGCGCGCCGGCTGGCAGTGGGCGCGCTACGCCGACGACTTCGTGGTGCTCACCCGCACCCGGGCCGAGGCCGAGCAGGCCCGGGAAGACGTGGAGGCCGCCCTGCGCGGCGTGAGCCTCGAACTCAACCCGGAAAAGACGCGCGTCGCCTCCTTCGCCGAAGGCTTCACCTTCCTCGGCGTCACCTTCCGCGGCGACACTTACAGCTTCGTGTACGAGGGCAAGCGCTTCGAAGTGCGCGGCCGCAACCTGAGCATCCTGTGGAACTTCGCCCCCGATCCGTACGGCTGGCGGTGGTGAGCCGGCCGGTCGGGTCGGCGAAGGCGCTGGTTGGGCGAAGGCCTTGCCTTCGCCCAACCAGACCGGGAGATGGACCCATGGCGACTCTGTACGTAACCGAACCCGGCTCGCGCGTGGAGAAGGATCACGGCCGGCTGCTGGTGACGAAGGACGACGACGTGCTGCTGGCCGCCCCGCTGGCCCATGTCACCGAAGTGGTGCTGATGGGCGGGACGGGCCTGACCACGCCCGCCATGCTCGCCCTGCTGGAGGCCGGCGTCAGCGTCTCCCTCATCAGCGCGCAGGGCAAACTGCGCGGGCGGCTCATCGCCGCCGAGGCCCGCAACCTGCCGCTGCGCCACAAGCAGTACGCCGCCTCCGGCAGCGAGAAGTTCTGCCGCGAAATCAGCCGCGCCATCGTGCTGGGCAAGATCAAGAACTGCCGCACCTTTGCCCGCCGCCTGGCCCGGGCGCGGCCCCCGGTGGAGGCGGCCGGCGACGGACCGCCGACCGCGAGCGACGGACTGCCGCCCGCCGGCGGCGGCCCTCAAACCGCCGAGGCCCTCATCGCCCGGCTGACCGATTCGATTCAAAAAGCGCGGCTGGCGCGCGACGTGGCCGAACTGCGCGGGCTGGAGGGCAGCGCGGCCAGGACCTACTTCACCCTGCTGCGCGCCGCCCTGCGCCCGGAGCTGAGCTTCGAGAAGCGCACCCGCCGCCCGCCCAAGGATGCGGCCAACGCCCTGCTCAGCCTGGCCTACAGCCTGCTCACCAACGCCGTCTTCACCGCCTGCGAGGTGGCCGGGCTGGACCCCTACGACGGCTTCTTTCACGCCGACAAGTACGGCCGGCCCGCGCTGGCGCTGGACCTGGTGGAGGAATTTCGCCCCATCGTGGCCGACTCGGTGGTGCTGACCGTGGTGAACAACCGCATGCTGGGGCCGGAGGATTTTGAGACGGCCGAGGACGGCGGCGTGTACCTGGCCCGGCGCGGGCGGCGCCTGTTCCTGCAGCAGTTCAGCCGCCGTCTCAACACGGAGGTCGTCCATCCCGACGCCGGGCGCGCGCTGAGTTATCAAAAAGTGTTCGAGGTGCAGGCCCGCCGCCTGCGCAGGTGCATCGAAAGCGGCGAGCCGAACTACCGGCCATTCCTGGCCAGATGAAAGCGTCAGGGGCCGCGTGTGATGGATCAGGCGACGCCGCTCGGATAGCGGGGACATTCCATGCCCGATAAACAATTCTGGGTCATCGTCTACGACATCTCCGACGACCGGCGGCGGACGCGCCTGCACACGGCCCTGCTGGATTACGGCACGCCGGTGCAGTACAGCGTCTTCGAATGCTGGGTGACGGCGGAGCAGTTTAAGAAACTGCAGGCGCGTGTGCGCAAACTGATCCGACCGCGCAAGGATCATGTGCGCTACTATGCCCTGTGCGCGGCCTGCGCCGGCCGGGCGCAGAGCACCCGCGCTGAGATCACCAAACCGGAGACCGTCATGGTGGTCTGAGCGGAGGGGCCGGAGGATGATGTCAACCTGATTCGAGCGCGGCGGGGGGTGAGGCGGGTTCCGGCGGCGCTCGAATCCTGCCGCCATGCACCCGCCAGATATAGGCAGCGAGTGTGAAAGGAGGTAAAATGTTGGGCAACGGAATCGAGGACCACAGGCAGTTTCAGAAAGGAGGCCGCCTCTCGAATCGCAAAGAAACCCGGGGAAATTGGGATGGTCGCCTCGCAAAACAGCGGGATTTGGGGTGACCAAACAAAAAATGCCCGCCAGGGCATTGAGACTCCTCTGCCCTTTTCGCGCGAGCTACTGCCGCTCGCTGTGACCAAACAAAAAATGCCCGCCAGGGCATTGAGACGAACTCGGCGACAGCGTCTTCGTCGAACTCCCACGGTCCGGTGACCAAACAAAAAATGCCCGCCAGGGCATTGAGACGCTATCGGTTGGCGAAGACACCACCGCGTACTCGTACCCCTTGTCGGGTGACCAAACAAAAAATGCCCGCCAGGGCATTGAGACTCGCACTGGGGATACGAACGAGCCATCATTGGACTTCAACGCGTGACCAAACAAAAAATGCCCGCCAGGGCATTGAGACGCACACTGTCGTAGTGAGGATGGGCAGGGCCTGCGTAAATCGTGACCAAACAAAAAATGCCCGCCAGGGCATTGAGACCCCTGGCGCACCCAATGAGCGCGCCAACAGTTAACGCCGTGACCAAACAAAAAATGCCCGCCAGGGCATTGAGACGCTTATGCGTTTTACGCCGAGCAGGCAACGCACTGCGTGACCAAACAAAAAATGCCCGCCAGGGCATGGCGCGCGCCTGACGGCGCGCTTACCGGCGGACGCTCCGCGTCCGCCCGAAGCAGCGCGCAGCGCTGCGACCGTGACCAAACAAAAAATGCCCGCCAGGGCATGGCGCGCGCCTGACGGCGCGCTTACCGGCGGACGCTCCGCGTCCGCCCGAAGCGGCACGCAGTGCCGCGACCGTGACCAAACAAAAAATGCCCGCCAG
>Ga0073932_1002382_pt1 | contig 29277 bp, 27 predicted proteins | sample DewCreD2012metaG_FD_76967 | JGI IMG/M metagenome (GOLD analysis project Ga0073932, IMG submission 76967) | Hot spring sediment bacterial and archeal communities from British Columbia, Canada, to study Microbial Dark Matter (Phase II) - Dewar... ...
CAACAGAATGAGGCGTTTTTCTGGCGGCTGCCGGAGACGCCTGCTAACTCCCTGCTGGCAACCGCGAAACTGACCTCACAGCATATACTCTACCGACCTCAACAGTATAGACGCTTACTGGGCCCGTTTTCTTCCCGGAGTCGGGTTTTTCTTGGATGGGGGCTGGTGCATGGCCAGTGCTGCGGGGCTCAAGTGGTCTTCCGCCCGATCCATAGCCGGCCAGCTTCAGGCGGCGCTACTGAAGTCCAGCATGACGACCTGGCAACGCTGGACAGCAAACCGGACGCCCCACTCGATATGCGAACCGCTCGGACGGCCGAGCATTTCCCTCATGACTCTCTCAGAATCGACCTCTCTCATTGCCGGTCGATGGTTCTTCTCACCGAGCTGTACCGCGAGCCACTCCACGAAGGCCCCATCGTCAGCCAGTGTGAAACGGCGATCGCAGCGGGACACGATGACTTCGGCACCTGGCGGCGATCGCACCACTACCCACCAGTAGGAGGATGACCATCGCAGGTGGTCCTCCAGCTTCGATGCTTCGTCGTCACCGATGGGATCCAGACAGCGGTCGTTGGGGTGGAACAGCTGGAAGAAGCCCCGCCACGCTGCCTGTTGGCTGTGGCAGCGCCACACTAGATCTGGCTCCATCACCGGCCCCAACTTCCAGGCCAGGAGCCAGACGATCCCGGCCAACGCAAGGGCCAGCACGATGACGGTCCCAGAAGCATTTACCCATAGCAGCAGCCAGATTCCGAGTGAGACCGCGAGCGGCAAGACCGGAGAGCTTGCGTGAGGCATCATCCGGCGGCACTCAGTGGTGGTGTGACGAATGAAGTTCGGGTCACTGACTCCGCATAGCGGACACCTGTTGGCATCCACGCGGATTCCACGATAGCACGACCGGCACCTTACAAGATCCATGGTCTCTCCTGCTTCCATCAGATTGGCAGAACAGCGATGACCACCACGTCGGGGTTGGAGCGAGACCGCACGTGCCGAAGCCTAACAGTTTCGATCTGGCTGTGATCGGAAAGCCGGCATCGGCGAGGAGCCAGTGGGTTCACTTCTTCGGTCCCTCCCGCTGTGCGGCCGATTCCCCTTTGCGATACGCCGTCAGCCACACCACGGAGAGTTTCGCGGCCTCCTCCCTGATCTGGTCTTGCGGTTTTCGTGCCCGGCCGGCGGCACCGTCATCGTGCCCCTCCGCGTATCCGGCTAGATAGGCGATAAACACACCGCTGGCAAACGCATCGAAGCGGCCGTCGGAAGTAAGCCGCGAGCGGATGTCCGAAGTCACTGACGCAGGATAGGCGACGAAGGCGACGGCGACACCAAGCCCGATCACGAGCGTTGCCCCGAAGAGCGCCATACCAAGCCACTTGCTTTCCTGCTGAAGCAAAGCCATCCGGTCTTCGAGATGCTTCACGTGAGCCTTGAGGCTTTCGTGGCTCGTGAACCTGTGGTGGCAAGATGGGCAAGTGACCTCTAGGACCTGGTTCAGCACCGGAAGATTGGACCGCTGGCCGCAGCTTGGGCAATCAACCACGCAGTGCGGGTGCGTCTTTCGCGTCAGCCGGTCCCGTAGCCTCCGATGGATGCTGCAGCCACACCAGGCACCGATGTTTGCGGCCAAGGCCACGACGAACACGATGAAACCCAGTGCCACCAAGTGTCCCCAACCTGATCTTCCATCGGAGGCAGAAAGGCCCACCCACATGGAGACCACGTTGCTTTTGAAGGGCGACCACAGCGGCCACGCGGAGATGACCAGCCCTATGGCGGCCCCAAGGAGAACGGCCATGCGGCCGCTGATGCTCTTCGCGACGGCCGGGAACGTGAACCATCGGGGGTTCGGAAACCAGAACCAGGTGAAGGGGGAGGAGGCACCCCAGAACCAGACGAGTGGGGCCGAGGTACTGCTTTCTTCGCCGCTGATGTTGCCCAGTCCGTATTCCGCCGACCGGATGTCCTTCGACACGGAATCCATCCATGCGACGAATTGGTCCCACCGCCGTGGATATGCCGATGCCCTCTCGGCTGCCGGGCGACAGCGATCAACCCAGCTGGACAGTTCTGCTTCACGAGGGCTGCTTCTCACCCGGTCATACTCGGCACGGAGCTGCGGGTCCGACAGCACCTCCCAAGCCTCGGCAACGAGCACCATCCGATCGTGCGAGCCGCCGCGATCGGGATGCCAGCGTAATGCCTCTCGGCGAAATGCCCGCTTGATTTCGTCAACACTGGCCTGTGGGTCAACACTGAGGACCTCGTAGTAGTCCACGATCGGTGCGGGCACGGCTGGCCTCCTTCGTGATCCGCCAGAGCATCACGTCACTTCCGCCCGTACAGCATGACCATCGCCTGGGCCTGCAGCGACGCCCTCCAGTAGTTGGTCAGGACTTCGACCTTGTCCGTGTCGCCATCGTCGCGGCACAGGTCGGCATCCTCCACGTAGAAGATCGGTTGGATGCAAGGAATGCCGAGTCGGCGGCACTCGGCGATGTTGGCCACAGCATGCTCGCGTGCTGTGGTGAGCAGGTACGTAAGCAGTTCACTGCGGCCGTACTTCAATCCGGCGTCTGTGAACTGGACATCAAGCTCCGACCATCGGACGGCAAGCCCTGCGACCTTGGCCAGCGACAGGGCGTAGGTCTGGGCCAGCGTCACACGCAGCTTGCGTGTGAGAGCCGGGTCGGGCTCTTTGGCAACCGCTCGGTGTGCGTCCTCAACGGCCTGGGCCTCGGCCAGGTATATCGCGAGGTAGATGTCGTTGAGCACCATCCGAGCGAGGGCGTCGTCCCGGGTGATCTTGAGTTCTGCGGCAACCGCCTTGACGGTCTGGGTCTCGAAGTCGTTGTGGGCCGCTCGCCAGGCACCGTAGAAGAACCGCTCGGTGGGCGAGGGATCAGCTGCGGTCGCCATCTGCGGCAACCCCCGCAGGAGCAGTTCGGCTCGTGCGGCGAAGGCATCCGTTGCCTCGCGACTCCAATACGCCAGGATGAGCTCATTGAACTTAAGGCCCAGACGGGCTTCCGCTATGGCTGCCCGTTTGTCCTCCTCCTTGGCGTTCGAGCCTTGGGTTTGCTCACTGAAGCTGGCAAGGCGAGCCTCCAGATAGTAGGTCACCCCTTCGATCCCGGCCCATTCGTGGAACTCAGCAAGGAACTGGTTCCCGGTCTCGGGCACCTTTCTGGCGGCCGCGACCAGGATGTTCCACGGAGTCGATGTGGCCGCAATCAACGCCTTCGCCTTCGTGTCCAGTTCGCCGGCCACGTCAGGTGTCTGCTTCAGGTCGATGGCCTTGATCACCTCCCATGCCTTTGCCGCGGCCCGCCATGCATCCTCGCAGTACTGGACGTACGTGACGGCAGCGACCAGCTTGCCTGACCTGAGGGCTCGCCTGGCCTGGTTCTGATTGCCGGCCAGAATCGTCGCCAGAAACGCGTCTTGCAGAAGCTTCTCCCGCTCCTCCTTGGGGATGCCGGCAGCGACATCGTCAGCCGCGGCCATTGCCCGCGTGTACTCTTTCTTGATTGCCGCCTCAGTCGTGGCCGGCAGGTCCAGGACGCCGCGTGGCAGCGGAACCGCGGCTGCGGGCGGCAGACGGTGTATGTCCCGATAGGCCTGCTCCAGGTTCTCCACCGGCAGGAACTCCATGCCCAGGGAGCCCGCGAGTTCCTTCAAGTCCACGTCCTTGGCCGACTCGGCGTCGGTCTCGAACCGCAGGTAGGCTGGCACGAGGATACGCTTCATCTTGCCTGCGGCGGCGGCCCGCATCTTCGCAGGAACCGCACCCACTCGGCCGATTGTGCCGTCGGGCATGATGGTGCCGGTCATGGCGAAGTCGGCAGGAAGGTCACGGCCGTCCAGGCCCGAGAGAATCGCAAGGGCGATGGCCGCTCCGCAGCTTGGACCGTCGGTGGTCCCTGGTACGGTCACCTCCACCTTGACTCCCCGCATGTCGTCGGCTCGCGACAGTGCCGCGACCATGCAGGCCTGCCAGATGCTGGATCGCAGCGATTCGCCGGCCCCCGACGGCGAGTCCTCCACGATCGCCACCGCCAGCGGCGAGTTGTCACCCGACTTGCGGGAGATAGCCATCCGCAGCACGCAGATCTCGCCTGTCTTGCCGTCCGGCGAGGCAAGAAGGGCGGGTACGCTGTACGCCTTCTGGATATCCGCCATGAGATACGGCGGCAACGCGAAGGCGAACATGTGCACTACAAAGAGCAGGACCAGCCATCGTCCGCCGGATCGTGTCGCGGCCGGTCCTGTGGCCTGCTGTGTCTACACAAAGTGCCTATGTTCCGATGTGGTCCTTGAGTTGTTCCGATCCACTGCTGCCTCCTTCACGTGGTACTAGGCACACCCGTCCATCCAATCATCACTTCTTGGCCCGTTTCTCCAGCAACTCCTTCGCTTGCGGGTCTCCGAGCTCTGCGGCTTTCCGGTACCAGCCGTCGGCGGCGGATTGGTCCTGCTGGACGCCGCGGCCGGCCTCGTACATCTGTCCGAGGCAGAACATGCCGTAAGCATTCCCTGCCTCCGCCGCCCGCCGGAACCATCCGATGGCTGCAGCGTCGTCCACGGGAAGGGCCAGCCCATCTGCGTACATCCGCCCCATGTGGGCCATGCCCCACCCGCTGCCCGCATCGGCCGCCCGTCGGTACCACCGGATTGCCTCGACATAATCGAGTGCCACGCCACGCCCTCGCACGTACATCCAGCCGAGGCGGTCCATGGCTTCGGCGTTACCCATTTCCGCGGCACGCCGGAACCAGCTGCAGGCCGCGGTGTCGTCCTGGTTGACGCCCTTACCGTGGAGGTAGTGCCGGCCTAAGTATTCCATGCCGTCGGTGTTTCCGAGTTCGGCGGCACGTATGCTCCACCGGAACGCACGCTCCGGCGATGTGCCGATCAGACGCTTTGCCCGAGCAAGGGCCTCCACGGCCTGTTCCGCGGCAGTGCCCCCGTCGGCGATGAGCAGGGACCTCTGAGCCACGGGTACGTCTGAGACGGTCGCCGCACCTTCCCAGTGGACGACGTACTGCTGTCCGTCTGTCGCAGAGCATTGCCCAATCGACTGAACCGTTCCTTTGGTGCCGGCTGGCGGGACGCCTGCTCCGCCGGCTTCCGTGGTCAGGCTAGTCACGCGGTCGCCAACGATGAAGACGGTTGGCCTCGCATCTCGCTGTGCCTCCTGAGCAGCACCATCTCGAAGCAGACCGAACGGCCACGGGGTGGTGAGGCGAGGCGACGAAGGCCCGCCTTGGGCTGGCACCACGCGGGCTGGAGGTTGGGACCTGGGTTGCCGGTCCGATGTGAGTTGCCACAACATCCCGCCGCCGAGAAACACTACGAACGCCCAATAGCGAATGCCGCGTGCCACCTCACCCAGCCAGTTACGGCTGCCGTGAGACATCTCGCCCGGCACGTCGCTCTGATCGTTTGTGGGTGTTCTCGGCTCCTTCGTGTGGTCCGAACCGGAGGCCGGCGAAACCGGAGGTACACCGGGTAGAGACGATGGGGAAAGCTTGTCCCGAGCCATGGCTGACCTCAGTTCTCCTGGGGCCAGCGGCGCTGCCGACTGAAAAGGGCACCACCGCCGAACCCCGACCGAGGGCCGCCAGGCCCTGTCACGAGGCACGAGCAGACGATGCCCCTTGCGGGGCACCGACGTCGTGCGTTCCGTGACAAACGGAATCTGGCGGATTTCGGTCGAAACGCTGTCGATGCAGTATTCAGTTGTCGAAGGATAAAATACCACGTGCCGGGCAGGGCGGCAACAGAAAACGGACTTGCGGGCCTCCAGAATGCTGGCCAGCCGCCCATACGCCGTGGTCGGACCGATGCCGAGCACTGCCCGATACGCTGGAGGGCCCAGGGCCTGATACCGCGGGATCCGTAATTCTACGGAGATCATTGATTCACTCGCCTTCGGTCACGCCTGGTCCTGAGCCCGTGACCGGCCTTGTCGCCTTGGCCAGAGACCCAATCTGCCGCGATGCCCCGCGACCGAAGTCGCGGCCCGGCCGCCCACGGCCACAAAGAATCATGCCGCTCACCCGACGGCCGCCCACCACTCCCGCGGCCCGATGCCGACACGCTTCAGCAGCATCGCGATCAGCATGGACGGCACCGACTGGTTGCGGCGGTGGCAGCCCAGGGTGAACTTCCGCCCGCCGGGCCGATAGACCGTGACCTCGCTGCCCTTGCCCTGCTGCACCTCGCAGCCGAACTGCCGTTCCAGCAGCCGTAGCAGCGACTGCATCCGGAGGGTCGGCAGCCGGGACGCTGTCAGGGCGGCCGGGGCAATGGTCGCCACACCACCCGCCTCGTCGGCCGGGGTTGGGGCCGGTGTGTCGTCCTCGGCCAACTGATGGCAGGTCTGGGCAATCAGTTCGTCACTGCCGACATCGGACCAGTCCTCAACCGGCCTGGCCGGCCGCAGATCGATCCGGGAGTAGAACTCCAGTAGCTTGTCCCGCATGGTCTCAAGCAGGACGGCGTTGGCCGCGAGCGCTTCGTGCGTTGACTTGCCCATTCGGCCGGCGAGGGTGATCCACGGCAGGTCCGGGTCCAGCAACTCGCCGTTGTAGGACACGGTGGCGTACGCCTGGAAGTTCCCGCTGGCCGCCGTAGCGAGAAGCTCCCGTTCATCCCGCATCGCGGCCACGAAGCCCAGGCCGAAACGGAGCCGCCACGCCCAGCAGACGCAGCTCCCGTCGGTCAGCGGGACTGCAGACTTCTCGGTGCGGAAGTTGCGGACCAGCAGCGGCCTCATCTCCTGGATGTCGTCGATCATGTCCTCCAGGCGGTCTCGCAGCATCTGCTCTGTGGCCGCCGCATGCCGTCCCACGCACGCCGCAATGTTCGGTGCCACCCGGGTGTACAGCTTGCCGAGCCGGTCGTTCAGCCACCTTTGCTGACGGGCAAGGTTGCTCAACTTCGTCAGCACCTGATCTATTCCCGGTTGGTTCGGGCGGCGGGCCGTGATCTGGCCTTGATCATTGACGCTGAACCCGAAGTGCTTCCACCAAGTTTCCTGGGCCAGCAGCCAGCCTGCGTACAGGATCGACCTCTCGGTGAAAACGTAGTTGAGCGTCCGGGGGCGCTTACAGAAGTGGCCCAGTATCTGGCTGAACTCGGCGGCGATCCGGTCTGCCTTCCGCATCGGATCGCCCTGGTCGCGGGGGTTGGCCCTCGCCGGGTCCAGGCGATGGCGGAGATAGCGGTCCGTCCACTGCTGGATGCGGCGACCCAGATCGTCTGTCCGTCCGCTCAGCTCCAGCATCACTTCCGTCTCCCGTGTGATCAGGCCGGCGTTCTCCTCGTTGATTCTCTGCACCTCGGCCATCAGTCCGGTCAGCTCATCGACCTGGTCGCGGGTCGTTGTCTGGCTTAGGAAAGACGGCGGCCGGTAAGACTGCGGCGGCGGCGGGACGATGACCTCGTCGATGGGCACGTCGTCAGCACCGAGCCACTTCACGGTGGACTTGTGCCCTCTCTCGGCCTCCCACCTGCACACACGCTTGAGATCGGTGTCGTTCATGGCTGTTCTCGTGGCTTGCCGACTTGCCTTCGGAGCCCGCGGGGGAAATGGTGGGCGTCGGCCCGGTACCCCGACCCGTGACCGACGCCCCAGAGCCAGGCCGGCGTTCTCAGGTGCCCGCCGAAACCAGGTGACCCAGCCAGGCGTCGTTGTTGGCACGGATCTCGCTCCGCCGCCTCTCGGTACGTTCGCGGATCTCTCGTTCGCGGAGCTTCAGACGCCTGCAGGTTGCAGGAAGCCCGACGAACTCCTGCTCGTTGCGGTCGTTGGTGTAGAACCGCACATCACACGCATTGAGCGTCGCTGCCCAGACCGACGGCGTGCCGGCAATCGTGGCATGCGAGATGGCAAACAGGCAGGCGACATCAAGCGACGCTGTCCAGGACAGGCCCAGGCTTCGCATCGTGTCCCTGCTGGCGATTCCCCGGTACACCGTGAACGGTCCCGGCCCCGGCAACGGGTCGCCCTCGGCGGCAAGTGCTTGTCGATCGGCGGACGCAAAGAGTGCCGCCATTTGGTCTGTGCTTGGGACCCGATGGAACGGTTCGATGCGTTTCCAGGCCTGGACAAGTGACTTCTCGAACATGCCGCGTTGCTGAAGTGCGGCAACGTTGTGCATCACGAACTCCAGCAGCAGGTTCTCTGGGAGCCAGACACTCATGGCCCCCATATCGCCCCGCTCGAAGGCGTTTACCAGCGGTGCAACCACGGGGTCCGGCATGCACGGAATGGTCAACTCCACGGAGACCCGATGTCCGTCGCGATCAAACGACGCCGTACGCGGTGCCGGTGCGGACGGCTCCACGGGAACAAAGCCTGTCTCCTTGCCGTGCCCGCTGGTGTCCTTGTGCAGCCACTGCCCGAAGCGGCGAATATATGACCCGTGCCCCACATCGGGTGTGGCCAACTCGATGCTGAATAGCATGTTGGTGAGGTCCCACTCAGCGTAGGGGTCCAGGTCCTTCGTGCCGTCTGTGTCGCCCACTGTGCGTTCCCGATGGTTCGGACGTTTCGCTGTCTTGTTCTCACGGTTGCGTTTCATGTTGCTTCATCCTTCGTGTAGGGCGGCGAGCTACTGGCTGCCGCGTTCCAATGTTCACTGACGTTCGGCGTCTGACAGACTGTTCTTGTTCCTGGCTCGTCTCGCTTCCTGTGGCCGGTATTCCGTGGAGAGGGGCGGCGGCCACGATGTGCAGACCCTCTCCGCTGCCCTTGTTCGGGGCCCATCTCGCCTGTCTGTGGGTTGCTTGCTGGCCTGGCCGAAGGCGGCCGTAGTTATGGAATCATGGTGGGGCCTCTTTCGCCGCGGGCACGGCGACGGTCGCGGCGTCGGCCGCGATGCGGAAGCCCAAGCTGAAGAAGAACCAGTGCGTATCTATCTTGGCGCTGCGGTGGGCGGAGCGGCAGCTGTTGCCGCCTACGCCCCAGCTTCCGCCGCGGAACACGTGTCGTGGTCCGGTCGCGGGGCCCGGCGGATCATCCACCGGCGAGACGCGGTAGTAGTCGGCGTCCAGCCAGTCGTTGCACCACTCCCAGACGTTGCCGTGCATATCGTACAGGCCCCAGGCGTTGGGCTTGTACTGGCCGACCATCACGGGGCCTCTGATGCTCGGGCCCTTCGGAGCGCCGCCATAGGGGAACTCGCCCTTGAAGTTGGCCTGCGTCGATGTGGCCGATTTGCCCCAGGTGAATGGGTCGGTCGATCCCGCCCTGCAGGAGTATTCCCACTCGGCCTCGGTGGGAAGGCGATAGCGCCGGCCGGCCTTCTGCTCCTCCGGAAGATCACTGAGTTTTCGGCAGAACGCGACGGCGTCCTCCCAGTTGACCGAGTCCACCGGGAAAGCGTTGGTGTTCTGGCCGATCACCTCGTCGCGAGCCCCGCCAGTGGGGCTGTAGTAGCTGGGGTTGTCGCCCATGACCGTGCGGTACTGGGCCTGCGTTACCTCGAACGCTCCCATGTAGAACGGGCGCGTGATACGCACGCGGTGCTGCGGCCCCTCGGCGGCATCGCGTTCGGCCTCGGTCTCGGGCGACCCCATGACGAACTCGCCCGCCGGGATCAGCCGCAGCTTCATGCCGACGGAGTTGACGATCTCGCTGGCCAGCGGCTGGGGCACCGGCTTGGTGGCCGGCACAGTCAGGCCCTGGGCCAGCACCGGAATCGTGGCCGGCACGACCTGGACTGGGGGCTGCACAGGGATCGTGGCCGGTGGGAGAGGCGTTGGGGGGACCGGCGGCGGGACCGTCTTGGCCGGCTGCGTGGTGGCGATCGGTGTGGTCGGTATTCGGTGCTCTGGCCAGGAGAAATACGCGGCCGCTGCCAGCACGCTCACCACGCCCGCGACGGCACCGGCGATTACCAGCGGCCGCCGTCCGGGCTTCTTGACCGGAGCCGCGGAAGTAGCGTGGGCTGAACCACTGACCAAGGCTCGCAGGTTGCACCCGGCGGCGAAGGGTTGGATCGTGCACGCCAGCTCACCGGCCGACTGCGGCCGATTTGCTGGGTCCTTGGCCAGCATCGCGTCCAGCGTGGCCAGCAGGCCGGCCGGGACATCCATGCGGAAGCGGCTGATCGGCGGCACCGGCTTCTGCGAGTGGGCCATCACTTTCTTGACGAAGCTGCTGGACTTCTCGTCGCCGAAGGGCGGCTGGCCGGCCAGGAGGTAGTACAACGTGCAGCCCAGGGCATAGATGTCCGAGCGGGCGTCGGCTGTGCGGGCGTCTTGTCCCTGCTCGGGGGCCACGAAATCGCCCGTGCCGACAATCTGCTGCGTGGCGGTGACCACCGGGTCGTCTGCATCGGCCACGGCCAGCCGGGCCAGCCCCAAATCCAGCACCTTCACGACGCCTTCATCCGTCAGCATGAGATTCGTGGGCTTGACGTCGCGGTGAACCAGGCCGTGCTCATGGGCATGCTGCAGGCCCAATGCTGCCTGGCGGATCACCTCGGCGGCATCCGCCGGGGGCAGTGGGCCATCACGCTTGACCAGCCGGCCCAGGTCGCTGCCGGTCAGATACTCCATCACCAGGTAGTGCCGGCCCGACGACTCGCCGGCATCACTGGCTCGAACCAGGTTCGGGTGGTCCAGCCGGCCCACGGCCTCCATCTCGCGGTGGAACCGGGCGACGGCCTCGGGGTCGCGAACACGGTCATCAGGAAGCAACTTGATGGCGACCAGGCGATTGAGGCGGAGGTGCCGGCCCTTGTACACCCGGCCCATGCCGCCCTCGCCGATGGGCTCCAGCACTTCGTACTGGCCAAGGTTTCTCGGTGGTGGGGCGTCGTTGGCTCTGGCCGGGCTGGCACTCCACGCCATCTGGCTGATGCCCTCGGCCTGCTCGATCTGTCGGACCAGAGCCGGATCAGGCTGGGCCGGCGGGGTGCCGGCGTTGCTCCGCAGGTCGGCCACCACCGAATCGCCGATCCGGTCCAGCGACTCCAGTACCTTCTGGCAGGTCGGGCAGTTCTCGACATGAGCCCCGATCCGCTCGATCTCGTCGGCGGGCAGTTGCCCCAGCGACCAGTCCAGCAGCATGTCCTGGGACGGGCAGGCGTCGTTGGGCTTGCCGGGTTGTCCTGTCGTGCTGCTCATGCTGGTCTCCATGGCCGGTTCCTGTTGCGGCCTACATGAGAGATAACGCAGGCCCGCAACAGGAGAACCTGCGTTCAGGGCTCCAGATCGCCCAGCTCTTCACGTAACCGCCGCAAAACACGGGACTTGGCCAGCCGGACGGCCGACGGGCTGACATTCATATCGCGGGCTACATCCGCTGCTGCCCGGCAATCCACGGCCACCTGCCAGAACATCTGCCACGTGCGGGGCTCAAACTCGCCGCGGACCAGCTCCAGACCACGCAGACGAAGATCGCGGATGGCCGGAGCGTCGTCATGATCGAGGGCGGGCGGCTGCTCGTGGGCCTCACGCTCCATGAGCCGGCCCTGAGCTTCCGTGCCGCCTTCACCCCGGGGCTGGTGCTTGCGGCGACGGTGGTGGTCCATCACCTTGCTGTTGACGATGGTGCGGAGCCAGCCGCGGAAGGTGCCATCAGCACGGTCACGCCGGAACCGGTCGATGCTGCCGGCCACGGCGGCGAACACTTCCTGGAACAGGTCTTGGACGTCGGCATCCTGCAGGCCGGATCGGCGTAACCAGAAGTTCACCAGCGGGCCGTACAGCCAGACGAGTTTCCGCCACGCCTCCTGATCACGGCTCCTGACCCGCGACAGCAGGCTCAGCGACGTGACGCCCACAGACCGAGGCGATGATGCGGACTCGTCAGGCACCGCGGGCTCCAGATCATCGGCGTCGCCCTTCCAACACAACGTACGGTACATCGGGCACGTCGATGGATGGCCAATCTATGCCATGCGAATCGGCTATTCAACGCAGCCGGCGGCAGTTGCGTTGTCGCCGTCGGCGACACATAATGTGACCAGTGATGAGCCCTGCAGTGACGTCGCTTTCTGGAGAAAGCCATGCGGGGATCGCATGAAGCCCACAGAACGGCTGCGTACCGTCGGCGTGGCATCACTTTCGCGTGTCGAAGCGACACATGTGGTGGATCACACTCACTGTCGGGGCAAGGCCGATGGACCACGGTGGCTTGGCATTAGGTTGACACGAGATGCCGGAAGCGAGTGTGGCAGAACCTTGTTCCACTCGGCCGCACCCGTAGTCAAAGAACAAGGCAGGTGCTGAATGGCTGAGACTAAGACCGTCAGTTGTCCAAGGTGTCAGCACAGCTTCAAGGCGGATTTCAGCAAGCGCATCAGGTGCCCCGCCTGTCGGTACGGATGGTTTCCTTGGGCTGTCGCGGACGTCGCTACGGTTGTACGCCCCGTCGTCACCGACGCTGCCCAACAGGTGGCCAGACTCGTCCTAACCACCGGGTCTGGCAGCAGATCATCTTTTGCGCTCACCAAGGACGAAACACGAATCGGCCGTGCGGCGGAGAACGACATCGTCATCTCTGACGAGCGTGCGTCGCGTCACCATGCCACGATCGTGCGCAGGGGCGGGTTCTTCTTTCTGAGGGACGAAGGCAGCAGCAACGGCACGCTGGTCGCGGGGCAGCGAGTCTCCGAGTGTCCTTTGACAGACGGTGAGCAGTTTACGATCGGCACCTTGGTCTTCACGCTCGACCTGTCAGGAAGGGCTGACGAGCGAGCAGCTGCCACGGCGGGACTGGCCGGCCGGCCGATGGGATGGTTGCAGCGTTCGTTTGCGCAGACCGTCCGCGACCTGAGGAACGGGTGGTCCGCACGCCTCAGAGCAACACGCCTTCGTGAAAGCAGTACAACGTCGGCGCACGCCGCAGATGCGGCGCATGCTCGCCAGCTCGACGTGGTGGTGCAGCTCGGCCGGGCCGTGCTGGAACACCAGCAGACGGCGAAGTTTCCGGACTTGCACCGGGCCATGGCTGAGCTGAATGACCGCCGAGCCGTTCTGTTGGCCCAAATCGCGGAGCGTGAGGAGCGCATACGGATCCAACGGGAGGCAATGGAACGGCTGCGCAGTGCCCGGCGGTCTCACTTGGACGCGTTGGCCAAGGCCGCCAGCGCTGCATCTGCCCAGTATCGCGACTGCGAGAGGCGGATAACAGAGGTCCAGAGCGAGCGTAGCCGAGTGCTGGGCGAACTCCGGCGTCTTGGCGGCGGGACTCAGCCATCGATGACGCCGGAGCGGTTGGCTCAGCGACGGCAGGAGCTTACAGCGGCGGCCGCACTACTGGATAGGGATGAGGCGACTTGTCGTGGCAACCTGCAGCAGGTCCTTCTGCAGAAACAGCAGGCCGAAACCGCACTGCGGCAGGAGCAGGAAGCTCTCTCGACGGAGCTGTCGCCCCACGAAAGCGAAGTTGATCAGGGGAGCAAGGAAATCAGCAGGGCCCAGGCGGATCTGGCGGCCCTGAGCGTCAGCTTGAGCAAACTGGTGGGTGACTTCGGCACGGCGGCTGTTAGCTATCCGTGGACGATTGGCCCCTTGACCTCCCTGGTGGCAGAGATCAAATCACAGAAAGCGGAAGAGCAACGCCTTCGGGATTCTTCCGAAGCCGATCGTAGTCAGGCGAACTCTCTGCAGCCCATGGTCAGACGCGGATGGCAAGCGCTGGGTGTGGCCGCGGGATCTCTGGCAGTGGTCGCTCTTGCGTTGGTCTTGATCCTGCCTCAAGTCTGGGGTTGGATCGGCGCTCCGGGAACGGATCGACGGTCGGCCACAGGTGCAGCCAAGGTTGACTATGGGAGAGCTCGTGACAACGTTGGCCTTGTGGTGATTTACGGTGCGTATGACACCGGGGTCCGTACGATCGAGTTGCCGTTGTTTACGGGCTCCTGCTTCGCTGTTTCTGTCGATGGCTACCTTCTGACCAACGAACACGTGGTCGATGGACTGAACGCGTTGCCGCCGACGTTTGAAGGCGCAAGTCGAATCGGTTCGCCGAAGATCGTTGTGTGTTTTGCGGCAGGGAAGAACGAGCATTACGCGGCGAGGATCGTAAACACGAGCAAGAGATACGATCTGGCCCTGTTGAAGGTGGACCGGAAGTTCCCCGGCTACTACCGCATCGTTTCCGAAGTTAAGCCGGGCGAGGAAGTTGTTGCAGCTGGCTTCCCCCAAGGGGCATCTGATGTGGTTGCAGGTCTCGAAGCCGATGCATTGAAACGGACCCTAGTGGAGAAGGTAAGAAAGGGCGAGAGCATAGACTATTCGACGTGGTTCTCGCCTGGCCACTACGATGTTTCGGTCACTCGTGGGATAGTGAGTGCAGAGAGGACTGTGGCCGGTGTCGTCTATCTCCAGACCGATGCGGCCCTGCACCCCGGAAACAGTGGTGGCCCGTTGCTGACTGCAGGCGATAGAGCCGTCGGCATCAACACGCTCAAAGCGACCCGCGAATCTGGCACCAACTTCGCGGTGAAGATCACCCAGTTGCGGCAGGAGGTGGCCCCGTGGGTCAAGATCGAGGGCGACTGAGAGGCGTGTCCGCCGACAAGGCGGGTGTTCACGGGACCGTCAGCCCGCCCGGGAGTGGGCTGGCATCGGCAACTGGCTTGGACGAATGGGACCGGCGCATCGCTAAGCTGAATCTTCCGGGCTACAAGCTTGTTGGAAAGCTGGGTGCAGGCGGCATGGGACGGGTCTATAAGGCCCGCCAGACATCGTTGGCCCGCGATGTGGCGATCAAGGTGCTGGATCCATCCCTGGTGTCGGTGGTCGGTTTCCGCGAGCTGTTCATGAAAGAGGCGCAGGTTCTCGCGAAGCTACGCCACCCGGGGATCGTGAGCGTCTTGGATGCTGGCGAGGTGGAGGGCATGCTCTACCTGGCGATGGAGTACGTCGATGGAGTGACACTCCGCCGCCTGATGGCGAACCGGGATCTCACGCCCAGTCAGGTGGTTGCGCTTGGCATGGAGATTTGCGAGGCCGTAGGTGCCGCCCATCGCTGCGGCGTGGTCCATCGCGATCTGAAGCCCGAGAATGTGATCGTCAGCCGGAACGGCATCGTCAAAGTCATGGACTTCGGAGTCGCCGCAACACTGTCCGAGGCCGGTGGCGAGCCACAGCAGTTCATGGGCACCAGGATCTATGCGTCACCAGAGCAGGCCAAAGGCATGCCGGTCGATGCCCGAGCCGATGTTTACGCTCTGGGAGTGATGCTGTATGAGATGCTATCGCTGTCTCTGCCGAACAAAGACGCCGTTCCGCCTTCACAGGTCAACCGGAATTGCCCTCGCTGGCTGGACAAGATCGTGGTCTCGGCCATCGCGACCGACCCGAGCATGCGCCCCGAGTCTGCCTTAGCGTTGCTGGCCGCATTGCGGCATGGTGAAGCGAAGGCGAAACGCCTCGCCATCGAGTCAGAGTTTGCCCACAAGGCGATGCTGCAGATGGGCCCGCCGCCCCGACGGTCGTGGCTATCGGTGTGGTTCCAATGTCAGGCAGTGTTCTCCCGTGTCCTGGGCGGTCTAGCCTGCGTCGCGTTCGGCTGGTCCCTAATGGTACCGTACTTCACCGGCGTCTCGGACAACGTCGCATGGGACAGATCGTTCCAAGACGCTCAGCAACTGCGACTTTCGGTGATGGCGTGCATTTCTGCCCTGTCAGGCCTGTCGTTCAGTAGCGCTTTCGTTCGGTCGGATGTGGGACGTAGCCTGCTACAACTGCTTCTATCCGCTGGGGGGGTGCTGCTGATGGGCTCGGTGCTGAAAGTGACACACGCGTCATCGGGATGGGACTGGATGACGATCAGCCGCCAGCTTGGCCTCGGTTCACACCTCTACTGGGGCAGCGTAGGAGCGCTGCTGCTTGGGTCGCTGGCCTCGGCACATGGCGTGCAGAAGTTGATCATTCTCGTGCTCTGGTCAGGGGCAGCGGGTCTGCTGCTTTACGGTTCGCTCGTTGTTCTGCACTGACGGCGACAAGACCTGATCGGATTGTACAAGTCGGTTCCCGGTGGAGGGCTGGCGTGTTGGTGGCCACGACCGCACTTGTTGGTGTGCCTGCGAGCGCTTCCAGGAATATGCGTGCGAGCAGAGGTGAAGTACGGAAGTTCTGTTGCGGGCGCTTGCAGGCGACCGTTGCAGCCTTCGGGCGAGCCGCACTTGTGCGTGAGCTGTCCCCTCAGGTTCGGCGGCGTTCACACCGGCAGAAGCTGGCCATCGCTGCCGCATTCTGCACGTGACAACGTTTCCGCACGAACCCGACGCGGCCTCAGTCCGGCCGCAGTGTCCGCAGCTTGCGGGCGATGGAATGCTCAACCCGCGAGGCATACCGCCGCAGGAGGATGAGCCGACGGGGGTCCTGGGCCAGGACGGCCAGGTTCTGCTCGCATTGCCGCTGGAGTCGCTGCTCCTGATCGGCATGGCCGTCCAGCCAGCTGGCCATCGAGGTAACCAGCCTGTCCAGCAGCGACGTAAGCCGTCGGCGGTCGGCTGGGCGGAGACGGCGTTCGCCGGTCAGGACGGCCGTGAGCCACGCATGGTCCTGGAACCGCCGCGTCGCAGGACCCAGCAGCTGGGTCAGATCACGAAGCTGGGTCAGCTCGGATTGGTCCTGGGCATCGGCTGGACCATCCTCGCCGTCGGCGTCGGCCAGGTCGGCCAGCACCTGGGCAACCAGGTCGGCGACCAGATCTGCTGCTCGCCCGGCTTGTCGGCCGTCGCATGGCTGGGCATGGCCAGCATCCAGGTTCACCTGCACCGCCTGCAGCAGGCCGATGTCCGATCGGCAGGCACGCATCCGGTCCCAGAGCTGGGCATCGTGCGGGGCCATGGGTGCCGGCCGGTACACGGACTCGACCATCTTGCGTATCCGTCCCAGCTCGATGATCTCGCCGGCCAAAACGTCGATTGTGAGCGTGTCCGTGAAAAGCCTCGGGTTGAACTGCTCGAACAACCGCTGGCGGATTTGCAGGTAAAGCTGGTCGTCGCCGCGGGGATCGGACGGCGGGGCGACAACCCGGGCCAGCAGGCCGTGATGCAGGCCATTGAGACGGCTGCGGGATTTCCCGGCGATGGTTCTCGGTCCATGCGATTTCGAGCCATTATGCCGGCTTGCCTGCTGCTGGGCCGGCGTACGGGGTCTGGGCGGAGCGGGAAGCTCGTCCAGCAGGTGGGCAACGCGGTTCGGGGCGGGCATCATGAAGGCCTCCATGCCTGCCGGTCGCGGCCCTGGATCCATGGGCGGCGTTCGGCGGGTCGTCCTATGTCGATTCTACCCCAAACCCACGCGTACGCAGAAGAGGGCCAGCAGACGGCGGTGATTCGGCCCTTGCTACAGCCGATCTCGTGGCGTGGCTAAAAGGGCCTTTATGCACGTGCGTCGCGACTCTCTCGCGGCTGCTGCAGGAGCGACAGTCTGCCCGTGGCGACAGGACGCAATCTGCGGGGCGGATGGGCGGGAGGGGCAAAAGGAATCAGGTCGGACCGCCATCGCTCGCCAGCGTTGCGGTGGTGCGGCTGCTGGCCCTCCTCCAGGCGGTCCAGACCAGCACGATGGCCAGTACAACGGCCGGAATCCACAAGGGTACGCTCGTCATGGTGCCCGTGCCCGTCCACCCGACGCGATGGGGCAACAGCCCTGCCGGCGAGACTTCCCTTGCAGGCTTGATGCCGGTACCCCAGTCGGCCGCCCCGGCGGATCTGGTCGAATAGATGCAGACGGCACCGTCCTCGATCGCGACGATGCCGGACCCGCGGCCCGTCGTCCACCAGATCCCGGGCGACCACCGGTACGACGCCACGGCGGTCACCAGCAGCACGATCAGAACCGCGGTGCCCGCCCACCAGATCGGCGTCCTCCAGCTCCGGGCTGGCCTGGCGTAGTCGAGGGGCAGCACGGCGAGCATCGTACCACGGCTACGAACAATAGCCCCCGGCCGGCCGCGATGGACCGCCGGGGGCATGGGGAGGAGGCGAAGGCAACGCCGGCGTCATGGCCGGCAGGGACTCACCGCCGTCGCATCAGCAGCGGCAGCAGGGCCAGCAGGCCCAGAGCGGTGGGCTCGGGGACGTTGTCGATGCTGAAGTTGAACGGCTCTCCTATATCGCCACCCACGGCACCCTCACATCGAACCCTCATGCCGAGCGGGACAACTGCCTGGGCAAAAGGCTGAGGCGTCACGCTCGCGTCCGGAGCTGTAGAGGGAAATCCAGCAATGTTCAGTGTTGCGACCATGCCGTCCATATAGTCAAGATTCAGCGGTATCGTCGCAGCCACCTTGAGGTCGTTGCCGCTGGTACCCAATGTCGTCCACAGAGCAGCGGCTGCAAAGACGTCGATCGCCTGAGTACCATACGCCCCAGAATACGACCAGGTGTTGTATGGATTGGGGGCCCCATACACATCATTCCAACCCCCGGCATTCCCGATCCGCATGAAGGTGCCGACAGGTGACCCGAACGACAGGCCCACGCCGGTCACATTGGCGTCGGCGACGCCGTCAAGCTGCCCACCTTGAAGAGCGACATCCCTGAGTTCGATCGCAAAGTGCTGGCCTGCATCGGACGGGGTGGACAGCGTGGCGTCGAACGCTTGGAGCTTTTTGCCGGAGGTCACGCCGTCGTTCAAGGCATAGAAAACGATGACATCCTTCGCCCCAACCGTCGTGCGGTTCGAAGTGAACTGGAAGCCCGCGACAGCTTCGGGGGACGCCAGCGAAACCGCGAGCAGAACGACAAGTGCGAGAACTGTGTTACGCGACATGAGGCACCTCCTGGGTTGCGGCCCGCTCCCCATGAACGGGCCGGATAGGTGCGGCCAGTGTATCACGCTTCGGCCAACATCAAAGGATAAAACCGCACGGCCGATCCGATGCCGGGCGGCGGGCGTCAAGCTGGGGGATTCGCCCCATGGCACATCGCGGAAGCTGGGCCTTTGCGTGTGCCAGCAGCTGGGAGTACGCTCCGGCCGGGGTTAGTAACGCGGGTGACAGATGGCTCGATACCGGCGATACCGCAAGCAATCTGGCGGCGACAGCGTGGTCACGAAGATCGGGCTGGGCGTTCTGCTGGCCGTGTTCCTGATGATGCTGTCCAAGGGCGTCGGGCAGGGCAAGAAGCCCACCAGCCGGCCGGTGTCGCAGGCCCCAGTGGCTAAGCCCCTGCGTCAGACCCCTTCGCCGCTCCGGCAGCTGGCCGTGCTGCCGGCCTGCATGCTCGTGGTGGTCCTGTTCGGCGGCGTGGCGGTCGTCGCGGTCGTGCTCCTGCGACGGCGTGTCCGCGTATTGCCGTCCCCAGGCTTCGTGCCGCCGCCGCCCAGGTTGCACATGCCGCCGCCGCTTCCCGCGAGGCCGACCAGCCAGTCCGCCGGTCCTCCGGCCCCTCAGGAGCGGGGCGGTCTGCTGACCAGGGGCGAGCAGGCCCTCTACGACGTGCTTCTGGATGTCGCGATGGAGGGGCAGGCCGTCATGGCCAAGCCCCGGCTGGCCGACGTGGTGGACGGCTTGCTGAGAGACCGCAGCTGGAGGCGAAGGCTGGGGGAAATCGCCAAGATGCACGTGGACTTCGTGATTTGCGAGAAGAGGAGCCTGACCATCCTGGCGGTGATCGAGCTGGATGACCGCAGCCACGACCGTCCGGAAAGGCGGGAACGGGATGCCCTGGTGGACGAGGCACTGGCGGCGGCCCGGATCCCCGTGCACCATGTCCGGGCCCAGCAGGCGTATGATGTCGAAGCGTTGCGGCAGCTGCTCAGGTCGCATCCGCCATCGGTGGCCGGCGAGTGAAACGTCGTTACACCAGCAAACCTCTCAGCTCGAAGGACGGCCCGGCAATGCCCCTGTTCAGCCCCGAGTTCTGCGAAAAACGCTGCCCCGTCTGCACGCGGGCCAGGAAAGGCCATCGGCTCGCCCGAACGCTGCAGAAGATGGAACTGCTGCTCACGTTCGGCGGCTGCCCGTGGGGTCGGGCGAGGCAGAAGAAGTATGGGCTGCGTCCCGATGAGCCGTTGCCGCCGAAGGTCCAGGACACGGCATGAGTCTTCACGGTCACATCCGGCGAACGCCCGGGAGCCGATGGAATCGTCTTGGTGCGTGGCTGGTCTGCCGTCACCCGGTGCCCATGTCGGCAGCGATGTCGTTGACCTTCTGGGCGGCCTCACTGCGGGACAGGCTGCGGGTCTCCTCCAAGAACTGGATCGCAGTTTGCCGCTGGCCGGATCTCACCAGTCCGTAAGGACGCATTTCCCATTTTGAGTCGACGCCCGGAGCAGCGGGAGCCAGCCATTCCACCCGGACTTTGCCGTCCGGGATGCCGCACGTGAGAATCCGCCGTCGGTCATCGGGGAAGTGATGTTCCTTGTACCGTTTGAGCTCGTCGATCATCGCGGCCACGTCGTTGGACGTGAACTCGCCCCACACCTCCGGATTGTCGGCTTCGATCGTTTCCCAGGCCGAGCGGTAGGTCTCCCGCGGGTGGCCGAGGCCCATCGTCTCGTTCCAGGCGATGTTGGCGAACATCAGTGCCATGTGGGCGGCCTCCGGCGATGGAACGGCGGCTGGATCGCGAAGCAACTGCTCCGACATTTCCTTCAAGATCTCGGACATCTTTCGTGTGGGTGAAGGACCGGGATTCTCGTGTTCGTGCATGTCTGGCACCCGATGGCAGAGGGCTGCGGTGATCGTTCGTCAGGGCAACGACGTCGGGCCCGACTTTACCACCGGCCCAGCTCGTTGCCCACCGAACGCCGTATCGGCGGGATCAACTCGATGGCGGATCGCGTGGTTCAGCCCCAGCTTGACGCCGTCGAGCATCCTGCCGGCCTCATCGAAGGGATCACCTTCTACAACGCCGAGACCGGCTTAACCGGTGGTGGAGGTGAAGGTGCTGGCGACGCTGCCGGAGGTCACGGCCGAGCTGAATGCGGTGCACCCGGACGGTTTTCGGCCAGGATGGGTCGCTGGCGGAGCATGACCCACCACTACCTGGAGTTCGAAGTCACGCTGCTGGAGATCCAGCCACGGCTCTGGCGGCGGTTCCTGCTGCGGCACACCTTCAGCTTCGAGGAGCTGCACGGGGCGATCCAGCCGGCCTGCGGCTGGCGTTTCAGACACCTGTACGAGTTCATCGGCGACGACAGGCAGTGCATGGCCCGTTCGGACGATGATGACGACGAGCGGAACGTGCCCGTCGCTGGGGAAGTTCCCCTCAGGGCGTACTTCAAGACGGCCGGCCGGCAATGTTTGTACATCTACGACTACGGCGACTACTGGCAGCACCGGATCAAGTTCCTGGGCAACGTGGCCGTGCCGGAACGGTTCGTGCAGCGGCTGACGGGGGGAGAGGGCGTGTTCCCGCCCGAGGACTGCGGCGGCGTGCGGGGCCACGAGGAATGCATCAGGGCCTGCCGGTTGACGGCCGCCCAGATCAGGAAGCTGGATCCCCATGAGCGGGAGGAAGTTCGGGCCACAAGGGAATGGCTGGGCCAGTGGCGGCCGGACGGGTTTGACCTGGCAGCGGCCAGGCGGTCATTCGAGCGGTGACGGTGTCTTCCCGGGAGACCCCAGATAGGGGGGCAGCGTCACGGCGCTGGGGGCGGGATCGTCGCAGGCACACCGCCGGTGCCCGATCCTGCCACACCTTCCCGGCCGACAGCGTGGATTTCAAATGCCGATTTGAACATGCACCTGCCCGGTGGGCTGGTTTGGCTGCCAGGGCGTCTGCCAGAGCCGTGGAGGGGCGGGCGACCGCTGGACCATCTTCGGAGCCGGCCAGGGCTTCGCCGCGGCCCATAGAACGTCCTGCGGGCCGCTGAGCGGTCTGGGCGGGCCGCTTGTCCGAGCCGTGCGGTGAGGTCCCACCGCGGTCATGCCATGCACGGCCTCGGGGGGCCTACGGTGCGTCGTCGGCGAACCGGCAGACAATGTCATCCGGCACCAGGTAGCCGTTGCTGTTTCCCAGGCCCGGCAGGCCCTTCCTCACGAGGACGAGATTGCCGGCAGTCAGCACAGTGATTGCCTCCTGAACTGTCCGGCGTGAGACGCCCAGCAGCCAGGCCAGCCGCACCTCGTGGGCGACGACGTACCGGATGCCGCCGACACGCCGGATGAACCTCGCATCGGCCGGGCGGGGTTGCCTGGTGGCCAGCTGGAGGAGCAACGTGAAGAGCTTTGCCGCGACGGTGGTGCCCAGCCGCCGCTGCACTGAGGCCGGCACGGGCAACCACGGGTCCACCGCCACGCCCCGCAGGCGGGGCACGGCACTGCTCACGGCCGGTCCATTTTGGCTCTGCCCCGGCGTCCAGTGGCCTGCCACGATCGCCTGCAGAACATGCCTGTACCGCTCCAGCCGAAGGTGGGAATCTTCGGTTTCAATCACCGTGCGTCGCTGCGGTGTCTGAAATGCCCCCTCGTGCAGCAGCCATCCACCATGTACCCCGGCAAACGGGAACACGAGGGCGAACGGCCGGCCGTTGAGCGTATGGCTCACGAGGGCCCGGGCGTTCTGGTACTGCTGCATCAGCCGCGAGTCGTCGAACATGGTGACGAGGCGTGCGATGATCTCCGGGTGTAGCGCCACGGGCGTTGGGGCGGCAATCCCTCGGAACTCCCGGCCAAGCGCCGCCGCAACTCCCTGCTTGAACTGTGCCAACTGCCGTGCCTCCGTCCACCACTCCCACGTGCGTACGACGAGAGGGTACGTCGGGAACGCGGCGTCAAAGCCAGCGAAGGTGAGCTTGCCGGCTGGGTCATGGCTGCGGACCACGGCAGCTTGCTCCAGCAACCCGAGCCGCCGGAGCGTCCATCGGACGGCCCGGGTCTGGTAGTGCACGTTCTGGTCGTAATCGAGGCGGTCGTGGAGGCTGAGCTTGTTCATGGCCTGGCTCCGCGTTGGCGAGGCGTCATCACTTCCTGAAGTCCATCGGCGTCTCGGCCGCGGTCACGATCCTGGCGTAGATCCTCCGGGCCTCGGCCGGGAAGCCCGGCGGGATGATCGCACCCCAGATGCGGTCATAGACCTCCGGATCACGCATGTACTGCATTGCCGCGGGCTCCAGATACCACGCCGCCGCCTTCACAAACCGCTCGCCGTGCTTCTCCGAAATGCCGATGGCCAGGGAGTAGCGGAACAGCGCTGACAGGGGAATGTGGGAGTCGTGCAACACGCTGGTCCACACATCCTGCGGCGTCTTGAACGCCGACTGCCTGGCCGTCATGCTGCACGCGGCAGTGTTGGTCTGCGACCTCAGTGCTATGGCGAGTTCCTGCTCAAACGCGGCCCCCGCGGTTCGGAAAAACTCATCGGCCCGCCGGCTCAGCAGGAATCTCGGCCCCGGCGGCCTCAGGCCCGCGACCATTCCATGGAATACCCGGCGGATGAACAGTTCCGGGTCCCACCCGTTCGTCACGACCTTCCTGGCGATCTGAAACCAGACCGGCTGCAGCCTGGGCGTTCCGACACCGATGGTGGACGCGGTAAGCGGCAGGCCGGACTGCCGGGCCGCTTCGACCCTGTAGGTTCGCTCCAGGACCTTGGCGACCGCGTCCAGCTTCAGGGCGGCTGCAGTGACGTCCCCGTCCGGGGCGCTCACGCCGTTGCTGGACGACGTGGCGTCGATGACCGGCTGCACGCCCATCGGCGGCGGCGTCCCGGTCGTGGCGGTGAAGTGCTGTGTCTTGTGCGGCATGCAGATCTCCTTTCGTGAGACAGGTCGATGGTCAGGGGTTCCGGCCGAGCGTGGTCGCCGGCCGGGCCAATGTCGGTGGCCGTCGACGTCGTGTCGGCGGACGGGGTGCGGACGGCCGCCTGCCGTCGTGCGGCAGGCCCAATCAGGTGGATCGCGTCGAACCGGCCCCTGGGACGTCGAGCAGATCGCGTTGGCATCAGGTGGATCGCCTTCGGCTGAACCCGTCGGTGGGTGCAGGGGTCACGGGACGCCTCGATATGCTGGAGCGTCGGCCTCGGGTCATCGAGTGTTAAGAAGGAAATAAAGCCAAACCGCGGCTGCCGCGGTTTGTGTCTTGTTCCTCTCTTGTTCTGAAACCGGTTCTGTACGGTTCTGTAATTAACAAGTACCCAAAGCGCTCCACCCGAGTACCCAAAGCGCTCCGCCCAAGTACCGAGGGCGCTCCAATCGAATGCGTAGTTTTCCGGCCTCGACGTGGGCCCGGTCATGCCTGCTCCCCCTGCCAGCCAGCCAGTTCGTCGGCCCTTTCGCTGGCGAGCAGCAACACGTAGCCGATGCACACCTCGTAGTTGACCCTCAGCGCCTTGCTAGCCCCGATCGGTCGTGGCCCGATCAAGCCCAGCAGCTGCAGCCGCTGCAGGGCCCGCTTGACCTGATGGACGCTGAGGCCCAGCCATCTGGCCGCGTCCTCGCGGCTCAACGGGACACGGGGATCGTCGCAGCAGGGGTGCGGGGCCCGGGCAGCACGGTCCCCGCGGCCAAGACGATGGTGAAGTCTGAGCCAGGCGTAGCTCAGCACCATCGCGGCCGGCAGATCTCCGCCGCAGGCCCGCATCGCCCAGAGCAATACGACCGCGTGCCGGACCACCTTGTCGGCAAGCTGTCCCAGCCACTGCTTGGCCGCATGGCCCAGCCAGATATGCAGGCAGCGACGGCCGTTCAGGGGGCCGCCGTGCCTGGCGAGCTTGTTGGCTGTGACAATGAAGCTGCCCCGGCGAAGGTCGCCAAGGACGTGCTCCACCTGTCGTGCAGTGAGCCCTACCTGGGCGGCCAGCATCCTCGCGGACATGTAGATGTAATCCTCAGGCAGGCCGCGACCGGGCTCGGCCTTGTGGGCACGGGGTGTCCCGTCCCGCTTGATGCCGGCCAGGTAATGCAGCAGTTGGGCCAGGACCAGCGCCCTGACGAAACTGCCCACGGCCACGGGGCACCAGAGCGGGATCCTCACCTGCCGAACACGGCCGACGAGTCGGTCCGCCTCAGCCGTGGTCTGGTCGGCCTCGACGCCGTCCAGCGTTGCCCGGTAGCTCTGCACGCACCGGCGGCCAACTGTCAGTTCGCCATGCCGTATCGTCGACGACGGCGATCCGCGTGATGTCCGCCGTCGGGAAGCAGGTGATGCCGGTCCCGCCGCCGCGGTCGCCGCCATCGGCTTCAACTCGCCGCCGGTGACCAAGGTCAACGAGATGTCGTTGACCGCGGCCAGGTTGCCGTCCGGCACGACCGTCGCGACGAGGGTGTCCTCGGGGCCGCTGTCCAGGCTGCCACCGTCAGTCTCACCGGCATCCTCCTCGGCGAGCGAGCATTCGGGCATCGGCGATCGTCGCTTGCGGGGCGGCGCCGTCGCTGGCGATGCCGGCGTTCGTTCGCCGTCCGTGGCACTGCCTGGCAATCGTGGCAGGAGCCCGTCGCCTGGATCACCCTCGTCGAACTCGCCGCCCATGATGGCCAGCAGCAAAAACGCGACTCCCGGCGGGTGATCCGCGTGCCCGCAGAGGCGACGGCACCGGGAGTCGCGTGGTGTTTCTGTGAATCTGTATCGCTACGGGCATCGCGACCACCATCCGCATCCTAGCAGAAGAAATGCAGCGTGTCTACTGCAAAGTCGGATTTGAGCTCATAGGCGAGCGGGGACATGGTAAGAGGCCTGCGGGCGGTCGTTGCTGAGACACTGTGCCGGCGTTCCGTCGCTCCATCGTACAGGCAATGTGCCTGACCGTGGCGGTTTTTTCCAGGGACGATACCGGTTGTTCGATGATCGCCGTCCACGCTGACGCCTATTCTGACCCCTATTCTGACCCCTATCGCCGTGGAATTGCCGAAACTCGACCGAAATGGGGGTCACGCGGCCAGTGCCGCAAGTCCGCACTCTTCCGTCGTTTCGGGTGGTTCTGTCAAACTCGTGTCAAGAGAAAAATCGCCCTGATAAGGACGAGGTCGGGCGTTCGAGTCGCCCCGGGCCCATTTTCCGGCTCACGGTCAAGAGTGGACCGTGAGCCTTTTTCGTGCCCTAAACAGGGGGTTTTCCGGAGGTCGGCGCTGGCGGCGCCCAAACCCACTGAAGTTGCCGCGTGGTCAGACTTGGCCTTGTTGGTACTCGTTTTCCCGCTCTGGGATGCAAGCGCAGCACCATCAGTACCTGTGGCCCTTGCCGTGCGCGGTTGCTCACCCTCACCCAAGGGCAGGCGAGGCAGCACGTCGAGAGCCCCGCGAACATCCAACAGTTTCGGTTCGGTGTATACGCCCATCGTCAACTTGATGTCGCTGTGCCGCATGGCGGCTTGAGCTGTGCGGGGGGCGACACCGCCTTTGCTCAGGTGCGTTCCGAATGTGGTCCGAAGGGCGTGCACGTCGATGGTCCTGCCTCGCTCGTCGCGCTTCTCGATCATGAACTTGCCGGTCTTGGCGTCCCGCACCTTCCGAGCGATGCCCGCGGCAACCAGATCGCGGTCGAGGATGCGTCGCAGCCCCTTTGGCACATGAAACAGGGCCGCTTCCGGCGGCAGCACGATCGGGATCGGCTCACCGGCCCGGCGTGCCGTTTCCTGCATCATCTTGAGCTTGTCGGCGAGCCAGGCGCGAATGTCCAGGGCCAGATCATCGCGCAAGGGTAGATCCGAGCCCTGGCGGTTCTTCTCGTGGGCGGCCTCGAGCACCATATGCGGAACTTCAGCGTCCAGGCAAAGGTTGCGCACCGTAAGCGATGCCAACTCGCCCAGCCGCAAGCCCGTGAGAACGAACGTCTTGTAGATCAAATCCCGCTCTCTGCCGAGGCGCTCCAGTTTCCGCTTTGTGGCGTCGGCGAGCAACGCGTCGTGGATCGGGGCGCAGACGGTGATGTTGGCCTCGGTGGCCATGCAGCCACCCGGAAGTTCCTGAGGGTGTTGGCCTTGACCTCCGGCCCGACATGCAGCGTCCAGCCGAAGCTCGCCTGCAGGAACCCCCGCAGCATCGCCGTGTTCAGCACCGAGTCGGACCATTCCCAATACTGGGGGTACGTCCGATGGTGCCGATCCAGGAGCTGGCGGCCCCGGGCGACCGTGTCGCCGACCCGCTGGCCCAGCGACTGCGGGCCGATGCCGTACAACGCGGCCAGGGCGCAGACCTTGAACTTGTCCCGCTCGGCCTTGTGGGTCTTCTTCGTGGCGTCGGCCGGCACGGCGCCGGCCTGCATGGCGAAGGCCAGGTAGCTGTCGCCGGTCAGGTACGCCTGCATCATGGCCGGGTCCTTGGACAGGGCCGCGGCGATCCCGAACTCCTGCTGCTCGTAGTCCAAGTACGCCAGCGCCTTGCCGGGCGGCGGCTTGATCAGGCCCCGCAGCCAGACCGACGGCCCGAAGATGAACTTGGCGTTGGACGGCTGGTTGCGACTGGTCTTGGCCGCAAAGGCCGAGAGCAGACAGCGGTTGCGGCCGTCGGCGCCCACCGTCAGCTCGTTGAGCCGCAGCTTGGACAGGCTGGACCGCAGCTCCCGCACCGGGCTGACGATGGGGTAGGACCTGGCCATCTCCCGGAACGTGTCGTCGCTCAGGTCCAGCGCGCCGGAGGGCAGGAACGGCCAAGGGATGTTGTGGTCCACCAGGAACTGGGCCTATCGCTCGGCCTTGAAGGTCCGGCCCTCGAAGACGCCGTAGTCGGCGTCGATGGCGGCGATGCCCTGCAGCGCGTCGGCCACCTTGGCGGCGTGATCCTCGCCGGGCTTGTCGTTGTCGGGGATGACGGCGACCTTCCGGCCGCGCAGGGTCTCGCTGTAGGTGTCGCGCCACTTGCCGGCCCCGCCGACGTTGCAGGTGGCGCACAGGCCCTCGGCGACCAGGTTCTCTACATCCTTCTCGCCCTCGGCGAACAGGACCCACTTCTCCGGCTCGGCGTCGTGCGGCTCGAGCAGACGATGGAGCACGCGCTCCACGCCCTGCAGGTTCCATATCCATCCGCCGTTTCCGTCGGGCCGGCGCTGTCTGAAGTCCTTGGGGTGATAGCGGCAGACCTGGTACAGTAGCTCGCCTTCGAGGTTGCAGTAGTCGTATGTGGCGACGACCAGCTTCGCGGCCTTGCCGTTGCCGCCGTCCCGTTGGAACAGGTCGGACAGCTCCATGCCGATGGCGTGGACGATGGCCTCGGTGGTGCAGCCCGCCTGGCAATGCAGGAGCACGCGGCCGTCATCGCCCGTGGCGATTGACAGGCTGGGCGCGCGGTCCTCGTGGGCGGGGCAGCAGGCCTGCCACTTCTGGGGTCCGGCGGTCTTGACCTTCTGCAGCCTGGCCAGCAAGTCGGCGATGGGCCCGGTCGCGGTCATCTTTGGCCCCCCTTCGAGAGGCGCTCCAGGTGATTGTGCAAATCGGTGAGGCGCCAGCGTACTGCGCGCCCGAGTCGCACCGGCGACGGTAGCTCACCACGATCCGCAAGCCGCCATACGCTGCGGGTGTGGACGCCGAGGGCTGCCGCGACCTGGCCCACCCGCAACAACGTCACGCCAGATGGGGCAGGCGCGGCCCCGGCCTCAGGTAGTTCACTTCGCAGGGCCTCGGGCATTGGTCACCTGGCCGCCTGTGGGGCGGCTCTGCTTGCGGCAGGGGGCCTTCATGCTGGCCAACTTGCGGCCAATCCGCTGGACGGCGGGCGGCGCGAAGAGTCGAACGATGCCTGAGCGGCGTGCCGGCACAATCGCTCGCGTCGCGGTCACGTGAGCCACGCGGTGCGGCGGTATCGCTCGCTCGGCCGCAATTTCCCCCACGGTCCGTGACCTCGCTGGTCTCTCGTGCATCGCTGTACTCCTGCATCAGTCCCAGGCACCGTCGGCCCCGCGGCGGACGTTGTGCTCTACACAATGATTGGCGCTAGCCCAATTCCAGCCGCGCCGGCGGGACGGCGCATCGCAAATGTGCCCGAAAGAACGCGAAATGCGGGCGGGAAGCTCGGGCGGCGCTGCAGACCATGCTGGGTCGGGCCGGCGATGCCCAACATTGTTGCGTGAGTGCGGCGTGCCGCCGGCCACGGCCGGGCTTCCTGGGGGAGCTGGCAACAAGTTCTCCACCGCGAGCCGTGGGCCTGCCGGGGTGCCGCGGCCGAACTTGTGGCCGGCATCTGGACGGGCGGTGCGGTGGTATTACATGCTGGAATCCGCGCGCAGGGCCGGGTACACCAAGGCGAGGAGCAATGAAACCATCTCAACCGATCCGCTTGCGTTGTGAAGGGGGAGTCGGTGGCAGTGGGTGAATCGGTAGATAGCGCAGCGGCCGATACCCCAAGTCGGCGTTGACAGGTTGTCGTGGCGGTCGGGGCGAGGCGGCGGGTGCGACGAGCAGCGTGCTGCCG
>Ga0073932_1002390_pt1 | contig 29200 bp, 25 predicted proteins | sample DewCreD2012metaG_FD_76967 | JGI IMG/M metagenome (GOLD analysis project Ga0073932, IMG submission 76967) | Hot spring sediment bacterial and archeal communities from British Columbia, Canada, to study Microbial Dark Matter (Phase II) - Dewar... ...
GCCCTGGCCATGGCGGTGCTGGCGGCTCGGGGTTTCAAGCAGGCTGACTTTGCCAAGCGCCATCCCGCAGGCGCCATCGGCCGCGCCCTGCTGCTGCGGGTCAGCGATATCATGCGCACCGGCCAGCGCAATGCGGTGGCGCGCCAGACCCTCACGGTCAAGGAAGCTCTGCTGGTCATGACGCGCGCCAAGTCCGGCAGCCTCAGTGTCGTCAACGCCCGCGGGAAGTTGGTGGGCGTGTTCACCGACGGCGATTTTCGCCGGCACATGTCAGCCGATCCGTCCTTGCTGGACCGGCCTTTGCAAGCCGTCATGACGCCCCGGCCGGTGTGCATTCGCGACACCGCTTTGGTGGCCGAGGCGCTCAAGGTGTTTGACCAGCGGGACATTGATGACCTGATTGTGGTCAACGCCCGGCATGAGCCGGTCGGCCTGGTGGATTCGCAGGACCTGCCGAAACTCAAGGTCATGTAGCTTGCGGCGTCCGAGTGATGGGCTGCGCAGACGCCGCCGTGCCCGGCCCACTGGTCGCCGACCGGGCACACCCGGCTGGCACGCCCCGCCAGGCTCACTCCCACGGATTGTGAAGCAGCACAGCGACGGGCCGCCGCATTCTGTCCGAGTGCACAAGCCGCTTGCCACCAGATCGCTATCGGGCCGATCGGCGTCTTTGGGCTTGCCAGCGGGTGCGAGCCGCCTACTTTGCGCCCCATGAAACGAATGCTGTTTTGCTCCTGGTTACTGGCTCTGACGAGCGCCCTGCCATTCGGACTGGCGGCTGCCGAGGTGGAACCCGGCTTCACATCGCTCATGGATGGCAAGACCTTCAGCGGCTGGAAAAAGGCCGCCGAGAACCCCGACACGTGGACCATCGAGGACGGCGCGTTTGTCGCCAAAGGCCCGCGCTGTCACCTGTTTTACGTGGGCGACGAGAAACCGTTCAAGAACTTCCACCTCAAGGTCGAGGTGATGACCGAGCCGAAGTCGAACGGCGGGATTTACTTTCACACCAAATACCAGGAGCGTGACTGGCCTCGGGCAGGCTTCGAGTCCCAGGTCAATTGCACCCACAGCGATTGGATCAAGACCGGCAGCCTCTACGGCATCGTCAATGTGGGCACAACCCCCGCCCAGGACCGCAAGTGGTGGTTGCAGGAGATCCTCGTCGAGGGCAACAAAGTCACCGTCAAGGTGGATGGTCAGATTGTCCTGCAATACATCGAGCCGGACGGCGCCAAGCCCGGCCAGCCGTTCGAACGCAAGCTCGGCGAGGGCACGTTTGCCCTTCAAGGGCACGACCCCGGCAGCACGATCCGCTACCGCAACATCCGCGTCAAGCGCCTGGACTGAGTCCCCGCGCTCGGAGTCTTTGCTGTCGTCGACGCCCCACCCGGGCCGGTTTGCCAGCCCCCCTATCGGGCGGGGGGATTGGTCACGGCAGGGGGCGTGGCCGCGGGGCGGGCTGGCGCGTTGGTGCCGGCCGGTGACACAGGCAGGTTTGTCGCCGCCGGCAAAGCAGCCGGGGCGGTGGGTTGCGCCCCCGGCAGGGTTGTGGTGGCTTGCTTGGCCTGACGCTCCAGCTCTTCCTGGAAGCTGGTGGTGGCGCGCCTGCTAAACGCCCCTTGCAGCAAGCCAAGGCCGATCGCCAGCACGAAAAAGATGCCTGCGGCGTACTTGGTGATCTTGGTCAACGTGTTGCCCGAGCCGGCCCCGAACAGCGCGTCGGACGCCGCGCCGCCAAACGCCAGACCCGCGCCCGCCTCCTTCTTGGGTAGCTGGATCAGCACCAGCAGGATCAACAGGACGCAATCCAACACCAGCACCACCGTCAGCAAACCGATGACAAAGCCCATAAGTAGTCGTTAGATGGAATTCTTGACGATGTCCGCGAAACTGCGCACCTCAAGGGAAGCGCCGCCCACCAGCGCGCCGTCAACGTCCGGCAGGCTCATCAGCTCGCGTGCGTTGGTCGGTTTGACGCTGCCGCCGTACTGAATGCGCACCTTGCGGGCCACGGTTTCGTCGAACATGCCCGCCAGCAGGCTGCGGATGAATGCGTGCGCCTGCTGCGCCTGCTCGGCGGTGGCGGTCTTGCCGGTGCCAATCGCCCAGACAGGCTCGTAGGCGATGATCGTTTCCTGAATCTGCTCCTTGTTCAGGCCGGCCAGACTGCCGCGGACCTGATTCTCCAGCACGGCTTCGGTCTGCCCCGCCTCGCGCTGGGCCAGGGTTTCGCCCACGCAGACAATGGGCTTGAGCGCCGCGGCGTGCGCTGCCAACGCCTTGCGGGCGATCAACGCGTCGGACTCCTGCTGGTATTGCCGCCGCTCGGAATGCCCCAGGATGACGTAGCGCACGGAGAATTCCTTGAGCATCACGGCGGCAATCTCGCCCGTGTAGGCGCCGACGTTGTGCTCGCTCATGTTCTGCGCGCCGAGCCGCAAATTCGAGTCGAGGATCACCTTGGACACCTCGCTCAGCGCCGTGAAAGGCGGGCAGACCACCAGGTCCACCTCTTTGACATTGGCCAGCTCCAGTTTCAAACCGCGCACCAGGTCCAGCGCCTCGGCCACGGTTTTGTTCATCTTCCAGTTCCCGGCGATGATTAGCTTGCGTTCCTTGTTCATGGTCTCAAATCCGCGCGCCCCGACCCGGGGCCAGGTTGACTCGACTGTTCGGCGTCACGAGTTCGGCATTGGCCCGGGGCGGGTTCTTTGCTCACTTGTCCGTCAACGCCGCGACGCCGGGCAGTACCGCACCTTCCAAAAACTCCAGGCTCGCCCCGCCGCCCGTGCTCATGAAGGTGACCTGGTTGCCCAGCCCGGCCTTGTTGAGGGCCTTGACGCTGTCGCCGCCGCCGATGATGCTCTTGGCGCCGCGCTGTTGGGTGGCGTCGGCCACCGCCCGGGCAATGGCGTTGGTGCCGGCGGCAAACTGCTTGTTCTCAAACAGCCCCATCGGCCCGTTCCACAGAATCGTTCGGGCGCCGGCAATGACCTGCGAGTAGGCCTGCACCGTGGCCGGCCCGATGTCCAAGCCCGCAGCATCCGCGGGGCAATTCAGGTCACTGTTGACCCGCACGTTCTGATACTCGATGACCGGCTTGCCCTTCTTGTCCAACTTGTCGGTCTGCACCGGCACGGCCACCACGTCGTCCACTGGCAGCAGGAACTGCACGCGCCGCGCCTGCGCCTTGGCCAGAGCCGCCTTGGCCACCGAGGTGGCGTCCGGCTCGACCAGGGACTTGCCGGTCTGGTAGCCCTGCGCCAGCCGGAATGTGTAGGCCATGGCCCCGCCGATGAGCAGCGTGTCGGCCTTTTCGAGTAGTCGGTCAATGACCTTGATTTTGTCCGACACCTTGGCGCCGCCCAAGATGACCACAAAAGGCCGCTCCGGCTTTTCAAGCTCGTCGCCCAAAAACTTCAGCTCGCGCTCCATGAGCAAACCGGCGGCGCACTTGCCCCCGCGGCCGGCCACCACCCGGGCCACGCCCTCGGTGGACGCGTGCGCCCGATGCGCCGACCCGAAGGCGTCGTTCACATACACCTCCGCCTGTCCGGCCAGTTTCGCGGCGAATGCCGGGCAGTTCTTCTCCTCTTCCGCGTAAAAGCGCACGTTTTCCAGCAGCAGCACGTCGCCATCCTTCAAGGCCGACACAGCCGCCTCGACTTGCTGGCCCACGCAGTCGTCCACAAAGGCCACGGGGCAGCCCAGCAGCTCGGCCAGCCGGTCCGCCACGGGCCGCAGGGACATGGACGGCTCACGGCGGCCCTTGGGGCGGCCCAAGTGCGCCGCCAGAATCAGCCGCCCGCCCTGCTGCCGCAGCAGGCGCAGGGTCGGAAGTGTCTCCTGGATGCGCGTCTCATCGGTGATGACCATCCGCCCGTCCTTCTCTTCCAGCGGGACGTTGTAATCCACGCGCACGAAGACGCGTTGGCCCCGCACGTTCAGGTCTCGCACTGTCAGCTTTGCCATAGGTGAAAACGTTTCAACAAGGTCAGCAAGCATACCCCGCCACCCCGGCCAGTCAAAGCCGAATTCAGTCCGGCCAAACCTCGAATCCCCGCCGAGCCGCATGACGCCAGACAAGCCGGCTGTCAACCCCCATCGCAGTTTGGGCTGGCCAGCCGGGCCGGTTTGTCCGACAATCCAACCGTTGATGCAACGTTCAGTCACATGAAGACCAAGACACCAACTTCCATGCCTTCTCGGAGCGTTTCCCGACGGACTTTTTTGCGGGCCGGCGCGGCGCTGGCGGCCGGAACCGCGTTGCCGCAGATTCTGCCCAGCGGCGTATTGGCCGCCCCCGGCCGGCCGGGAGCCAACGACCGCATCGGCATCGGTTTCATCGGCATTGGCCGGCAGGCCAACGGCCTGCTGCAAGGCTTGCTCAAACATCCGGTCGCGCGCTACGTGGCGGTGGCCGACGTGAACCTGCGCCGCGCCCGCGAGTCCGCCGCCAAGCACGGCGCCGTGGCGATGAAGGACTACCGCCAGTTGCTGGAACGCAAGGATGTGGACGCGGTGGTCACGGCCACGCCGGAACACTGGCGGCTGTTGATCTGCGTGGCCGCTTGTCAGGCGGGTAAGGACCTGTATGTGGAAAAGCCGATGACGCTGACCATCCGCGAGGGGCGATGGATCGTGCAGGCGGCCCGGAAATACGGCCGGGTGGTGCAGGTGGGCAGCCAGCAGCGCTCGATGTGGCAGAATCACGCCGGCTGCGCCCTGATCCGCTCCGGCGGCCTGGCAAGATCACCCGTGTCATCGCCCACAACTACCCCAGTCCGTGGGAATGCAACCTGCCCGCCCAACCGGTGCCCGACGAGTTGGACTGGGATATGTGGTGCGGTCCGACACCGCTGGTGCCGTTCCACCAGGACCTTTACCTGCCGCGCGCCAACCCCGGTTGGCTGTCGTTCCGCCCTTACAGCGGCGGCGAAATCACCGGTTGGGGCGCGCACGGCCTGGACCAGATCCAGTGGGCGTTGGGCATGGACGAGACCGGGCCGGTGGAAATCTGGACCGAGGGGCCGAAGTTCAATCCGCCCACCTACGACAAGCCGGAGAGCAAGGAGCGCGGCGACAGAATCTGTCGCGAGCCGAAGTTTTTCTTCCGCTACGCCAACGGCGTGGTGGTGGAGGCGGGCGACGCGAACATGGGCGGGGCGATTTTCCACGGCGAAAAAGGGGTGGTGAAGATCAGCCGCGGCATCTGCGAGTCGGACCCGGAGGACCTGGCCATCGAGGCCTTGCGCCGCCGACCAGCCGATTTCAATGATGACCACATGAAGAACTGGCTGGACTGCATCAAGTCCCGGCAGCGCCCCGTGGCCGACGTCGAGATCGGTCACCGAACCGCCACGGTCTGTCACCTCTGCAACATCGCCCGTTGGACCGGCCGGCGACTGCGCTGGGACCCGGTCAAGGAGGAATTCATAGGCGACACCGAGGCCAACCAATACCTGGATCGCGAGCGCCGCAAACCCTGGGTGGCGCCCGAGAAAATCTGAGCCGGACCAATTGCGTTCAACGGTTATGGAACTGGAGCCGGGATACCTGAGGGGAGGTGCCGTTGGCCAACGGCTGTTGGGGTTGTTGCTGGCGGGCCTTGCGCCCCTGGCGTGGGCCGCCGAACCGCCGGCCGCATCCGCGCCCCCGGTGGCCTTCAAGCAGGACGACGCCGGCGGCAGGCTGCAGGTGTTGATCAGCGGGCAAGAGGCGCTGGTTTACGTGTACGGACCGGCCGTGGACTTGCCGCATTTCTACCCGCTGCGCAGCCCGTCAGGTCGCTCCATGACGGTCCAGAAAACGGAGCCGTATCCACATCACCGGTCGTTTTGGTTTGCGGACACGGTCCAACTGGCCGGCCAGCGGGTGGCCTCTTTCTACAACGCCCTCTACACCGGCGCGGGCGACAAGAAAAACCCCGGGCCGCCCTTCCGCGACCGCATCCGCCACGTGGCCGTGGGCAAACAACAGGGCGGTCAGGGACGGGGCGAGCTGGAGTTGCGGCTGGTTTGGGAAATGGACGAGGGCCGGACGCCGGTGTTGGATGAAACCCGCTCCGTGCGAGTGGTGGCGCTGGGTGAGGGCGAGTACTTCCTGGGCCTGACCTTCCAACTGGCGGCCACCTACGGCGACGTGGAGTTTAAGAGCGACGCGGTCCACTACGCCTGGCCGTTTGTGCGCCTGAACAGCGAGTTCAACGCCGAGGGTGGCGGCCGGCTGGTTAACTCCGAGGGCGCAACGGGCCAGACCAACACGAACATGAAGATCGCCCGGTGGGTGGATTTCTCCAGGGCAGACGCGCCCGATGCCGAGGGGCTGGCCCTGTTCAGCCATCCGGCCAACGAGCACCCCCACGCCTGGTTGACCCGGGACTACGGCTGTTTCGGCCCCCGCCGTGTGGACGCCAAGAGCGGCAAACCGTTTTGGCTCAAGAAAGGCGAGACCCTGACCACCCGCTGCGGCGTGCTTGTCCACCGGGGCAACGTGCAAACCGGACGGGTTGCGGAGCGCTATCAGGACTACTGTCAGGGACGGCTCTGACCCGCCGCCGCGGGCGGAAACCGCTCACGGCAGGCGCACCGTCAGCGGCTTGGCCGCTGTGCTGACGGGTTCCAGACCCCTGGCTGTCCAGCCTTCGGGTGTGTCACGGCCAACCTTGACGGTGTAAGTGCCGGGACCAAACACCCGGGGGCGAAAACTCCGGCCCGCGATGCGTTGCGTATAGAGGATTTCGCCGTCGGCCTCGCGGATCACCTGAACAACCGCATCGCGTGCGCCCAGTACGCGCAACTCGGGCAGATAACCCGTCACCCGGCGGCCGTCGTTGTCTTCCACTTTGATCGTGATGGGCCAGCCCGGGAATTGCGCGGCGTCGCCCCGGCGCAGGTCGGCATAACGCGGCCAGCACTCGAAGGTGATGGTGCGTTGGCGCTTGTTGAAGCGGATCAAGCCGTAGCCATCGCCCAGGTTGACGCTCGGGTCGCGTTGACTGGCCTTCATGGCGCGCATGTCGCCCAATTCCGGGTTGGCGTAGGCCATCATGGTGATGCGGTTGTAAAGGCCGTCGAGATAATCGCCGGTCCAGGGCAACGGACTGCCGGGGATGGGGCGCTGGCCGGGCTTTTCATCCGCCGGCCACCACCAGCGACCGTAGTAACTGTTCACCATGGCGGGGTTGGTGAAACCGAACGGACCGTCGCGGAATTCCTCGATGCCGTGCTGCACCACGACTGCCAGGTGCTGATCGCCGCACAGATGACAGGCCAGCGCCCTGCGAAGGGCCGCCAGGGCCTGGTTGCGGCCGGTTTGGGGCCAGCCATTGCAATCAAGGTCAGCCAGCAAGCGATTGGTCTTGCTGCCGTGCAGGTGCACTGCGCCACAGAAGGCGGTTTGGGACAGCACCGCCTTGATCACGGCGCCGGCCCAGTCCTGTCCCCACGCATTCAGAAACGCCATCTGGCGGTCGCCCAGCAGTTGCAGGCCGGGTCGGTCAACCGCTTTGGGATCGTAGCCCGCTTGGTGGATGTGGTCCGGCCGCAGGCCCATTTGCGGGATTTTTCCCTTCGGGCCGCTTTTGAACTGGCGGTCGGAGAGAATGGCAAAGTCAATGCCGCCCACGCGCAGCCGGGTGAAATAAACCGAGATGTTCTGCGCCACCGGACGCGGGTCCACCGGGTCCGGCAAGTGCCATGTCTGGCAGCGGTGGACCATGTTGATGTATTTCGGAGGGTAGAAATACCCGCCCGAGTCGCCGGCCTCCGAATCGGCCACGATGCCGCCCTCGCCCCAAAGGTTGCCCTGGCCGATGTCGTGGTCATCGGGAATGGTGACCACAGGCCGGTCCTTGAGCACCTCTTTGAGACGGTGCCCCCACAATAACCACGCCGCGGTGTGCTCGCAGTGATCGTAGCTCTGGTCGCCGGCGAAGAAGAGCAGGTCCGGGTTCTGCTTGAGCAACTTCTCGACAATCTCCCGCCGGTCACCTCGATCGGCATTCGAGTCGCACGAAAGCGAAGCGATAACGATTTCATCCTTGTGGCGCGGGTCCTTGCGGATCAGCCCTTCGAACATCGCCGAATCGCCGTGGCGGACGCGGTAGGGCACATCGCGCGTGTTGTCCCACGCCGGGATGCGGAAATGCGCAGACCAGCCGGGGTAAATGACGGGCGCCTTGGCCACTTCGCGCCATTGCCGGCCCTGTTTGAATTCGAGCCGCACTTCGCGGGGTTCACCGGGCCGCAGCGGGAATAGTTGCGCGGTCATTTTCAACACCCCGGCGTCATGCGTGTAGAGCGCGAAGGCGACCACTTGATCCCGGGACACGCGCACGAAGCGCTCCAGAAAATTGGTCGGAGGGCGATCCCATATATCGGCCCGGCTGGCGAGGTCCAGCCCCGCGCCGCGCGGCCCGGGAAACGGGGAGTCGTCAGCGGTCGCGCTGTGCCCGGCGAAGCCCAGCAAGCCCAGGCTGAGCAGGACCAAGAGGCGGGCTTTGGGGACGCGTGAGGGATTCAGGCGCAAGCTTCGGGGCGGCAGTTCCATTCCAAGGTCAGCATGTCCACCGCCCGCTCGGTCCCAGCGGCGGACCACCGTCTGCGGTCTCTGTCTTGCGTCGGAAAGTGCAGCAGCCATCATCATGGTTTCATCTTACGGGTTCGGCCGGAGTTTTCAGGCCTTTTTTCAACGTCTTTGGCAAGGATGTGTTGGGGGCGGGGGTGCGCCGCTTTGCCAGCGTTGCCGGCGAGTACGTCCTGTCCCCATCCCGTGCAGGAGGTGCGAATCCGGCTTGCGCCTCACGAGTGACGGGCCGATGAGCTAATGCGGCGGCATGTGTATCCAGGGCGTTGAATGTGTTGAGCCGCGTGAAACCACACTACCCCTGTGCGTCGCTGGCAGCGCGAGCCTCCAACTTGCGGCGGGTCGGTCGCCTGCACGTTTGCTGCCCGGGCAGCGCACAATCTTCCCGAAGCCTCAACCCGGAGTCCCGCGCGGCTGGCCGCAGTGGTGGCAAAACGCGCAGCGCCTCAGGTCCGAAGCCTTGCTGACCCTTGCCGAGGCCCAATTCGAGCGGTGACCAGCAGGCCGGCTCAGCGTGCTGCCGGCAGCCGGCCGACAGAGGCCAGTGTGCTGTCGGCGTCGTGCCGACAGAACCCCTGCCTGACGGGAAAGAGTCGGGCCTTCGGCCAGACCGCGCGCTTCGAAGCACACACCAAATCCTCTTCAGGCAAGGCGATGTGCCGCCGCGGCAATTCACCGGGTTTGCGGCCTTGCTCCACCTCAGCCGAAGGCCGAGACTGGCCAGCCATGAAAGAGACCCTCCTTCAAGGTGTCCGCCAAGCAGGCCGTCTGCTGCTGGCCCGCTGGGGGCGTGCGCACGGTGTTCGACGCAAAGGCACCGCCAGCGACGTGGTAACCGAGGCGGACCTGGCCTCGGAACGACTGCTCACGGACTGGATTCGTCGCTGCCATCCGGACCACAATCTTCTGAGTGAGGAAAGCGGGCTGGAGCATCGCGGCTCGGAGTTTACCTGGGTGATTGATCCGCTGGACGGCACGTCCAACTTCGCTGCCGGGCTGCCGTGGTTCGGCGTCATGGTGGCTGTGCTTCAACAAACCACCCCCGTGCTGGCCGCGATGTATCTGCCCGTTCCCGACACCCTCTACGTGGCTGAACGCGGACACGGCGCGTCATGCAACGACCGGCCCGTCCACCTCAGTCCCGACGAGGATTTGAGCGACGTGCTGGTGGCCTGTGGGTTGGACGCGACGGCGGACGAGCCGGCGCTGGCCCGGCAAACGCGGTTGCTGGCGCTGCTGGTGCAAGGTGCGCGCAACGTGCGGCTGACCAACTCGCTGGTGGATTTCGCCTACACGCTGGACGGGCATTTGGGCGCGTGCGTCAACCCGCACTGCATGATTTGGGACATCGCGCCGGCCTGCCTCCTGTTCCCGGAAGCGAGAGGGCGGTTCACCGACCTGCGCGGGGAGGCCGTTCGCTTGGAGCTGCACCCGGCTCATTACCGGCGAAGTTATGGCGTGGTGGGTGGACCGCCGGTCCTCCACTCGCAGGTCCTGCGTCTGGCCAAACAAGCGGGCTTCTGAGCAAGACGACCTTGGTGGCGGTGCATCAGCAGCCTGTTCAATGCAGAGCCGCAACGAGGCCGGTCAAAGGCCGCCCAATGCAACGTGTTCCCCGCCCGGGCGGGCAGGCATCAAATCCGCAAAGGCCCGTTCCCACTTGCAGCTTGGCATCTCGGCGACTTGGTGTTGTTTCGGGCAACACGGACGGCGCGGAAGTTGAAGCAGCGTGAACACCGCACCCCAGCGGAGTGTCATTCCGCCCCCGCCTCCAGAATCTTGATTTCCTCCGGCTGCGGCCAGCCCGGCGCCATGGGGCTTACCTGTTGTTGGGACACGGGCATGGCGTGATTTCCTCAGAAGACTCGGGCTTTTTCGCGGGTTCGGCGGGCAGGCTGCCTGCCAGGCTTCGGGTGGTAAACCCCAACACCCGAGTCAGGCCATCACTTCCACACGCACACGGTAACCCAAACGCTGGAGAAGTTGTTCGCAATCTTCCCACGTCAGCCCGAAGGCGCGGACGTCCGCCACGCCCAGTCGCGAAACGACGTCCCGGACAGCATCCACATCTGCCCCGGCGAATTCACCTTCCATCAGCGCGTTCTCGGCCCAGTCCACCAACTGCGCCAGGGTCAGCTCGTGGCGCAGGTAGGCAGTCAGCTTCTCGGCGACCGTCTGTTTGGTGATGGTCACGGGCGCACCCTACACTTTCCGATGGCCTTTATCCACTGGGAACTTCTCGTGAATCTCAACCAACTGGCCATGGTCATCATAAATCTCTTGCCAGAACCGAACTGTTGTCTCGTTGGCGTCCACCTCCTTGACGTAACGGGCGCGCCAGCCGAGTCGGCCCGTCACGTCCAGCCAATAGCGCCGCCCTGCATTCGGCAGTTCCGTCCATTGCCCGAACTTCCTTTCGTTTTGGGCGCGAGTGGTCATTGCCCGGTCGTTGCGAGCGGAAACTACACGTTCCGGTTACAACCGGCACGATCAAAACTTCATACGTGCCCCGGGCTTCTCGAGGGGGGCACGGACCGCTGCGACCGCCGCTTGATACACCGCCTCGCGCTCTCCCACCGTCGAGCCGGCTCCAGGCCGAGACCCTGGCGGTTCAAAGCAAGAAGGCCAATCAAAGGCCGCCAAACGCAACGTGTTCCCCTACCGCGCAGGCGGCTGGTCTGGGTTACGGAGCACAGCAGGCCGGGGTGTCTGCGCCAGGACGTCCTGTGAGGTCGGGCGAATGCGCCCAGCGCCCCGCGCCTACAGCTTTCGCGCTTGGAAGCCGCCGCCCGGCTGCCCATGCTCCAGTCTCATGCAACATCCAGAGTGTGGCTGCGCCAGCCGACCCCGGCAGGAGCCGGGGCACAGCCGATTCGTTGTGAGCCGGAGACCTTTGCCGCGCAACGCAAGGTTCGTGCTGGGCGTGGCGGCGGTGGGCAGCCTTTGTTTGGGCGCGAGTCATCTGGCTGCCGCCGGCGCGCCGGAGGTGCGGCGTCTGCCGGGTAACCCCATGATCCGCCCGGACATGCTGCCCGGCCCGGACGGGCGCAACATCAACGGCCCGTCGCTGATCCGCGTGCCCGACTGGGTGCCGTCGCCTTTGGGCCGCTACTACCTTTACTTCGCCCATCACCAGGGCCAGTACATCCGGCTGGCCTTCGCGGACCGCCTGGAAGGTCCTTGGAAGATTTACCGGCCCGGTGTCCTGCACCTGACCAACGTCCCCGCCTGCCGCGGCCACATCGCCTCGCCGGACGTGGTCGTGGACGAGGAGCGGCGGCAGATTCGGCTGTATTTTCACGGGCCGGCACGCGCAGTGTCCGGGCAGAAAAGCTTTGTGGCCCTGTCGCAGGACGGCCTGCATTTCACCCCGCGTGACGATGTGCTGGGCTTGTTCTACTTCCGTGTTTTTCGCCACGCCGGTTGGTGGTATGCGATGGCCAAGGGCGGCGTGCTGCACCGCTCTCCAGATGGTCTGACCCCCTTCGAGCAGGGCCACAATCCGTTTCCGGGTGGGGCGCTGCGGACGGGCGACCTGAACGAGCCCGGGCCGCGCCACGTGGCGTTGCATCCGCAGGGCGAAACCTTGTGGATTTATTACAGCAACATCGGCGACGCGCCGGAGCGCATCCTACGCGCTCGGTTGCGGCTCAGCTCGGACTGGCGCGATTGGCGGGCGGAAGAACCGGCGGAAGTGCTCCGCCCCGAATACCCCTGGGAAGGCGCTGACCTGCCGGTCAAACCGTCTGACGCCGGCGCGTCGCCCGGTCGGGAGCACGCGCTGCGTGATCCGGCCATCTTTGTGGACGCCGACGGCCGCGCCTATCTGCTCTACTCGGTGGCCGGCGAGTCGGGCATTGCCATCGCAGAACTGCAGTCGGCCGCTACCCGCTGACCGGCCGCAGTGGTGAGGTCGCTTTGCACGCGGCGCACAGGGAGGCGCGGGATTGGCTGCATCGGGGTGACGAGGAGAGAACACGAGAGCGCGGGGCAATTCCAGCTTCTGCTTCCACCGTGCACCAGACTCGGGTGGCCCTGAACGGTCAGCCCATCTGGCGTCATCTCGGCCGTCTCGTCCGCCGGGCTTGTGACGGGGCGTCGCGCCGTGTTTGTCCCTGCCGGTTGGTGGCCAGTCTGCCGGCCGCACCCGCGCCGCGTTGACCGAGCACGTCGAGCGGAGGTGGCCGGGCGGTCCGCGTGGCCGGTTACCGCTGCTCGATGACTCGGTAGAACCGTCGCGGCAGCGCGGCGCCGGCCGCGTCCAGGTATTCCGCCGCGCCGAGTGTGGCGGGATTGGTGGCCACAGGCAGCCAGTTTGTCAGATTGGCCGAGGCGTGCCAGACGACGGGGCCGCGACCGGTCAATCCACGGGCGCGCAGCTTGGGCGCCTGACCTGGCGACCAGCCGCCAACCAGCTCCAACTGCGGTCGAACGGTGTCCGGAACGAACTCCCATGCCCCCAGGTCAGGTGCCGCGCCCCAAAAAGGCCGGCCAATGTCCAGGCCGCGATCCACCAAACGGCCCAGCTCCGTCGGGCGAAGGAACGTGTCCCAGGGCAGGCTGAAATCCGCCCGCCGCGGCGCAGCAGCCCGCGCTGCGTCGAGGCTGGCAAAATCGGCGGCCGTCAACGGACCGTTCTGCCAACTGTTGGACAGTTGCAGGGCGGTTGGGTCCAGCCGTGTGGCCGTGCCGGTGAAGGCGACGCAGTTGATCAGGCGATGACGCAGCAGGGTACCGTTGGTGGGTGTTTCGTAGAGCGAGAAGTTGACGGCGTTGCTGTAGCCGGTGCAATGGACCAGCGTGAGGCCGCCCATGTTGTGGTTTTGGTCGAAGCCCTTGGCCCGGTTGCCAAAGGCCACGCAGTTGGTCAGAGCATGTTCGGCCCACGTGCCCGCGCCGCCCAGTTTGAAGCCGTTGCCGTTGCCGGAGAAGTTCGTCCCCACGCCCCAGAGATCGTAGCCGTTCCAAAAGGCCCAGCAGCCCTCCATGACCACCGCGTTGGTCACGTTGTAGTAATAATCGAAGCCGTCGTCAGAGTTGTGCCAGGCGCGGCAGTTGCGGAAGACATTACCCGGCCCGGCGCTTGATTTGGCGGCAAAGCCGTCGCCATTGTTGCCGCCGCTGGAGGGCTGAAAGTTCCGGTAGGAATCGCAGTTGAGGATGAGGTTGTAGCGGCCGTTATTGCCGACGTAAATGCCGTCGTCCTCGCAGTCGTGAACCACGCAGCCCTCGATGAGGTTGGACGAACTGCCGACGAAGATGCCGTTGTCCCGTGCGCGGGCCACTTCGATGCCGCGGATGTGCCAGAAATCGTGGTTCAGGTAGAGTCCACGTTTCCCGGTCGGCGCGCCCGCGAAATCGAACACCGGTTGTTCGCCGGGCCAAGCCCACAGCTTGCAGGGGTTGGTGGCTGTGCCGCCCTTGGCGGACCTGGCCTCGGCAGTCAGGGCGTAAGTGCCACCTCGCGCCCAGAGGGTGTCGCCCGCCGCCATGACTGCGAACGCCTTCTGAGGCGTGGCAAACGGGGCGTTGGACGTGCCCGGGTTCGTGTCGTTACCCCAGGGCGCGATGTACCAAGACGCCGCCACTGCGCGACAAACCCAGGTGCAAGCCACCAGGACGGTGGCTGACGGCCGGCAGTGACCGAGCAGGCGTGGTCGCATGGAACTGCTTGTAGCACGCCGTGGCGCGCGGGGCAGCCCCGCAGGGTTGCACCGCAGTTTGAAAAAGGGGCACGAAAGGTCTGTCGGACCTGCTTCGAGGAGAGCGTCCCGCGAACCGAACAAACGGCCAGCGGCGTTTTGGAATACGCCCCTTTGCCCCGCCGTCAAGACGCGCCGTGCCCGCCACACGCTTGCCAAACGGTATCCCACCCGCAATCATCCGCCCGTTCTATGGCACCGATTGGCGTGCGTCTGTGGCTGGGCCTCGTGCTTGGCCTCGTGTGGCTCGGTCCGGCTGCGCGCGGCGCGGCTGCCACACGCCCGGTCGGGGTCGCCCAAGAGGATATCACGCCGGATTACCCGGTTCGCCTGAGCGGTTACCTGGCGCGCAAGACCGAGTGCCAAGGCGTGGCACAGCGGATTTGGGCCAAGGCCCTGGCCATCGGCAGCGACCGCGAGGGGCCGGCGCTGCTCATCACCGTGGACAACTGTGGTGTGCCCGGGCACGTCCGCGACGAGGTCCTCCGCCGCCTTGGCCGGCGCGTCAAACCGGAGCAAGTGGCGATTTGCTCCTCGCACACCCACTCTGCGCCCTGCTTGAGCGGCGCCCTGCCCACGCTGTTTGGCGAACCCATCCCGCCCGAACATCAGGCCCGGATTGACCGCTACACGCGCGAGTTGACCGACGCGCTGGAAAAGGCCGCACTTGAGGCGCTCAAGGATCGGCGTCCCGGCCGGCTGTCCTTCGGCCGCGGCACAGCGGGTTTTGCCGCCAATCGCCGCACCCAGGGCGGGCCGGTGGATCACGACGTGCCGGTGCTGGTGGTCACCGATGCCCAGGGCAAGCTGCGCGCTGTGCTGGCCGGTTACGCCTGCCACTGCACCACACTGACGGGTGAGTTCAACCAGATCAACGGCGACTGGGCCGGCTACGCGCAAGAGTATTTGCAGCGTGATCATCCCGGGGTGACGGCGTTGGTGGCCGTTGGCTGCGGCGGCGACGCGAATCCCAATCCGCGTCCGGGCTTTGAGTGGGCGCAGCAGCACGGCCAGGCCCTTGCCACAGCGGTCAACACCGTGCTGGCCGGCCCACTTTCGCCGCTGCGCGGCCGGCTGGTTTGCCGGACCCAACAGGTGGAATTACCATTCGACACCTTGCCCACCCGCGCCGAGTGGGAAGCCAGGGCCCAAGACACCGGCCCGGCGGGTTACCACGCCAGGCTCAACCTGGCCAAGCTGGACCGCGGCGAGCCATTGCCCACCCGCCTGCCCTACTTGGTTCAAGCCTGGATGTTCGGCAGCGACCTGGCGATGGTGTTCCTGCCCGGCGAAGTTGTGGTGGACTACTCGCTGCGACTGAGGCGCGAGTTCGATGCCCGGCGGCTCTGGGTGGCCGCTTACGCCAACGACGTGCCCTGCTACATCCCGTCGGAGCGCATCCTCGCCGAGGGGGGTTACGAGGGCGGCGGGGCCATGATTTACTACGACCAGCCCACGAAATTCGCGCCCGGGCTGGAGGCGATCATCGTCAACACCGTGCACCGGCTTGTGCCGAAGGGCTATTTGGCCGCGCGCCGATGAAAGAACCGTTCCAGCCTCCTTGTCCGCCGAGGCCGTGTTCGGGCGCGCCGAGCTGAAACCGCCATGAGCCAGCCCCCTGCCCCCCCCACGAGCGAAACCACCCTGGCCGACGTGAAGCAACTCGGCATGTGGGCGGCCATGGCCAGCCTCAGCTACGTGTTCTGGGTGGTGGGCGCCATGGAGATGATCGAGCGGCTGGCCTTTTACGGCGTGCGCGCCGTGGCCACGATTTACGCCACGCGGCCGGTGTCCGAGCACGGGTTGGGGGTCACGATGGCCCGGTTTGGCTGGTTGCTGATGTGCTGGAATCTGGCCCAGTCGCTCATTCCCGTGTTCACCGGCGGGCTGTCGGATCGCTACGGTTACAAGCAAACGATCTTCGTGTCCACGGCGGTCAAGTGTGTCGGCTACCTCATCATGGCGTGGTTTCCCAGTTACTGGGGGTTTTTTGCCGGGGCGATGTTTCTGGCGGTGGGCACGGCCATTTTCAAACCCGGCATCCAGGGCACGCTCATCAAGGCCACCAACCGCCGGAACAGTTCCATGGCCTGGGGCATCTTTTACCAGACCGTGAACATTGGCGGCTGGATTGGCCCGCTGATCGCGCTGCAGATGCGGCATCTGGATTGGAAATACGTCTTCTACATCAACGCCGCCTGCATCTGCTGCAATTTCCTGTTGCTGCTGACCTACCGCGAGCCGGGCTTGGAGGAGCGCCTGGCGCGTCAGCGGCGACTTCGCGAGGGCGGCGAGAAACCGCCGAGCCTGGCGCGAGAGGCATTGCACGAGTTGCGCAAGCCGCACCTCACGCTGTATCTGCTGATCTTCTCAGTCTGGTGGCTGATGTTTCCGATGCTCTGGGACGTGCTGCCGAAATACATCGAGGACTGGGTGGACACCGCGCCGATGGTGAACTTCCTGTTTGGCGCGGACGGCACGCAAAGCCGTGTGTGGCACTTCCTGTTCGGCATGAAGGAAAGCGGCCTGGGCATCGAGCCGGAGGGCATCGTGAACATCAACGCCGGCATGATCATGCTGACCTGTTTCCTGTTCGCCGGTTTGAGCGCCCGGATGCGCGCTACCACCAGCCTGCTGGTGGGCACACTGCTCATCACCGGGGCGCTGACGCTGTTCGGCCTGACCAACGGCATCGGTTTCGCCGTGGTGGCGATGGTAATCTTCAGCATCGGCGAGATGCTGGCCAGCCCCAAGTTCAGCGAGTTCCTCGGCAACATCGCCCCGCCGGACAAGAAGGCCATGTGGATCGGTTTTTCGCAGGCGCCCATCCTCATCGGCTGGACCATCGAGGGCAAACTCGGCCCGCAGCTTTACCACATCTTTTCGGCCAAGGACGAGTTCGCCCGTCAGATGCTCGTCCAACACGGCTGGTCGCCGGAAGCCGTCGGCCAGCAGGCCCTGCCCATCGGCGAGGCGTTCCAGAAACTGGTCGAGGTCACCGGTGAAACCCCGGCGGCGCTGACCCAGCAGCTTTACCAGAGCCACCATGTGGGCTTGACATGGTTCGTCTTCGCCGGCATCGGGGTGGCCTCGGCGGTGATGATTTACTACTACGGACGCTGGATTCGGAAACTCGCGGAGCGGGAGCAGACGCCATGAACGATTCACGACGAGACACGCTGAAGTTCATCTTTGGCCGGCGCAGCATCCGGGCCTACGCGCCCGGCGACGTGCCGGAGGCGGACTTGCAACTCATGCTGGAGGCGGCCATGGCCGCGCCGTCGGCCGTGGCCAAGGACCCGTGGCGGTTCGTCGTCGTGCGCGACCAAGCCCGCCGGGTCGAGCTGGCCCGGGAACTGCCCAACGGCCAGATGCTGCCGGCGGCGGCGCTGGGCATCGTGGTATGCGGCGATTTGGAGCAGGCGCATGACCGGCAGTTGAGTTACCTGCTGCAGGACTGCTCGGCGGCCATCGAGAACCTGCTGCTGGCCGCGCACGCGCTTGGTTACGGCGCCTGCTGGCTGGGCGTGCATCCCCGTGAAAACCGTGTCCACCACATCCGCAAGGTGCTCGGCGTGCCGGCGACGGTAATCCCGGTTGCGATTGTGGCGATTGGGAGGCCCGGTGAGCGCAAGGAGGCACGGACGCGGTTCAACCCGGCCTTTGTGCATCGGGAGCAGTGGTGATGCGCCGGTGAAAGCCGCCCCGCCCGGGGGGTTGCCCTGCGAACATTGCCAGCCAGCACATCGCAGTGGGGCTTCTCTTGGCCAACGGGATCGCTGTGCGGCTGGCAACCCGGCACTCTCACGCCGGGGCCGCAGGGGGGCGACGCGAGCAAAGTCGCCCCAGTCGCCAGCCACAGAGGCTTCGCGGACCTGCCTGAGGGCGTCGCGGGCTCGGTGAGAATGTCTGCCGACTCTGGACGCGCGGCCGCGTGGAGATGATCGGGGCAAAGCCGCCAGCCGCAAGCAGGCGTTTCGGCCCCAAGCTGATTCCGGAGGTCGGTTCGTCCCAAGTTGGGCCAGGGCGGTTGAAACCTGTTGTTGACTCCGGCGATAACTGGCGCACATTCACGGCGGTAACAACACGCGGTTGGGGCGGGGATGCGAAGCTGCAGAGACCAGAGGCAGCGGCGTGTGGTTGTAGGGCTGCAACAGCGAATGGCCATGGAACCAGCCAACTGCTTTGCTTCTGCAGGTGGCCCACCCGGAGGTGGGGTAGAGGCGCGTTCTAACCCGGCCGACCCGGGCTATGCCCGCCGAGACCGTGGGTTGTTGGTGCAGTCGAACCAGTAACCCTCAACCATGCGTAAATGATGAAGCGAAGCCTCGTATTACTCACCTTGGGCATGTGCCTGAACATGGCTGTGTGCGTGCGCGCAGCTATTACTGGCCAGTGGGACTTTAACAACAGCAACTTGGTGGCCACGATAGGCACGGACCTCGCATACATGGGGGACACCGAGTCGGCCACCGTGTTCACCACCGCGACCATCGGGGGACAAACGGCCATAGTGATGGGTTTTCCCGCGTGTAGCCAGAGCCAGGGCTATATCATGACCCACGGCATTGCCCCCAACGGCGGCGGTAGCTACGTCAACCAGTACACTCTGATCATGGATGTGATGTTCCCGGCCGCCAGCGCCGGCAAGTGGCGCGGGCTTTGGCAGACGCAAACCGCCAGCCAATGACGGCGACCTGTTCGTCAATCCCGGCAACGGCATCGGCATTTCCGGCCAGTATCCTGGGACCATTCAGCCCGACACGTGGCATCGCGTGGCATTCGTGTTCGACCTGACCCTCACGGCGAACCATCTGTTGAAGTTCATTGATGGCATCCAAGTGGGCGCGCAGACGCTGTCATCGGGGCTGGACGGGCGTTGGGCTTTGGACCCGACTGCGCTGCTGTTTACCGACGAGGACGGTGAAACGCCCGCCGGGTTCGTCAACAGCATTCAAATCCACGATGAAGCGCTCAGTGCCGCCCAGATTTTCGCCCTGGGCGGGCCGACCGCCGCTGGGTTGCCGACGTCGTTGCCGTCGCTGACCAACCTGGTTGTTGCAGTGAGTCCGACCAACGCAAGCGCCATCGCCGGCATGGGGGCAACACCGTTCGTGGCGGCCGCGATCGGGAGCGGGACTCTGACCTATCAGTGGTACCGCAACGGGTTGGCCCTGCCCGGGCAAACCACCAGCGCCCTGGGCTTTGCGGCCCTGAGCCTCGCTGACGCCGGCCAATACACGGTGGTGGTCAGGAACGGCCTGCAGACCGTCACCAGCACCCCGCCGGCGGTGCTGGAGGTTGGAGTGGCTGGGCCGACATATGTGACCGGACAGTGGGACTTCAACCAGGGCGATCTGCGCGCCACGGTCGGCCAGCCGCTACAGTACTTCGACACCACGGTGCAGAACGACACGTCGTTTGGCACGACAACCTCGTTTGGCATCAACCCGATCGCCGGCCAGGAAGCCAACGTGATGATGTGCAACCCGAGCACTTTCGGCGCCGGAAGCTGGGGCGGTTTCGTGGTGCCCCACGGCATCAGCCCCAACGGGGGCGGGACGAAGGTCAACCAGTACACGGTGATCCTGGACCTGCTGTACCCATCGTGGACATCGGGCTTTTACCGGGCGCTGTGGCAGACCACGGTGGCCAACACGAACGATGCGGAAGCATTCCTCAACGGCAACAACGGGCTTGGCATCAGCGGCCAATACGATGGCCAGTTGACCCTTGATGAGTGGCATCGGGTGGTCTTGACGTTTGATCTGACCCGTCGCGAGTTTGGCAAGTACATCGACGGCACCAACGTCCTGAGCCAACCGGTGGGCGACACTCCGTTGGGCCCCCACAACGTCCAATACCTGTCCAGCAGCACAAATGTTGCCGCGGGTGGGGGCCTGGACATGCGCTGGGCCTTGGACCCAACCTCGCTATTGCTGGCCGACGAGGATGGGGAAGTCCAGCTCGTGTACGTCAGCAGCGTGCAAGTGCGCAGCGGGAGGATGACCGACGCCGACATCGCCGTGCTGGGCACGCCAACGGCCAACAAAATCCCCGTTCCCGCCTTCGTCCAAGCCAGGCGGGTTGGTGGCAATGTGTTGATTGACTGGAGCGGAACCGCGCTGGAGAGCGCACCGACGCTTGCAGGGACTTGGACGGAGGTTCGCGGGGCGTCGCACCCGTACGTGATTACCTCCCCGACCGGAAGCCAGTTCTTCCGGGCGCGGCAATAGGTCGCTCCAGCTCGGTTAGAGACGGGCTTTGGCCCCGCCCAGCGCGGCGGTCAAAGCCTGTTCACGTGCCACGGGAACCCTCCGTTGTAACAGCCGCGGCAACCCGACGGCCGCCGGGCTGAGGCTGCGGAAAGCGGCGGACACGATCTACTTGTCCAGCCGGTACGTCTTCAAAGCCTGGGCCGCCTTGGCGTCACCCTTGGTTTGGGCGGCCTGGAGCAGCTCGGTCACCGTCAGCATGGCGCGACTGGTCACGTTGAGTTGCTCCTTGGTCAGCCCGGGCCGGGCCGAAAGCGTCTGAAGCGTCCGGAACGCCTTCGGATAATCTTGCGATTGCACGGCACTGACGGTTTCGGAGGCCAGAGCCTTGACCTCGGCGGGGGACTTTGCAAACGCCTTTCCCAATGCCGCCGGCAATTCGGCCGCCGGCAAAGCCGCTGGCGGTGGGCTGTGACGGTTGCAGCCGGTGGCGGCCAGCAGGACGAGCGCCGGAGCGCAAACAAACGTGTTGAGCAGAGGGGATTTCATGGTGAGCAGCCGGGACCTGGCTCAGTTTGGAACCGGATTCAGCGGCGCAATGCCGATGTAATGCCGGTAATCAACGCCAACCCGCAGCCCCGTGAATTTGATCCGCGACACGTGCCCGTCCACCCAAGCGGTCTGGCAACCCTGGCTGTGGCGGTACCACTCCTTGTCAAAGGGGTGTCCGTCGTAAAGGGGCGCCAGCCCACCGTAAGGCGGGGGGTTGTTGCCGAGCCACTGGGTGAGGATTTGAGCGCTGCCCGGAAACAGCCCGATGCTGTCCTCGGCCCCCTCCATCTTCGATTCGGCCGAGTCCTGGCAAAAGATCATTTTCGCCGGTATTTGGTAGCTGGTCACCTTTTTGAGCCTGGGTTCGGCGTTTACGTCCAAGGGCAGCAGCAGATACTGGTGCACGCCGTAACAGGAATTGAGCCACCAATCCGACTCGAACCGCAGGCCGGTTTCCCGCCACTCGTCCACGTATTTGGCCGATGGGCAGCGGAACACCCGACGGGCCTTGGCAAAATAATTCAGATAGCCCAGTCCCCAGTAGGCATACGGGTTGTCCGGCGACAACAGCACCTCAGACCTGGGATTGGCTGTCCACATGCCGTGATTGGGAATCAAGCCGTTTCCCAAATGGAAATAGGTCTCCTGATTGTCCTGCGAGTACATCATGGCGGCGGTCATGACTTGTTTGAGATTACTGAGGCACTGGGAGGAATTGGCCTTGTCCTTGGCCTTGCTCAGGGCTGGCAGGAGCAGCCCGGCCAAAATGGCAATGATGGCGATGACCACGAGCAACTCGATCAGGGTGAATGCCCGCCGGACAGATGCCGACCGGGCAGCCAGCGTTTCCGCTGATACCAGCCTGCGGCGCGGCCGGTCGCACGTTGTGCGGAACAACTTGTTCATAAGACTGCGAGTTAACGCGCTACTTTGCTCTCTTGGGACTGAGGTGGAGCATGCGGATCGCTCCCGGTCCAAGCGGCGACAGCCCTTTGAGGTGCTCGTTGGGAACTACTGGTTGCATCTTGATTCTGGCGATGCTCGCTTGATTCACCTGTAGCCGCGACGCCCAACCGTTGTCAAGCAAGCCGGAATCAGATAAGCCAATTGTTACGGCACAGATGTTCTGGCGATGAGTGTTGGGTAAACGCAGTTTCTGCCACAGGCGTCGCACCTGCATCGCTACGGCCTTTTCTCACAGCGCAAATGTTGGCGCCGTAACTCAGAAACAGGTGTTACCCAAGCTGAGGCGGGCGCAAGGACGGTTGGCTCAAAAGACGTGTTCCCCAACGACCCCGCAAAATCTGAGACCAAAGCAAGCCACCAGCCCCCGGTCCACCTCCCTGGCTCACGTTATTTGGGGGGGCGGGGTTCTCCCTGTCGCCACCCGCCCGATCAAGGCTGCGTCCACCGCCGCGCCACCTCGATCGCCTTCAATTGCCGGTCCACCTCCCGTTGCACCGCAAAGGCGTTCATCCCCGCCCGCTCCGCCCGCAGCCGCGCCTTGGTCTGGGCGCTGACCTCCGCGCAGGCCAGCACCCGCGGCAGGGGCGTGCAGGTCGGGCCATGCTGCCGCACCGTCCGACTACGCACCCGCGCCTTCTGCTCCAGCTTCATCGTGGGCAGACAGTAGTTGAGCAGGTGGTCCAGCGGCCCGCGGCACAGCGCGTTGATCAGCGGCCATTCCTCGGGGTGATCGTGGCACTCGTAGCCGAACCCCAGCCGCCCGTGGGTGAAGTTCTTTCTGCGGTCGTTTTTGTTGTAGGGCCGGCAACGGGTGAAGTGAATCAGCGGGGTCTGCGCCCGGCAGTATCCCACCCGCTGGTAGTTGAGGAGCTGGCCGCCGTTGCCTGCCTGTCTGCAGACCGGTCGCGGTCCAGCCCGTGCAACGGGAAGGGCAGGCGGGCGCGGAAGTAGCGCCGACGCACCTGCGTGAGGACTTCCTGACGGGTGTTTTGGCTCATTTGAGCGTTCATGGCTCGGTTACACCCATTTTTAGGTCAACCCGGGCAGTCCGGCAGCCCCAGTTCCCCCCGCTTCGGCAAAAACCTTTTTGAGTCAAATCGGTGACAAAAAAATTTTGCAAAAGTCGTTGACATGCGCCGGGTTGGTTATTATTCTGAGCGGCGGTTAGGCAGATTGCGCATAGAGCCTGAGTCAGATTATGAAACGCCCAATGATGATGCTCTGGAAAGTGGGAGTAGCTGCTTTTGCGGGCGCCCTTGCGCTGCAAACGGCGAATGCCGAAGTGGTTTTCGACAACTCCTCAAGCGATCTGTTGCTGAATTTCAATCCCGGCGCCAACGAGGTCGGCGACGAAATTCTGCTGCAGGGACAGGCGCGGTATCTGTCGAGTTTCGTCTTCCAGTACTATGGCGATGCCTTTTCCGGTGACGAGATGGCTCGCGTGCGGTTTTACGTCAATGACGGGCCGCCGTCGTCGGGTGCTGCCCGGCCTGGCACGATTCTTTACGACAGCGGCCCGTTTGCGATCGGGGCCACGCCCCGGAGCACGATTGTGCTGGACGCCGTTACGTTGGCTGCTGGCAACCTGTGGAATCCGGGGCAACCTGTGCTCGTGCCGGACAGCTTCACTTGGTCGGTTCAGTTTTACAACGTGACCGGGTCTGAAGAGGCCGGCGTCACGCTTTACAATCCGCCTACGGTGGGGTGGGATTACAACAGCTACTGGGATAACGACCCGATGAGCGGTTGGTTGCTCAAGACCAACGCGTGGAGTATTCCGATGAACTTTGCCGCGCGGGTCGAAGCAGTGCCGGAGCCCAACGCGGTTGTGTTGGGGCTGGGCGGCGCCCTGTTGGTGCTACTGCTTCGGGCCAGCATCCGCCGCCGGAACGGGTAGGCGCTTTCGAAGCCAAGGTTTTCAAAGGCGCGGCCAAGCCGCGCCTTTTTGTTTTGCAGCCCAATTGTCGGTGGCCAGGGTGGGGGGCCACAAACTGTCAGCACTTCTGCTTGTACACCCTCTGGCATACCGCCGGTGACAAGGCCAACAGTCGGGTGGGGAGCTGGCTGGCCGCGTTCGGTTACACACTCCCGATCTCAGCCGCGCTCGTTCCTGTTGCATTCGCGGCGACCGACGGGCCCGGGCGTGCTGCGCTCACGGCGGAGACAGGGCCCGGTAGAAGCGCAGCTGGATGCCGTCCCCGGCAGCGTTGGTGTAGTCCAAGCGCCCGTTGACCAACGTGTTGGTGCTCAGACGTGTCCATCGGTTCAAGTCCGGTGAGGCTTCGATCACCAAATTGTTCGGGGCCGTGCCCGTAATCGTGAAACGGAATCGCCCATCCGGCAGAAACCGCACTGCTGTCATGGCAAGCTCCGTCAGGCTCACCGTGACTGTCCAAGAATTGGTGGCGCGCAAGAGGCCTGCCGGATCGTACCGCACCAGAGAGGTCTCATCGGCTACCACCACTTGCACAGAATGGGTGCCATTGCCCAAAACCCGCGGCTCAAGCTGGACGGTCGTTTCAGTCACGCCACCCACGGGGACGCCATTCGTGAACCACTGGATACTGAGGTTGTGCGAGCGGGGAGACTGCGGCGTGACGGCGAATTGCACAGGCTGCGCGCTCCGCAGCACGAGAGGGGAAACCGGCGGATCGAACCCGTCGGTCGGACGCACCACCTGATAGATGGTCTTGACGATTTGCTCGCTGCAAATCTCACAGAAGGGCGTTCCCAACGTCTGCATCTTGCAGTCCAACTTGGGGCGGTACCAGCCGGTCGTCTGGTATTGTGCGCCCTCAAACAGTCCCACAACATCCGCGTACCCGAAGTCGTTCGGGGTTGGGACAGGCGTGGTCGGCTCGATCCATGCCTCCCAACGGATGGAGCTTCGGTTCGTTTGCCGGGTCGCATTGGGCGCCTCAACCGGCACGTAGCCGGGGTAGGCGCTGGTATATTCGTCCACCAAACCGGCGAACAGATGGCCCGACTCGTGCGCCGCGATGTCGCTATACGGGAATTGCGGATTCAAAGCGGTAATGATGGGGCGACGCGCGCTGGTGCCCCCCGGGCCACCCAGCACCGCCGAGCCGCCGGGGGCGGGGTCGTTGACGAGCAGCACCACGAGGTTGGCCTGTGGGGCCAGGTTCGTAATCAGTGCGTCCACCTTCGCCTGCCCGTGTGCAGGGTTGCTGTCCAGCCCGTTCGGCGGAATGGTAATCACGTAGTTGTAAAACTCGTAGGCGCTGTTGAAATACGTGTTCCTGTATGGGCCACCGGTGCCCGGGTGGTCCGACCCCGACTCGGCCGAGGCCACGGCGATGGCCCAGGCGTTGAAATACGAGCGATACTCGTCGTATGGCGGGGTCTCGAGCAGCCTGTCCACGAGGCTGGTGGCATCCACCAAAAACTGTCCCAACTGCCCGCTGGTGTAACCCTCCGAAAGAACCACCAGGTTGACACGGTTGGAAGCCGGCCCGTTTGCCAAAATGGGGGTTAGCGTTTGGGCCCGCAGAGCAGCCGTGCTGGTGGCCAGGATCACCAGAACAGGGACACGCCTCAGCTTACATCTCAACGTGGCCAGCGCACCCGGGAGAAGCCGTCCCATTTGCTCAAGCGTCACGGCAACACCAACCGGAAAAACCTCGGGCCGTTGGTCAGAGGCAATGTCACGGAATACTGCCCGCCACTCGGCAGGGGCGCATTCGTCACCGGCAACCACCAGACCGGCGGCGTGAGGTTCGTGGCCTGCTGAAGCACAAAAGCCGGCGAGGTTTGCGGCCAGCTCAACGTGACCTGCTCCGGCGAGGCTGCACGCACCCAGCTCAGTGCCGGCCAGGGCTGAACAGGGACCGCTTGCGAGAACTCCGACGTGTTGCCTGCTGCATCGGTCGCGGTGGCCGTGACCCAATAGCCGGCTGGCGTGCCCACCGGCAGCGTGAGGGCGAAATGGGTCGTGCAGCCGGCTGCCGTCCGGACGACCGCTTCACCCAGGTAAACCATGCCTTCGCCGTGGCCGGATGGTTCGTTGGTCGAGTTGGCGTAAAAATGCAAATTGTAGGTCCTCCCGCTCGCGCTGTTGATCCAACCCTGCACCAGTGTGGCTGTGGCCGAGCCGAGTGCGTTCGTCAGTACCGGGAAGTTCTGAAGCTGATTGGCGCCAGCGTCCGAGTCGCAGTTGTCATTGGCTGTGACGCCGTCCGCTCCCAAATCAATCCCCAACCCGTTGGCCGCCGTGCCTCCGTTGGCAAACATGACGTTGCCCGCCAGGCAATTGTTCGTGCAGCCGTCCCGAACGCGCACCCCGTCATAACCGGCTGACCGGGCATGGGCAATCCGGTTGGCCGCCTCGGGAGGGCCTCCACCAATGACGTGCCCGGAAGCATTCGTGAGGATTTCGATGTTATGCAGCCAGTTCCCCAATGCCTTCCATCCGTCAGCCTGAGTGCCGATAAAGTTGCCCTGGATGGTCCAGCCTTTTGTTCCAGGACCAGTGAGGTAAATGCCGCTGTGATAGTTTCCGGAAATCACGTTGCGGGCCGCGACAGTGGTGCCCCCCACCGTGTTGGACGGCGCGTCGTAGCCACTGATCCCATCCCAAAAGTTGGGCCGGGCCAGTGTCCCCGATGCGTCGGTCCCGAGCAGGTTACCCTGGATGACATTGCCCGTCGCTCCCCCAGCCTGCAGGTAAATGCCGCTGTCGCCGTTGCCACCGATGACGTTCCCCGGCCCGATGCGGTTGCCCGCGGCGTTGGTTACCCCCACACCCGCGACTTCGTTGGCCAAGGGGCGACTGCCGGTCGCATCCAAGCCGATGTAATTGCCTGCGACCACATTGTTGGACGCCCCGCGATTCACGAGAAACACCCCATTCTCGAGATTGGCGCAAATGACGTTTCGCGCACCGGCCCCTTCACCACCGATTTGATTGGCCGGCCCTTCGACGCGCACACCTGAAAACTCGTTGCCCAGACCGTTTGTCCCGGTGGCGTCCACGCCAATGAAATTGCCCATCACGACGTTGCCGCGTGCCGCGTTTCCTGCCAGGAACACCCCGTTGTAGGCGTTGCCGGCAATCACGTTCCTCTCAGCCGGGCTTTCGCCACCCACCACATTATTGGACACGCCCACCAACAACACCCCGTCGTAGCCGTTTCGTAGTGCCCGCAGGCCTGTCGAGTCGGTGCCGATGAAATTACCGAACACGCGATTGCTGGTGGACGTGCCGCCGGTAATCGCCACGCCGCTGTAAGCGTTGCCGGAGATCACGTTGTTCCCGCCAACCAGATTGCCGGACGCCTTGAAGATCTCCAGACCCTGCAGACCATTGCCCAGGGCATTGGTGCCGGTGGCGTCCACACCGATAAAATTGCCCGCTACGACATTGCCGCTGCCGCCGCCGGACGGGCTGGTGGCAACATGCACGCCGTTGGATGTGTTACCCGAGATGACGTTGCGCGCGGCGGCTGTTGTGCCCCCAATCCGGTTGCTGTTTCCGCCCAGGATGATCACCCCGTAGGCGTTGCCCTTGGCCGAGCGGCCGCTCGCGTCCGTGCCAATCAGATTGCCCCCCACCCAATTGCCTGATGCCCCCGGCCACATGATGTAAACGCCAGCCTGGCCGTTGGCAGAGATCACGTTGCCCGCTCCCGGTTCGGCGCCACCAATCTGGTTGTAGGGCGCGCCCGAAATGAGCACACCATTCTGGACGTTGCCGAGCCGGTTGCTGCCCGTGGCGTCCAGGCCAATGTAATTGCCCAAAACCACATTCGATCGCGCCATGCTGTCCAGGATGAACACGCCACCCTGGTTGCCGCCCGAAATAACATTGCGCTGGGAAGGCGCCGTCCCGCCAATGACGTTCCCGCCGCTGCGCACCGTGACGCCGCCCAGGGTGTTGGAGGCCGCGCTCCGCCCGTCCAGTGTCGTGCCAATGTAGCACCCCTGCACCACGTTGCTCCCTGCCCCCTCGATCCGCAGCCCGTCGCCGCTGAAGCGGTTGATGCACAGGGCGCGGATGACGCAGTTGGACCCCAGCAAGTATAGGCCGTTGGCGTTGGCGCCGGCACTGCTGCCGCGCAGCTCAATCCGCGGCACGCCGGCGTAGCCGGCCTGTGTGCTGCCATCAATCGTGAGCGGTGCGGAAATCGTCGGCAACGGACTCAACGGCTGTATGGTGAACGGACCCGTCCCGGGCAGATTGAACGCAATCACGTCCGCGCCGGGTGTGGCCTCGGCATTCAGTATGGCCTGCCGGAGTGTTCCAGAACCACTGTCGGCCGTGCTGGTGACCCAGAATGTTGCGGCCCGGATTCCGAACGGCAGGAAAACGGCCAGCACGGCCAGGCGAGCTGCGACAACGTGCATACGACGCCCCGAGGCGGAGGTGGCTGTGCCGTTCATACAGCAGCCAATCTAACAGCCGCGGCTGCCGCTGCAAGCCCTTCCCCCTGCTCGCTCCGGCAACGCGATTTGACTCAAAAAGATTGTTACCGAAGCGGGGGAACAGGGCTGCCGGACAGCCCCGGTTGACTCAACAATGGGTGTGACCGACCCAAGCACACCCAAATGAGCCAAAATACCCGTCAGGAAGTCCTCCCCAAATACGTCGGCGCTACCTCCACACCGGTCGCCCCTACAAGTCCCAACGGGTCACCGAACTGGTCGAAAGCCGCGGGGGACTGGCCGGAGTCGAAAGCGGCAGGGGACTGCCGCACTCCAAGACGCTTCGCGATTCCCCGGCGGCTGGAACTGGGCGCCAACTTTTGGACTGCGCCAGGCCTCTGGCGCTATTACTCCAACACGCCCTTGCGAACGGTCAGGCCAACCGTCTCTCGATGCCATCTTGCCAGTCCGAGAGCGGCAGGGGACTGCCGCACTCCAAGACGCTTCGCGATGCTGCGGCGGCGGGCAGGGCCGGTCACACGAATCGGCTCGCCAAACGGGCCGTATTCGTAACGGGCGCTTTCCACGCCGTCGGCAGCGCTTACCAAGACCACCACGTTGCGGTTGCCGTCGTAGGCGCAGAAGTGGGTCGTGACGGCTGATCCGTGATGCGTGAGCCAGAGCAGCCCGCCCACGCCTCCGGCGCCGTCCAGGCTGCCGCTCAGGTCCAAGCCCCACACGTAGCTGCGCACCAGGGCGTTGTCGCTGGCCCGCAGCTCCGCAATGTGCCGGCCA
>Ga0073932_1002397_pt1 | contig 29137 bp, 22 predicted proteins | sample DewCreD2012metaG_FD_76967 | JGI IMG/M metagenome (GOLD analysis project Ga0073932, IMG submission 76967) | Hot spring sediment bacterial and archeal communities from British Columbia, Canada, to study Microbial Dark Matter (Phase II) - Dewar... ...
GCCCCCTGAATCAACTCTCCGAACTTCTGCTGAAAGCTTTCGGGCAGGCTGGTCAATGGGGTGGTGTAGTCTTTATTCATGCGCGCTAATTTAAGCGTCTCCCCAAGTCCTGTCACGCAACCCTTTCTCCTGTTTGGTTGCGGCTTTGCCGCCCCAAGGCTCTGCATCTTTGCGTTTGGCCTGCTGAACTTGTGCCGACGCTGGCGCGCGTCCGCAAGCGCCCTTTCTCATTAACACCCCGCTTCAGCGGGGTGATGGGAGTTCGGGAACGCAACTCAACGGTTTTAACCGTTTTGCGTCGCCCCCCCTTTTTTTCGTGAGAATTCGTGAAATTAGTGTAAAGCCCCTTTTCCTTCCCTCCGGCTTAACCGTTTGCGCGGCTTGCTACGCTCGCCGCCTGGCAAAGAAACCGGCCCCGCATCCCGCTCGCCGGCCTGGCGGCGCTCCTCGAACCGCCCGATACCGCCCCTAACAAGGTGTCCAGCAAACCGGGTCAACCCCAGTTCCCATCGGCCCCCTGGAGCGGAGATATGCGCTCCTATGGCGAAGCCCTTCCGAATTACTCCAACACCTCCTCATTCGGAGCGCGGGAATGTCTGCCGCGGCACAGGCAGGCGTCCACGTCCGCTCCTGGATGCGCGGCGAGCCAACACGACGGCCAACAACGACCGCGAATTAACGGATGCTCACAGGACATAGCCTTTACGATATTCATAACTCAAGAAGCCGGACGCTCTCGGGTGGTTGGTGATCTGTCCGGCGACTGGATCATACTCGAGGTTTTCCCCGGGGAAGCGCGTCGCGAGGCTGCCCAGGGCCAGGAATTCGGCAAACGGCGCCGCGTGCGCGAAGTTGGCCAGCGGCTGCGGTCCGCCCCGGCAGGCGTCCACCCATTCCTTGTATTGGTTGGCCACGACGGGCAGGCTGACAGGCCGGGTTTGCTCGATGGCCTCGAATTTTTTCTCCGGCAGCAGGCGGATGTGGGTGTTGTGGCTGGTGGTGGCCAGCAGCCCCTGGTTGCCCAGGATCAGGCAGCCGGCGGTGGGCAGCACGTCTTTTATCTCCTCCGCCTTGACGCCGTGGTCGCGCAGGAGTCCCTCCAACAAGGGTCGCGATCCGGGCGCCCAATCCGGCGGGTAGCCGTGGTGCCAGGTGATCGCCAGCGGCGCCAGCTTCCCGCGCGCGGGGATTTCCCAGCGAATTTTTTCCCAGCGCGGGTAGGAAAGCTGATTGGCCTCCGAACATTCGGCGATGACACGGATTTTGGCGGGGGCTGTCCCGGGCTGCCAAAGCTCCTTCACGTTCAGCGCCATAAACGCGAGATTGCTGGTGTGCGGGCCGAAATTGCCCAGCTCGCCGATGCTGGTGTCGCGCCAGGCGATGCGGTTGATCCAATCGGGGTGGTAATCGCGCCACTTGACCTGCGCCAGCCAGCAATCCCAGTTCAACTCCTTGGGGACTTCCTGCCTGCCTTGGGGCGGTGACTGAAAATTGCGTCCGCCCCGGCTGAAAAACGCATGGACTTCCCGCACCTCGCCGAGAACTCCTTCGCGCAGGAGTTCCAGCCCGCGCCGGAAGCCCTTGCTGGCCGCGCCGCCGGTGTTCATCAGGGTGGGCAGGTTCCTTTTCTCCCCGGCCAGTTTGTGTAACGCGCGCGCCTCGTGAACACTGATGGTGAGCGGCTTTTCCGCCAGCACCGGCTTGCCGGCCCGCAGCGCCGCGGCGGTGATGAGGGCGTGCGTGTGATCGGGCGTGGCGACCACCACGGCGTCGAACTGGTCCGCCGCCTCGTCGAACATTCGGCGGAAATCGGCAAACAGCGGCGGCTTTTTTTCGGCCAGCGGCGCGTAGTAATTCGCCGCCGCCCGGCGGTCCTCCGGTTTCTCCGATTTGCCCAACTCCGCCGCCCGCCGGGCCCAGGTGTCATAAACTTTTTGCGCCTTGCGCAAGTCCACGTCGCAGGAAACGGCATAAGCAGTGTTGCCAAGCTGATGCAAGGACTCGGCAAATCCGGCGTAGGCACCAAAGCCAGCCATTCCCACCACGGCCAGCCGCAGGCGCTCATTGGCTTGGAAGGCCAGGGCCGTCCGAAGTCCGGGCAGCAGCATCAATCCGGCCGCACCGCCGGTCTGGGCCAGAAAACGGCGGCGGCTGCCCTGGGGGCGAGCCGATAGGCTTTCCGGCTTCCGGATGGGGTTGGATTTCATGGCTTGGCCTTTACCTCTTCGTGAGTCATAAGTCAAAGCGCAAACGCAAATCGAGGCAAAGAGGAGATTGAAAAATTCGCGAAATCCCGCCATCTTTGGAACAGATTAAGATCGAAATTGAGCGGGAGGATGATGGCCGGTGGATTGCGGAAGTCCACGAATTGCCAGGGGTAATGGCTTATGGCGGACGCCGCGAGGAGGCGGTGGCGCGGGTCGAAGCCCTCGCCTTGCGCGTCATCGCCGACCGCCTGGAACACGGTGAGACGATCCCTGAAATTCGCGCGTCGTTGGTGTTATCAGTTATCTCAGGGTTTTTGTGGCTTTACGATCTTCCGCACTTCGACAAACCGGATGCCAATTCGGCCGGCGCCTTCAACCACCAGATTGAGGCGGATTAAATCCGGCCGCTGGCCGGCTTTTAAGAAAAATTCCGTTTGCGTGTCCGTCCAGCCGGCTTGGCCGCCCGCGACCGGTTTGTCGAGGCCGCGTCCGAAGAATTCACCCTGGCCCGGCAGCCGGCACCACATTTCGAGATAGGCCCGGCCTTTTAACTCCTGCGTGTTCAATTGCGCGCGATAGACAACCAGGCAATTATCCACGCCGGGATCGGGAATCTCAAACAGGCGAAGAGTCTGCCCGGTCGGGCAGTTGGCGGACCAGCCATTGCCTTCCATCATCATATTCGCGGCGATCACAGGATCGGAAATCGCGAATGACTTCAATGCGGTGTCCGCGACCAAGGGAGGGCTTAATTCGCAGCGCGCCAGGGCTACGCGGCCATCCCACAGCGCTGCGGCAACGACATGCCCCTCAGCAGATGCGAGCGCCTGGATAGGTGAATCAACATGCTCCCCCCGCCGCTCGCCAATTTTGAGTTCGACCGACGCCAGTTGCGCGCCCGTTTGGGCGTCAATGCCGATAATCCGCAAATTTTCGGCCAGCCAGATGACATGGCCGATCCGCGACGCCGCACAAGCCGTGTAGCGGCCCGGGGTGATCCGCACCGGCAGGGCATCGGGAATCCACTCCCCTCCGCCATCCTGCCGCCAGCGCATCATCTTGCCCGAGGGCAGGCAAACCACCAGCGTGCGATGGTTGGGAAAAACCACCTGGGCATTGAGGAAATCGGCATGGTCCGGAAATTGCCACGACAAGCGCTCGACGCCTTGTTCGTCAAATACCGTGAGTTTGCACGGATCGGCGGACACAAACGAGCCGGGACCACCCTTGTCCGGAACCATGTTCGCCGACGTGACCGCGAGGTAATCCCCAAGAGGATTTCCACCGGGGGAAACGGCCAGGCAACCCACATGGCCCATCGTGCTGCCCGTGGGAATTGGGGAACTGGCAACGATTTTTTTTCGGGCGATGTCGTAAAACACAATCTGCCTATCCGCGCTGGTGAGGTAGGCAATCCGGTTCTCCTCGCGCTGGGTTGCCAGCGCATGAATGCTCGCGCCAAGGTCGTTTGGCACGCTGATTACCTCGGCCGCCTGCGGCCTATCGAGGCGAATTTTGAGGAGTGACCCGCGCAGGTCGCCTCCGACCATGGCATGCTGGCCATCCCGTGTTATGGCCACGCAGCGCAGCTTGCTCGCGGGCTTCCCGGAGGGGTGCGAGATGTCAACGGCAATCCGCCGCCCGGCGCCGGTCATCAGATCGTGGACAATCACCCGGCCGTCCAGGCCTGCCGACACCAGCCAACGGTCGCTTGCGGCCAACGCCGCGACGGGGGCAGAATGCCCTTCCAGATAGGTGACTGTCGGCTGTCCCTTCAGCCCCGCGACCATTTGATTTAATGGCAGGGACACAGCCAGCACGGCGACCGCCGCCACGCCCCCCAAGCCGAGCAGCCCGGCGATGGCCCAGGCGGCCACCAGCTTGCGCCCCCCCGCGTTCCGCGCCAGCCAGCCCAGCACCACATCCAAGGCGATCAGGACGGGCAGCAGCCAATAGCCGCCGTTCAGCACCAACCGCGAGACGCCGGCAACCGCTTGTGTCAGCCACGGCAGCGCCACGTCCATTTCGCGGAACATGGCAAGGTGTCGCGGCACAACGACGACCAGGATGCCAGCAATGGCCAGGAGCATTGCCGTGTGCAATCCGGCCCCCAACGCCACGGGCCACCAGCCGGCCGCGTTCGCGGCACTGGGACGTTTCCGCTGCTGCTGGAAGGCCGCCTTCACTTGCGTCCGGGACAGCACCACCAGCGACCAGATGCCCACCGGCCAGCCGACCAGATAGCCGGGGCCGATGATCATGCTCAGGGCGCTGGCCAGCCGGGCCAGGCCCAGGGATTCTAAGCCGCGCATTTTTAGCGCGCCCAAAAGGATCAGGCCGGAGCCGGCCATCAGGATGCCGACGACCAGCAGGGGCAGGTATTGGGGCATCGCCCCCTGGCTGAAGGAACCCGCGCGCCACATGATGGACAGCACAATGGGCAGCGCCAGCCAGTTCAGCACGGCGGCAATCACCAGGCCGGTGGCCGGTCCCAAAACCTGACGGCGGGCCGCCACCGTTGCGACGTCCTCAGCGGACGCCTCTGCGGGCCGCAACAGCGGCGGCACGGGCGCGCCCGTTGTGCCGCTGATTTGTTCCACCGCTGTCTTCACCTCTCTGACTTGCTGGTAGCGGCGCTCCGGCTCCTTTTCCAACGTGTGCAAGACCACTTCGTCGAGGCGCACGTCCACCTGCACTTTTTGGGATGGCGGCGCGAACCGTCCCAAGGGCAGCTCGCCGGTCAGCATCTCGTAGAACACCACCCCCAGCGAATAAATGTCGGCCCGGTGGTCCACCGACTTGGTGTTCTCGATTTGTTCGGGGGCCATATATTTGGGGGTGCCCATGGTTGCGCCGGTGTTCGTCAAGGTCAGGTCCGGCTGGCTTTGATTGGTCAGCTTGGCCAAGCCGAAATCGGCAATCTTCACCCGCCCTTTTTTGTCCAGCAGGATGTTCTCGGGTTTGATGTCCCGGTGCAGGATTCCTTCGTCGTGGGCAAATTGCAGGGCCTCGCAGAGTTTAGGGACGATGGCCAGGGCGGCTTCCGGGGTGATCTGGCGCGCGGCGAGGGCCTGCCGCAGGTTCGTTCCATCCACAAACTCCATCATAAAATAAAAATGCCCGCTGGACTGACCGAAGTCGTAAACCGCGACGATGTTAGGGTGGTTGAGGCGGGCCAGGGCCTTGGCCTCGCGGCTGAAGCGCTCGGCGAAAGCGGGGTCGCGAGCCACCTCTGGCAGCATGATCTTGAGCGCCACCAGCCGGTCGAGCTGCCGCTGACGCGCCTTATACACCACCCCCATGCCACCCCGCCCCAGCAATTCCAGGATTTCAAGCTGCGGAAACAGCCTGGAGACTTCGGCCGGCCCCAGGGACGGCGCGAGCGGGGTGAGTATTGGCTCCGCCGACGGCGTGGCGCCGGCCGGCAAGCCGGTTTCGGTGGCTTGGCCGGCCTTGATCAGGCAGGCGGGGCACAGCCCCAAGGGCGCGTTCTCCGTCAACGGCTTGCCGCATTGCGGGCAGGTTTTCAACGTCGTCATAACTTTCACCTTTCACCCCTTACTACAGGACCGGCCATGAAAGGTTACGGCAAAAATTGGTCTTGATCCGGGCATCAACTGCGGCGTCTGTAATAAACTAAGCCTCACTGGGATGCTCCAGCGCTTTGCGATGACAGATCGCCAGGGCTTCCGCCAAGCGTTGCCGCAAACCGGGATCATCTGCGGTGGCAATGAGGTGTTCCAATTGTGATAACCGCACTAAGTGATGCCGCAGCAACGCGGCGACAAACGCAACGTCTTTTTCCCGACGGGCAGCCATTTTGCTAAAAGCCAGGTCGTGGGGCTCCAGGCACCAGCCAATGGCGCCGCCGGTGTTTTCGTTGGAGAGTTTTACCAGACGCGTTTCCCAGCCGGGCGGCAGGGTGGCGGTGGTTGGAGCCACTCCATCCACTCGATAGCCAAAAGTCTGGTGGAACAAAGAAAGCTCGCCGAGGTTGCCTTCCAACAACGCCGCCAATTCCGGACGATGCCGCGGGTATACATCGGCTTCCATGGATTGCCGCAGCGCCCGTGGGGCGTCTGGAAACCTGCCCAGAATGGACTGGCTGCCGATGACGATGAATTCAACCTCGCCAGTGACGTCTTTAGACGCCCGCAGGACATGTTCGAGGTCGGAGCGCTTCATATCGCCTCAGAATTTCCATTCGCTCGTTTTGCGGCATAACGAGGGCAAAGGGGCTGTTCTGCCTCATGCGGCAGGCTTCTTCTCCCCGATCGCTCAATACTTCCAACACACCAGGCAAGCCCCGCGTTTTAATGACGTCCAACCATTCGGTTAGGGCATCTTTGGATTGAACGGAAAAATCGGAGTCGGACAGGAACCGCTCAATCCAGGCAATAACAGCCTCCAGCTTTGCCGGGTCTTCGCGCAGCACTCTTGCTACTACTTGGTGCATTTCGTAACTGCGCTCGTCTATGACCTCATGCCAGTTCACATGCTTATAGTAATCCTAAACAGGCTCCCGATGCAACCCGATAGAATTCCGCGGCTACCCGCTCAGGACGGCAAACAGGTGACGCAATTCCTCGTCCACTTCCGCCGGGTTGGCGACAGTTTGAGCCACTTCCTCGCGCAGCAATTGGCGATACCGCTGCCGCAAGCGATGGACGGCCACCTTGACCGCCCCCTCGCTCAGCCCCAGCGACGCCGCCAGCTCGGCATACGGGGTGGAACCGCGATCGCTGGTCAAGGTCAACTTCAAGGCCGCAAACAGCCGGGCTTTTTCCGGGGCGGCGTGCTCGGCCTGGAGCCGGTTCAAAACGGTTTCCAGCAGCGTCAGCGCCCACTGCCGCTCGAAGGCTTTCTCCGCGGTCATCGGGTCGGACGGCTCCGCGGTATAACGCGTTTCCGCCGAGGTCGAATCCAGGGCGATGGGCACCTGTCCGCCGCCCCGCTTCTGCGCCCGCTGCCGGTCCCGCTCATTGGCCGCAAAGTTTTTCAAGGATGCCAGCAGGAAAGACCGGAACCGGCCTTTCTCGCGGGCCACCGCCGCCAGCCCGTGCTTGCTCAACAGATGGGCAAAAAAGCCCTGGGTCAGGTCTTCGGCGTCGCAGGGCGAGCAACCTTGCCGGCGCAGGAAGACATACAGGGGATACCAGTAGATGCGGCAAAGCTGTTCCAAGGCCTCGCGGGCCCGTGTGTCCTTCCCCTGGCCGGCCGCCAGCACCACCGTCCAGCGCGTGGTGACAAACTGCCCGGCGCCAGGCGGAAACGAACTGCTCTGGTCAGGAGCGGCCTTCATAACATTGTGCCAACAATACTACTCCGGCGGTCCCTTCCTTACAAATCATTCCACGACGCCTCCGAATCGTCGGGAGGACATTCGCAAACATCGGGAGGCCGAGCCAGCCTGACCCCTGACGACCAGTGACCTAGAGCCGAACGGAGTTTTGGGATCATGGCTTTCTTTCCTTTCATTCGCGAAAAAACGCCTCCAGGCGACGGCGGCGCGCGGTTTGGGCTTTGCGGCTTCGGAGGTCATTAGCCAAAGCGCAAACGCCAATCGAGGCCAAGTTGTTGACTCAAGCAACACCCCAGCATAAGGTCATTCCCATGAGCGGCAAAAAGCAGGTTGGCGGTTGCTTTTGGGCTCGGGATAATAAGGCCATTTAAGCCGCTGCGCGCGCCATGAAGTGTTACTACCATCCGACAGTTGACGCGGTTGCCCATTGCAAGTCGTGCTGTCGCGCCCTTTGTCGCGATTGCATCTCTGAGGTTGGCCTGAGTTGTAGCTGTCGTGGTCGCTGCGAGGCGGACGTTGCGACCCTCAACGTATTTGGTCGAGCGCGGTCGGACGGCTTACCAAAAGACGAGCGCCGCCTATTTTCGTTCCGGCATCTTCGTCACCTTGCTCGGCGCGATATTCGCGCTGCTTGGCCTGGCCGGCGTTACCAGCAGCGAGCCTTCAAAGTCCAGCTATTTCCTATTGTTCATGGGCGTCATATTTGCCGGCTGGGGCGTTTCGCATTTTTTTTCTGCCAGAAAGATGCGTCAGAAATGAGAAGGACATGGTCTAACTTTTTAATTACGGAGGAGCGAGGCGAAAAAAGCGCTGGGGAGAATCGATTTGTCGCGTAATTACATGGACACCATTGGTGGCCGGCGGGAGATTGTCCAAGGGAGTCCAGGACGTTTGCGGGGAAAGGTCGGCAGCGGTGTAAGGGATAAGCCCGGCGGGTCCGGCCGGCCAGGTTAACATCAAGTTGTTGCCTGATCGGACAAGCTCGCAGCGCGGCGCGGGTGTCATTTGGGCCATCAAAGCTAATGCAAAGCAAAGGCTGGAGCGGTTGGTCGAAAAAAGGTGAATCTCCACCGCCAGAACGTTGGTGCCATTGACCAACAGGGCGGGATCTAAAGCGTTGGTGAAGAAGGCCAGCGGAGTATTGAGGTAGTTCGTTGCCGCCAGGGAAGTGCTGGTGATCGGGTTGTTGGTCAAATTACTCCGCAACACCTCGACGCCATTAAGATAAACTGCGCCGCCATCCTTGCGCAGGAGAGCCACCTGGAGATTGGTTACCGCCCAGGCATTGGCGACCGGAAAGGCGTGGCGGAAGTAGGTGGTGATATTCTGGCTGGCGATATTCGTGCCATAGCGGACGACGGTGGCCTCGTTGCCTTCGCCGAATCCCAGCCGGGCCGGGCCGGATAGCCAAGCTGAATCGTCAAAATCGGGAGAGCGCCAGGCAATTCCCGGGTCCGAGCCGTTGTCCAGGTATTTCCAATTGGCGTTGGTGGTCACGAGCAGATTCGCGGGCAGGGAGGCCGTCGTCAGCACTGCGGCGGCCGGCGGCGGTTGCACAATGGCGGCGTAAGTGCAGTAATCCGACTGGGAACCAATTCGCGGCAGAGGAAAGGCGGTAAAACTTTGCAAAGCGGTGGTGGTGACAATCACCGCGCCGGTCGCAACCGTGGCCACCAGCAGCCCATTAGAAGCCAGATTCAAGTCTGAGAGCGAATACCCGAAACTAAGCGGAAGGGAGCCGACGAGGACGCCGTTAGAGGCGTAGTGGTCGAGATTCGTTTCGTGGCCGGCGGCAAAAATGTCGCCCGTTTGATCCACCGCAATGGCATAGTAATCAACGGGCAAGTTCACCGTGCGCAGCGGTTGCATGGTTTCAGGATCGAAGACCACGATCTGGCGGCCGTAAGCGCTAGATCGGGTAACCAGGACATGCAGCAGCCCGTCCAGGCCGGCAGCCACATCGGTGACATCGCCCAGTCTGGCGGCGAAACGCTGGACCGTGTTGCCCCTGAGATCGAAACGCACGACGCCGCGATCGGATTGGGTGTCGCTCCCGGTGAGCCGGTCGGTGGCAAAAACATAGCGGCCCAGGGCGGTCACCTTGCCACCCACGGTGCTTCCGGTGGTGCTCCAGCCGGCAAAGGCGCTGGAACTGAGGATGCCATTGGTGCGATAGACCGTCAGGCAGGGATTAAAGGTGCCGTTAAAAAAATAGACATTGCCGTCCTCGCCCAGCGCCGCGTCGCGCAATGATCCTGAGTCGTAATTGGTGATAAAGAGGGTGCTCACCAAAGCTCCGCCTGGGGTGTATTCATACAAGCGCGGTGTTTGGCCATTGACCGTGGCCGTGACCAACAGGTTGCCCGGAGTGAAGACGGCTGCCGGTGCCCAGTTCGGCCAGCAACAAATTAGTCCAAGTGCCACTGCGCCGGAAATAACAGGAAACACCTTCATGGTGGGAAAATACGCTTCTCTGTTGCACCATCAAGCGTTAAAGCCACCAGGGCGAAGCGGCTAAACTTTTAACCCGCCTGCGCCCGCGGCAGGCGCAACTCGAAGCAGGCGCCGTTTTTCACGCCGGAAACCCAACGCAAATCCCCGCCAAGACTCCGGCTGAGGCGGCGGCACAAGGCCAGGCCCAAGCCGACGCCGGGCGCGCTGTGAGCGGCTTCGTGGGCGGATTTGCAGAACGGAGTGAAAAGGCGGCGGGCGCCCTCGGCGGAGATGCCCTGGCCGTGATCGCGCACCCGCAGCATGGCGTGCCGCCCGTTTCCTTCCGGGGTCAGCGCTTCCAGGTGGATCAGTTTCTCGACCGAATCCGGCGCGGCGTATTTGCAGGCATTGTCCACCAGGTTGAAAAGGATTTGCTCGACGGCGGAGACATCCACATGCACCGAAGTCGCCAAGGCATGCTCATCGGCGTCCACCGCCAATTGCAGTCCAGCCTGGCCGGCGCGCTGGCTCAAACGCGGCTCCACCCGGCGGATGATCTCCCGCAAAGTCACTTTCTCCACTTGCCGGCGGGCGCTGCCGCGCTCGAGCCGGGCGTAGGCCAGCACGTTTTCCACCAGGTGCGAAAGCCGGTTGGCCTCGGAACAGAGGGTGTTGAGGTATTCGCGCCGGCGATCTTCATCCCGCACCATGCCCTCCGCCAGCATTTCCGAATACATCTTGAAAGTGGTCAGCGGCGTGCGCAGCTCATGCGTGACGGAAGAGACAAAAGCGGCGCGACGCTCGCTCAGCGAGACAAGGCCGTGCAGCAGGAGGCCGGCGGCGAGCGCGGCCAGGAGGATGCCGCCCCAGGCGACCGCCAGCGAGATGCGCACCGGCGTCCAAAGTGGCAGCGCGGCATCGCCCGCCGGGCCGGGCATCAGCTTGACGGGGATCGAGGCCAGAATGCGGGCGCTGGCGTCCCCCGTGGGCGTCGAACGCGGGAGCAGGCGGGCTTCCGGCAGCAAATCCCGCACGGTTTCCAGCAGCGAGGCCTTGAGGTTGGTCCAGTTTAACCAGCAGCCCTGGACAGATTCGGCCCCGTCGTGCATGACCCGCCGCACCAGGAACATCTCGTCGCCCACCCAAACGGCCCGGAACAGCCCTTCCAACGGGCCCGTGTTGGCGGCCGCCCCGGGCGGCAAAACCGGCTGCGCCGCAGCGATGCCAAGGTCCTCTTGCTGCGCTTGCAAATCGTTTTTCCGGTTTTCGAGGACTTTGGATTGCGCGCGCTGGTAGAAGTTATCGCGCACATTAAGTTCCATGGTGTTGCGCAGTTGCTGTTCCTGCTGTCCCCCCGTCTGGGCCATTTGGGCCGGCGGCTGAGCCGGGCTGTTGAGCGCGAGGTTGGGGTTCCAGTTGACCAAGGGCAACTCCTCCGGGAGTTGTTTTGGAGCTTCATTAAAGATGACATCGCCGTTGTTCCAATAATTCACCGCCTGAGCCAATTGCACGGGCGGCGAGCGCAAAGAGGAGCCAAGCCAACCGGGAGCGGGAGGATTGGTGCGCAGGCCGGCGGCGGCCATCACCGGGGCGGGCTCGAGGAGGAAGCGGCGCAAGGTTTCCAGGCGTTCCTCCCGCAGGCGCAACAGGTCTTCGTTGATATAGTTGGCTACGGCCAGCGCGCGCAGGCTCTGCTCCGGAACCTGGGGGGAAACGACCGGGCCGCCAGGAGCAAATTGGAAATGCAGCAGGATGTTGGGGGAATCGTAGGCCAGCAGCGGCGAGGGGAGCAGGACATCGCCCGGCTTGAGGGAGGCATAACCGCCCTTGGCGCCCCGCGAGAAGGCCTGCTGGGCGCCATAGAACGATTGATAAGCGCGGGAGGGCCGCGCGCTTTCCTCGATGAACATTGGCAGCATCCAGGAATCCAGCCGCCACAGGGCGAGGCGCACCTTTTCCTCTTTTTCCGCCTCGATCGCGGCCAGGGTTTGCGCGCGGTCCAAGCGCAGGGTGGTGAGGCTGATCCAGCCGAGCGTTCCCAGCAGGACCGCCAGGCAAACGCCAAAAGTCAGCCAGGTATGAAAAGGCCGGTTCATCTCAGGTTTGCGCCGCAATCATGTAGCCTTTGCCGCGCACCGTCATCAGGACGCGCGGCTCGGCGGGGTCGTCCCGCAATTTCTCACGCAGATTGGCCACGTGCATGTCAATGGTGCGCGTTTCGAGATGCTTGGGGCTCAGCCGCCAGACCCGCAGCAGGATTTCATCGCGGGAAATCGCCCGCCCCGGGTTCGCCGCCAGGTAGCGAAGCAGGTCCACCTCCCGCTCGGACAGTTCGTTCCGCCCCCCGTTCTCGTAGCGGACTTCCCGCCGCTCCAAATCGGCCACGCCTCCCGAAAATTTGACTTTCCGGACGTCGGTGGAGCGCTCCGGAGAGCGCCGCAGGACGGCTTCGACACGGGCCAGCAATTCGCGGACGCTGAACGGTTTGACGACATAATCATCCGCCCCCTCGCGCAAACCGTGGACGCGGTCGGACTCCTCGCCGCGGGCGGTGAGAATAATGATGGGCAGGGTGGGCCGCGCCGCGCGCGCCTTTTTGAGGATGTCGAAGCCGCTCAAGTGCGGAAGGATCAAGTCCAGCAGCACCAGGTCAATGGCCCCGCGCAAGGCCAGCTCCAATCCGTCCCGCCCGTTGGCGGCCTCCAGAACCTCGTAACCGGAGAATTTCAACGTGTCCACCAGGCCCCGCCGGATGGCGGAGTCATCCTCGACAACCAGGATGCGTTTTGTTTCCATGCCCATCAGCCTAGCTCAAGCCGGAAGGAAAAGCGCTCGCTAATTCCAAAAGTAATGCCAGGTGTAATCCAGATCAATGGCCTTGCCGGGCTCCAGCGTGACGTTCCAGGTAACTTTGCCCATGGTGTTGACGCGCGTCCACCACCACGGCCAGCTATACCATTCCCACCAGTGGGGATAATCGCCGCCGGCGGGAAGGAAATCGCTGGACTCGACCGCGTTGGAATTGCGGATCACGCCGTTCTGGGTGGCGGAATCCACCTGCCCCAAAACGTGCCGAACGACCTCCACCTCGATCTTGTTGGCGCGATGGTTGGTCAGCTTGAGGGAGCCGGACAGCTCGACCTTCTGGTATTTGCTGCCGTTCAAATTCAGCGCGTTGGGGGTGCGGACGGTTTCCTGCTCGGTTTTCTTGACCTGGATGTCCACCGCGACGGTCAGACTCAAGTCCGCGCTGGCGCCGGGGGAGGCATAGGTCATCATGCCCTGGGCCAAAACCTTGCCTTCGCGCATCACCAACGCCGGCGCGGTGGTGAACGGTTGCCGGGATTTATTGGCCAAACGAATCTTGTGCATCGCCTTCGGCGCGTTCATCAGCTTGGCGAGTTCAGCCTGCTGCTGGTTGTTGAAGTTGCGCCAAACCTCGCCCGGCGGCGCGAAGGGCAGCTCCACCACGTATTTGTCCTGGTAAGGCACCGTGTATTCGGCGACGGGCACCATCATGCGCGCGCCTTTCTTCAGGCTGACCTTGGGCAGCGTGAAAACAAACAGGTCCTCGTTTTTCGTCCCTTCCGGCAAGTCCACCGGCTGGGCGGGAGCGGACTCGACGTCCTGGCGATAATCGCCCATGCGGGCGACCTGGGTCATCATGGCATTGCTGAATTGCGAGGCCAGGCTGCTCCGCGAGCCGGGACGCGGGGTTTGAAAATAGGCGGACAATTGCGCCGCGGTTTGCTCCAGCGCCATCGGATCAATGGTCTCCTTGAAGGCAAAAGTGGGGACGCCGATGACCAGGTTCACGGTGACATCGTCCAAATCCGCCAATTCATTCAGCAATGTGGCCTGCAGCTTGACCGTGGCATTGCCTTTGCCGTCCAGGTCAATTTTGTAGCTGGGAATCCAGCGAATGCCCTTCTGCACATACATGAGCCCCACGGCGGCGCTCTTGGGCGCCGGTTTTCCCCCGACGCTCCCAAGACCCAGAGTCAGCGAAGGCCGGAACTCCTCGTGCACGGAAACGGATTTATAGGCGGGGTTGGCGATCGTCACATCCTGGAGGCGTTCGATCGGCAGCGCCTTGGTGCCTTCGGCGGTGCGCAACAAGACGACATTGCCTTTCTCCGGCAGCCGCTCCTCGGCATTCGGCGGGCTGGTCCGCGCCAGTTCTTCAGAACTGCGCGCGGGAAAACCAAGGATGGTGGCCTGGTAGCGGTTGCTGTTGGCCTCGGTGATGAAGGCGGCGGCGCCCACATTGGCTTCGATGATTTCGCGCAAGCTGAGCGCGGTGCGCTCCAAGGTGATTTTGCGGCGGCTGGCCACCACGGAATTGAGCTTGAGATTGGGGTCGGCCGAATACGCCCAGAAGGTGCCGATGACGGCCGATGGCAGATGCGGAAGCACGACCTGGCCCCGCGCGTCCAGCGGCCGCTTTCCTTCCTGAACCACGAAGGCATGGCCGTCCTTGAATACGGTGACCTCTTTCACCGGAAGATGGTCGGGAGCGGAACCAGTTTCGGCAGGCGCGGCCGCGGCTTGGAAGGCGGCCAACGCCAGAGTGAACAGGCTCGCTAAGAAAGAACGCCCTGCCGAGCGGCCAGTGCCGAAGCGAGGATGAATGGAAGGTTTGGAATCGGCGGGGTGATGACGATCGCGCCCTTCCCCCTCACCCTTCCCTCTCCCTAAAGGATAGGGAAACATCGTTGTCGGCGCCGCGTGAAAACGAGGCGATCGGTCACCTCGAAAGCCGGCGAATGCGGCTTCCTCTCCCCCAGAGAGAGGGTTGGGGCAAGGGGGACAGACGGCAACGGGGGCCGGTTCATCCACCCTCTTGCTGCCGCCGCCCACCCATGGGAGCGCCTCCCTCAGGCGCGCGCCATCAATTCTTGGATTTTTCGCGATCATCATGGAGGCAGTTTATCCCGCCCGCGCCGGTTTGTCTGTAAAGGGATGGTAAAGCAAAAAGCGGGGCCGGCGAACGCCGGCGCCGGGCGTGGCATGGGCCAGTTGGAAGGCTCCCCGGGGCATGGTTTTTTTGTCGCAACTTCCCCTTTTTCGGCTCAGTATGCCGCGACTTTGTAATGAGCGCCGCCATATTGAGGCAATGACATCACCGTTATGATCACCGAATTAACGATCGAAAACTTCAAGAGCTTCGGCTCGGCCATCGCGCCACTCCCACTGCGGCCGCTGAACTTCATTGTCGGAGCGAATGCTTCCGGCAAGACGAACCTCCTTTCCGCGCTGCGATTTCTCAAGATCGCCCTCCTGCAGAACGTGGAAATTGCCGTCGGCGAATTCGAAGGGCCGGGCGAAGTTCGCAACAAGATTCAGCGTGAACGGAAGGAAACCAAGCCCGTTCGCTTGCGGTTGAAGATAGATGGCGCGAAACTGGGCGCATTCCGCTTCGGCAAAGGCCCGGCCAGACACGCCAAGTCCTTCAACTACCTTGTGGAGATTGATTTGCGATCCAACGACGAGGAGCCCCAAGTCCAGAGAGAAGAGCTCGCTGCCGACTTTACCGACGAAAGGCAACAAGTGCTTCGCTACAAGATGCTCCGCAACGCAAATCAGGTGACTATTGAGGATCCCGTTTTCGGTCATGCTCCCCCGGAGCCGGTGCCCATCGCTCCGCAGGACGCCACAAGGCTTGCCGCCGGCACTGGTTTTTTCAGCCCGCCGTTAATCTTGTTCCGCAATTACCTGGAGGGCTGGTCATTTTTTAACATCAGCCCCTCCATCGCGCGTCAACCGTGCAAGGAAGTTCCGGAGCTAGCCTTGGGCGAAGCCGGCGAGTATCTGGCCGCCATTCTGCACAAGCTGGAAAAGCAAAACGGGGAAAAGGGCTCCTTGGAGCAGATAGTCGCCGGCCTTCGGGGCGCGGTCCCAGGCTTCAAGAGTGTCCGCACGAAGTCGTTGGAAGTCGAGGGAAAGTGGACCTTCCAGGTTGTGGAGGACCGCATCCGCGGAGCCATCAACCCCCGGTCCGTTTCCGATGGCACCATTCGCCTGCTGGCCATGATGGTCATCGCCCACTGGTCCGCGCGGCGCTCGACTCTGCTCGCTATTGAAGAGCCTGAAAACGGGCTTCATCCTCACCTTTCCAAGCATATCGTTGATTTGTTGCGCACCGCGTCCAAAACCCGCCAAGTGATCGTCACCACGCACAACCCGGATTTCCTGGATGAGTTGGAACCCGAAGAGGTGATTCTGTGCGACAAATCCGAAGGCTTTACCGCGGTCCGCCACGCGTCCGAGGTGGCGGAAGTCACGTCTTTCCGCAAACGCTTCCGTTTAGGCGAGCTTTGGGAACAAGGGGCGCTGGGAGGGATACCATGAAGATCGGCGTTGGAGTCGAGGGACCGTCGGACTTTCAGTTTTGGCATAAAGTCCTCCACAAGCATTTTCGCGGCTGCTGCTTCGATGTGCGCAACATGAAAAACCGCGACAAACTAATCCGGGAAACCCCCAAACTGCTGGACACCTTCCATGACTGCCACTATGCCGCCGGCTTTATCCTGGTTGATCGGGATGACGACCCTTGTCTGGAGAGCGTGCTTTCGTTGTTCGATGCCGCCATTCGGAGCGCCGCGCGTCAGCCCGACAAAAGCGCCCGATTTTTGCACGTTTGCGTCGCGAGCAAGGAGATTGAATCCTGGTATCTCGCCGACTCTGTTGCCATCCACTCGGTGATTCCCGGCTGCGCATGGACCGCTCCTGCGGACACCAGTTCTGTAGCCAAGGGCAAGCTGCGCTCCCTCGTGCGGTCGCATCTCGGCCCCAACGCCAGCTTCAACGAGATTGATTTCGCCAAGTCCATGGCATCCAAGTTTAGCCCCGACCGGGCGAAGTCGCATTCCCCCTCGTTTCGTTATTTTTGGGAGATCATTGAGTCAAAGATCCGCGAACCTTGATGATCCCATGTCCGGCAAACCAACCCTTGCACCATGATCCGTCGCAAAACCTCGGTGACGAGGCCGGCTGCGGCCTTGGCCTCTTCGCGGTTTGCGCCTCTTTCCAGGATCGCCAGGCTCTGTCCACTGCGGAAAAAAAGCGGGGCCGGCGAATGCCGGCCCCGCTGCGATAACCTTCGGTTCCTCGAATTTCCGCGGCTTAATAGTCCATGTCGCCGCCCATGCCGCCGTGCGGGTTCGCGGCCGGCTTCTTTTCCTTTTCCGGAATCTCGGTCACGAGGCATTCAGTGGTGAGCAGCAGCCCGGCGATGGAGGCCGCGTTCTGCAGCGCGGTGCGGGTGACCTTCTTCGGGTCCACCACGCCGGCTTTGACGAGGTCCTCGTAGGCGCCGGTGGCGACGTTGTAACCTTCGTTGCCCTTGCGGCGCTTGACTTCCTCGACCACCACGGAGCCTTCGACGCCGGCGTTGTCGGCGAGCGAATACACCGGGTAGGTCACGGCCTGCTTGACGATGCTGATGCCGATGGCTTCGTCATCGTTGGCGGGCTTGATGCTGTCCATCGCGGCCAGGCAGCGCACCAGGGCGACGCCGCCGCCGGGCACAATGCCTTCCTCGACTGCGGCGCGGGTGGCGTGCAGGGCGTCCTCGACGCGGGCCTTCTTCTCCTTCATTTCGGTTTCGGTCGCGGCGCCGACATTGATGACGGCCACGCCGCCGGCGAGCTTGGCGAGGCGCTCCTGGAGCTTCTCGCGGTCGTAGTCGCTGGTGGTTTCCTCGATCTGGCGGCGGATCTGGTTGACGCGGCCCTGGATTTCGGAGGTCTTGCCGTTGCCTTCGACGATGGTGGTGTTTTCCTTGTCAATCACCACGCTCTTGGCGCGGCCGAGGTCGGCGATCTCAAGGTTTTCGAGCTTGATGCCAAGGTCCTCGGTGATGCAGCGGCCGCCGGTGAGGATGGCGATGTCTTCGAGCATGGCCTTGCGGCGGTCGCCGAAGCCGGGGGCCTTGACGGCGGCGACGTTCAGCACGCCGCGCAGTTTGTTGACCACCAGGGTCGCCAGCGCCTCGCCTTCGACTTCCTCGGCGATGATCAGCAGGGGCTTGCTCACTTTGGCCACCTTCTCGAGCAGCGGGAGCATGTCCTTGAGGCTGCTGATCTTCTTTTCGTAGATCAGGATGTAGGGGTCCTCGAGCTTGCACTCCATGGTCTCGGCGTTGGTGACGAAGTAGGGGGAGAGATACCCCTTGTCAAACTGCATGCCTTCGACCACTTCGAGGGTGGTCTCGATGGATTTGGCTTCCTCGACGGTGATGGTGCCGTCCTTGCCCACTTTGTCCATCGCGTCGGCGATGATTTCGCCGATGGTGGTGTCCCAGTTGGCGGAGACGGTCGCCACCTGCTTGATTTCCTCCTTGTCCTTCACCTTCTTGGCGATCTTGTCCAGGTGCGCGACGGCGGCCTCGACGGCCTTGTTGATGCCGCGCTGGATGCCGATCGGGTTGGCGCCGGAGGTGACGAACTTCAGGCCGCCGCGATAGATGGCCTCGGCCAGCACGGTGGCGGTGGTGGTGCCATCGCCGGCCGCGTCGCTGGTTTTGCTGGCCACTTCGCGAACCATCTGCGCGCCCATGTTCTCAAACGGGCACTCGAGCTCGATTTCCTTGGCCACGGTCACGCCGTCCTTGGTGACGGTCGGGGAGCCGAATTTTTTGTCCAGCACCACGTTGCGGCCCTTGGGGCCGAGCGTCGCGGTGACGGCTTTCGAGAGTTTGGTGACGCCCTTCAGGATTGCCTGCCGGGCGGCTTCGTCGAACAATAATTGCTTGGCTGCCATAATCTGTCTTCCTTGGTTGTTGGTTTAGCGGTTGTCTTAGTCGAGAACGGCCAGGATGTCGTCCGAGTTAAGGATTTTGTACTCCTTGTCGTCCAACTTGATTTCCGTGCCGCCGTATTTGCTGGTCAGCACCCGGTCGCCCACCTTCACTTCGAAGGGAACTTTCTTCCCATCGTCGTCGGTCTTGCCGGTGCCGAGGGCCACCACGCGGGCTTCCATCGGTTTTTCCTTGGCGGTGTCCGGAATGATGATTCCACCTTTGCGAACTTCTTTCTCTTCGACAGCTTCCACCAGGACGCGGTCGCCGAGAGGTTTTACTTTCAGTGCCATACTCTTGTTGTTTTTTGTTGGTTGCGGTTTTGTTTTGATCGTTTCCCGGCGCACTCGCGCCGGGAAGCTGATGGTGTCCGCTAAACACGCCCAAAGACACGGTTCTGAGGCGGTCCTTTGGTGTGCTTAGCGGACCAAATTCAGTTGCTTTTCTTTTCGTCCACCACTTCGGCGTCAATAATCGGGCCGTCGTCTTTCTTGCCCCCGGCTTTGTCCTGCCCGGCCTCGCTCGAAGCGGTTCCGGTGGCGCCGCCGGCCGCCTTGGCGCGCTCGCCGGCCGCCCGGTAAACTTCGCTCCACGCCGCCTGCGCCACTTCGTTGAGTTTGTCCAGCGCGCCGCGCATCGCGGAAGTGCTGTTGGTCTTGACCGCTTCCTTCAGCGCGCCCAGGGCCTTTTCAATTTTCTCCTTCTCCGCCGCCGGCATCTTGTCGCCCTGCTCCTTGAGCATCTTCTCGGTGCGGTAAACCACCGTGTCGGCCTCGTTGCGGGTTTCCACTTCCTCGCGTTTGCGCTTGTCCTCCTCGGCGTGGGCTTCCGCCTCTTTGCGCAGCCGCTCGATTTCGTCCTTGGTCAGGCCGCTGCTGGCGGTGATGCTGATCTTCTGCTCCTTGCCGGTGCCCAGGTCCTTGGCGCTGACGTGCAGGATGCCGTTGGCGTCAATGTCGAAAGTCACCTCGATCTGCGGCACGCCGCGCGGCGCCGGCGGGATGTCCACCAGGTCGAACTGCCCCAGCAGCTTGTTGTCGGGAAACATCGGCCGCTCGCCCTGCGCGATGCGGATCGTCACCGCCGGCTGGTTGTCGCTGGCCGTCGAGAAAATCTCCGATTTGCGGGTCGGAATGGTGGTGTTGCGCTCGATCAGCTTGGTGAACACCCGTCCCAGCGTCTCGATGCCCAGCGACAGCGGCGTCACGTCCAACAGCAGCACATCCTTGACTTCGCCTTTCAGCACGCCGCCCTGGATGGCCGCGCCCACCGCCACCACTTCGTCCGGGTTCACGCCCTGGTGCGGCGGCTTGTTCACCAGCTTGTGGGCCGTTTCCACCACCCGCGGCATGCGGGTCATGCCGCCCACCAGCACCAGCTCGTCAATTTTTTCGGCGGTGATGCCCGCGTCTTTCAGGCAGGCCCGCACCGGTCCGATGGTCCGCTCGAACAGGTCGTCGCAAATCTCCTCCATTTTCGCCCGCGTCAGCTTCAGGCTGATGTGCTTGGGCCCGCTGGCGTCCGCCGTGATAAAGGGCAGGTTGATCTCGTAATTTTGCGCGCTCGACAGGGCGATCTTGGCTTTCTCCGCCTCCTCCTTGATGCGCTGCAGGGCGTCCGGCTGCTTGCGCAGGTCCATGCCATGCTCGCGTTTGAACTCGTCCAGCACCCAGTCCATGATGCGGTTGTCCCAATCGTCGCCGCCCAGGTGGGTGTCGCCATTGGTGGCTTTGACTTCAAACACGCCGTCGCCGATCTCCAGCACCGAAATGTCGAACGTCCCCCCGCCCAGGTCATAGACCGCGATTTCCTCGTCCTTCTTCTTGTCCAACCCGTAGGCGAGCGAGGCGGCGGTCGGCTCGTTGATGATGCGCAGCACTTCCAGCCCGGCGATGCGCCCGGCGTCCTTCGTCGCCTGCCGCTGGGAATCGTTGAAATAAGCCGGCACTGTGATTACCGCCTGCGTGATTTTTTCGCCCAGCCGCACTTCCGCGTCCGCTTTCAGCTTGGCCAGGATCATCGCCGAAATTTCCGGCGGGCTGAACGTCTCCCGTTTGCCCTCGACTTCCACTTCCACATGCGCGTCGCCGTTGGCCGCCCGCACAACCTTGTAGGGCACCCGCTTGATTTCTTCCTGCACCTCGTCGAATTTGCGGCCCATGAAGCGCTTGATGGAATAAATCGTGTTGCGGGAGTTGGTCACCGCCTGGCGCTTGGCGGCGTCCCCCACCAGGCGCTCGCCGGTCTTGGTGAAGGCCACCACCGACGGCGTCGTCCGTTTGCCCTCGGAATTCTCCAAAACCACCGGCTCCCCGCCTTCCATCACCGCCATGCAGGAGTTGGTGGTCCCCAAATCAATTCCTAAAACTTTTGCCATAAAAATAGTCCACTGATTTTTCAGTGCCGCTTATTTGCCAGCAAGGGGAGTGCCGTCTTTGCCAATTTTGTATCTTGTTGATAATGAGCACTATGCAAATTCATTATTCCTTGCCCGATGGCGCATCCCCGGCGGGTGGCGCAGAAAACGGTTCTTTTTGGCACACTCATGGCACACTGGGAGTAATCCGGTTGAGGCTTCCCTCCGCGCCGGAGCAGGCGCTATAACCAGCCAGTGGACATGAATAGGAAAGTGGTTTGGCGTTGCGGGAGGGCGTGGCCGCCGGCGGCTTGTGCTTTGGCGGTTATGTTGGCGGTGGCGGCTGCCGGCGCCGCTTCCCACACCCTTGACCGCTCCACCCTCGACCAGTGGTCCGCGCCTTATCGCGGCTGGCATTATTGGCCTGATTATCTCCTGCCCGCGCAGCCCAAGATCGCCGGTTTCGAGGATTTTCGGAATCCGGATGTGCCGTGCGTTTATCAGTTGCCGGGCCAGCCGGGGAAATGGTTCATGAGTTTCATCGCCTTCAACGGCCGCGGTTACAACTCCTTTGTGGTGGAGAGCACCAACCTGCTGGAATGGACGCGTCCCCGCCTGGCGATGGGCTTCGGCCCCACCAACGAGTTTGACCACGGCGGCCGCGTCATCGGCGCGTTTCTCTACGAATCCTATGACGTGAAGGCGCCGCGCCTGCTCAAGAAACGCGGCGGCCAATACTGGACGCTTTATGGCTGCTATCCGCGGCAGGGCGGCTATGAACTTCGCCCCGGTTACGAAGGCGTCGCCGTGAGTGACGACGGGCTGACTTGGCGCCGCGCCAAAGACGCGCCCATCCTGGCGGTGCAGGACCCGGATTGCGCCGCGTGGGAAAAGGACTGCATTTACCAGCCTTGGCTGGTGGAGCATCAGGGGCGGTTTTTCAACTTCTACAACGCCGCCAACGGCGGCAAGGAACAGACCGGGCTGGCCTTCTCAACGGACCTCTTAAACTGGATGCGGTATCCGGCGAATCCGGTGGTTCCCATTCGCCCGGGCGGCTTTGACGAGCAGTTCAGCTCCGATCCCAAAGTGTTTCGCGACGGCGACCATTGGACGATGATTTACTTCGGGGTGGGGCGCGGCGGCGCCCACATCATGATCGCGTTCTCGCGCGACCTTGCGCATTGGACGGCCCATCCCGAGCCGCTATACCAAGCCGGCGGCAATCCCAGCGGCTTGGACAAGCAATACGCCCACAAAATTTCCCTGGTTTACCATCCGCCCAGCGACACCTTTTACCTGTATTACTGCGCCTGCGGCCCTCAAGGGCGAGGCATCGGTCTGCTGACCAGCAAGCCCCTGCCGCGCGCCAACTGACCGCGGCCCCGAAAAAAATTCGCCCTCGCCCCCCCGTTCGGTTACTCTGCGGTCATGGCAGTCTTTTATGACACGCACGCGCACCTGGATTACCAGGATTTCGCCCCCGATTTCGACCAGGTGGTGGAACGGGCGCGGGCGGCCGGCATCACCCGAATGGTGTCCATCGGGACCGACCTGGAAAGCAGCCGGCGGGCCATCGAGCTGGCGGAGCGGCATCCCGCGATTTACGCCGCGGTGGGCTGGCATCCCGGCAACGCCAACGAGGCCCCGGACGACTTGCGCCCCGCTTTGCGCGCGCTCGCCGCGCACCCCAAGGTGGTGGCGCTGGGCGAAACCGGCCTGGACTATTACCGGATGCCCAGTCAACAGGCTGGCGGGACGGTGGCGGACGACGAGCGGTATCGCCGGAACCAGGCCCGTCTGTTTGCCCAGCACTTGGAACTGGCGGTCGAGCTGGGTCTGCCCCTGGTCATCCATCAGCGCGCTTCCCTGTCCGCCATCCTCGAACAGATGCAGCCTTTTGCCGGGCGCGTGCGCGCGGTGTTCCATTGCTTCTCCGAGCCGCCCCCCGTGCTCGAACGCATCCTGGCCATGAGCTGCCTGGTGAGCTTCACCGGCATCCTGACCTTCAAGAACGGACAAAACGTGCGCGAGTCCCTGGCCGCCGCGCCCCTGGGCCGCTTCATGCTCGAAACCGACTGCCCTTACCTCACCCCGGAACCGTTCCGCAAAACCGTCCGACGCTGCGAGCCGGCGTTTGTGCGCGAGATCGCCGCCGTCGCCGCCCAGGTCAAGGGCTGTTCGCTCGACGAACTCAGCGCCGCCACTTGCCGGACCGCCCAGGCTTTTTTCGGGCGAATGCCGCCCGCCTGAACCGGGAGGGGGGCGCGCCGGCTTACCGCGCTTTCTCCTTCTCTTTCTTTTCCTTGGCCCGCTCCGCGCGAATGGCCTCCTCCTCGGCCGCGTCTATTTTGCCATCGCCATTCTTGTCGTATTTCTTGAGCATCTCCGCCTTCTTGGCGGCCTTTTCCTCCTCGCCCTTTTTGCGTTCGGCCCGGATGGCTTCCTCCTCGGCGTCGTCAATTTTGCCGTCGCCGTTCCGGTCATACTTTTTCAGGAGCTCCGCTTTCTGGGCGGCCTTCTTGGCCTCTTCGGCCTGTTTGCGCTCGGCGCGGATGGCCTCCTCTTCGGCGGCGTCTATTTTGCCGTCGCCGTTCTTGTCGTATTTCTTGAGCATCTCCGCCTTTCTTGCTTCCTTGGCGTCGCCGGCCTGGGCGATGCCGGCCGTCAACAGCAGAGCCAGGCTCCAACCTAACGTTTTTTTCATAGCTTTATCTTTTTTGTCTGCCGGGACTGACCGGACGCTGCCGGCCAACCCCGTTATGCGCACCTTGCCGCCGGCGCGGGCGTCTGGCAAGCACAAATTGGCCGCTGAAAACCGGCGGCAGCGCGGCGCCGCCTGGCGAACACTCCGAACGCCCGGGCGGGCGGCTCAAAGCGCGGCGCGCCGGTGGCGCCGGCGGTCGAGGGCGACCGCGGCGACAATGATCAGGCCGGTGATGATTTCCTGGACCCAATTGGGCAGGCCCATCTGGGAACAGCCGGCGCGAATGACGGTCATGATCAGCGCGCCAACCAGGCTGCCGAGGACGGAACCCTCCCCGCCGGAGAGGCTTCCCCCGCCGATCACCACTGCGGCAATCACATCCAGCTCGAGGCCGACCGCGACGGTGGGATCGCCGACGGTCAGACGGGAAAACTGCATCAGGCCGGCGACGCCGGCCAGCGCCCCCGCCAGCGTATAGACCGAAATTTTCACCCGTTCGACGGACACCCCGCAAAGGCGCGCGGTCAGCTCGTTGGAGCCGATGGCAAAGATATGCCGGCCCAGCCGGGTGTAGCGCAGGGTCAGCGCGGCGAGCGCCGAAAGGATGACCAGCGCCCAAACGCCGGGCGGCGCCAACAGCCACCGGCGGTCGTCGGGGAGCGACGCGAGCAACTCGTTCAGCCAGGTTTCCGGCGCGTCAATTTTTTGCTCGCGCGAAACCCCTTTGGCGGCGCCGCGCACCAGCAGCATCATGCCAAGGGTGATGATGAAGGGCGCCACCCGCAGGCGGGTGATGAGCAGGCCGTTGGCCAGGCCGCACAGCGCGCCGACGGCGACGGCCAGCAGGGCCGCCGTCAACGGCCAGGCCGGCGGCGGGAACCGGTTCAGGAACCAGGCGATCATCACGCCGCCCAGCGCCACCACCGAGCCCACCGACAAATCAATGCCGCCCGCAATGATGATCAGGGTCATGCCCAGCGCGGCGATGCCGACAATGGCGGTCTGGCGGGCGATGGTTTCGAGGTTGTGCAAGCCCATAAACCGCCGCGCGGCCGCCCAGGCCTCCTGCCCGGGCGCCACCAGCCGGCGGTCCTGCCGCCGCTCGGCCTCCGGCACGCCTTCCCGAGCCAGCCGGGCCAGCAGCTCGCGGTTGTCGCGTCCGGCTTGCCAGCCGCTCTGCGCCGCCCTCGCCAGCGTGAAAAAGACAAATATCCCCGCCAGCACCACCAGCAGCTTCACCCCGTTCTGGGCGCATAAGCGGCGGAGCCAGGATTCCTGTCGCGGTTCGGTGGGGGTGGTCATACTGTATGGTTTCCGGGATGCAAGACACCATTTGTCACCGTGGGCGACGTTCTCACCCTCCCCACTTGGGGGGAGAGATTTCCCCAAAAACTGGTTTCGCGCCTTGCCTTCCCTGAACCGCGTAGGAGCCGACGTAAGGAGGCTCTGATATCATGGCGATCACGCCCGGGGGCCAATTGGAGCCTCCTTACGTCGGCTCCTACAACCAAGGGCTTCATGGGGAGGGCAGGGTGAGGGGGCGCGTGTCGTTTATCCCCAGCACTCAGTAGTAGATGGCATCGAGGGTTGACCGCCGGGAAACTTCCAATGCCCGCGCCCGGCCAAAGCGGCAGAGGGCTGCCGCACTCCACGACGCTGGCGCGCATCCGCCGGCCCCGTCCGAGGTCGGAGGGGCCTTGAAGTTCGCGCGGCGTTGATCGGCTTTTCGGCATTGGCATTTGTTTCGAATTTCGGGTTTCGGATTTCGTGCTTCTTTTTTATCCGGCCTACTGTCCGGCGGCCTCCAGCATCAGGCGGCGCTCGTCCACTTGCTCGCGGGGCCGGGCCGGGCCCAGGCGGCCGCGCGACATCACCGCCAGGCGGTCGCAAATGCCGAGCAGTTCCGGCAGGTGGCTGCTCACCATCAGCACCGCGCGGCGGCCGCCGCCGTCCGCGCCGGTGGCCAGCTCGTCAATGATCCGGTAGATGGCCGCCTTGGCGGCCACATCTATGCCGCGCGTCGGCTCGTCCAGCAGCAGGACATCCACCTCATGCTGCAGCAGCCGCGCGAGGGCCACCTTCTGCTGGTTGCCGCCGGAGAGATTCCCGACTTTTTGCCGCGGTCCCTCGCAGCGAATGCCCAAGCGTTCAATCCAACGCCGGGCGGCCCGGTCCTGCCGCTCCGGCAACACCAGGCCGCAGGGGCCAAAGCCCCGCAGGCTGGTCATCGTGATGTTCTCGGCGATGCTCAGCGGCAGCGCCAGCCCTTCCTGGCGGCGGTCCTCACTCAGCAGCCCCATCCCTTGCCACCAGCGGCGCGCCGGCGAAGCCGGTCCCACCCACGCGCCCAGCCGGAGGCGGCCCGCGCGCACCGGTTCGAGCCCGAAAAGGCAGCGCAGCAGCTCGGTGCGGCCCGCGCCCATCAACCCGGCAATGCCCAGCACCTCCCCCTGCCGCAGTTCCAGCGTGGCATCCACCGGTTTTTCCGCGCCGCAAAGGCCGGAGATTTCCAGGATGGTCTCTCCGGGGGACCGCGGCGAGCGGGGATAAAGGGTCCGAACCTCCCGCCCCACCATCAGGGTGACGATGCGGTCCGCGCTCAACTCGCGCAGGTCTCCCTCGGCGACCGTCCGTCCGTCGCGCAGCACGGTCACGCGGTCCGCCACCCGTTTGACCTCCTCCAGGAAATGGGAGATGTAAATGATGGACAAGCCTTGCCCTTTAAGCCGCTGGATCATGGCGAAGAGGCGCTCCGCATCGCGGGCGGAGAGACAACTGGTCGGCTCATCCAGCACCAGCACCCGGCAGCCGGTGGCCAGCGCGCGGGCAATCTCGACCACCTGCTGGGCCGCCACGGGCAACTGCCGGACCGGCTGGCCGGGCCGGATGTCGGTGTGGCCAAACAGACGCAGGGCTTCCAAGGCCCGCCGCCGAACCTCGGGCCACCGAATAAAGCCATGACGGCACGGCTCCACGCCGAGCAAAATATTTTCCTCGACGGTGAGGTGCGGCGCCAGGGAAAGCTCCTGGTAAATCATCGCCACTCCCGCCTGCCGGGCGGCCAGCGGGTGCGGCGGGCAAAAGGGCTGGTCATCCAGCCGCATCGCGCCCGCATCCGGCTGGTGCGCGCCGGCCAGCACTTTCATCAGCGTGCTCTTGCCGGCGCCGTTTTCCCCCACCAGCGCCAGCACTTCGCCGGGGAAGACGCGCAGGCTCACCCCCTCGAGCGCCGCCGTGGCGCCAAATCGCTTCGAAATGCCCTCCATCGTCAGGCGCGGCGACCGCGGTCCGTTGGCGTCGGTTTGGCTCATGCAACTGGTTTTCGCCCCGTCCCCAAAAAATGCTGAAAAAAGGCGCGAAGCCGCGCGTTTGATTCCTCGTCCGACGCGCGCGCCGTCGGCCGCTCCTGTGCCATGGCCGCGGCCAGCGCGAGCCAAAGAAAAGCCAGCGACGGCCTGCGGGATGTGCGGGCAAGTGTCATGGCCAGCCTTGAGGGGCGGCGCCAAGGTGCGGAAAAATTCCCCTTGATCTCTCTCCCCAAGGGAGAGGGAAATCGCGCTGGCGGCGCTTGGTGATACCGCGGCTCTCGATGACTTCGAGCACTGGCGAACAGGTCTCCCTCTCCCCAAGGGAGAGGGGAGGGGTGAGGGGAAACAGCGCTATCGAAAACCCCAGGCCCGGCGCTATGCACGCTAACTTGCTTCCGGCAATTCCACTGGAAACGGCGAGGAGCCTTCATTTTCCCGGGGTTTCCCGCTTTTGGCGGGCGGCGCCGCCGATTTCATCGGCCAGCGCGCGGTATTTTTCCCACATCGCCTTGACGAATGGTTTGGCGGATTGCGTTTCCCGCCACCAGCGGTCCACGTAGTCGAAGAACGGCGGATGGTTCCAATGCTCGCACATGCCGGTGAGCCGCGCGGCCAGCGCCTGCCCCACCCAGGTGGGACCGTTCAGCTTGCGGTAGCCTTCCGCTTTCGTGCCGTTGTTGTCTCCTTTGCCGTAGGCGGCCCAGGTGTCTGGCGCGACTTCCTCGTGATTTTTGTTGGGATTGCCAACCGTGATCCGCCAGACCGCGACTTTATCGGCGACGGGCCGGCCATGAAATTGCCGGGCGTAATAAGTCTGCTGGTCTTCCTGAAAAGTGGCTTTCACGTTCATCATGCCCGGGTGGTTGAGCAGCAATCCGGCAAATAAAATCGGCCATTTGCGCCCGGAATTATGGCCGCCGTTGGCGATCCACAGGTGGTCGTTGGATTGGACGATCGCGTAGTAATCAATCCCCTTTTGCACGCAGCGATGCAGCAGGGTCGATCGTTCCCTGGCCGCGCCCTCCAGCAGCAGAAGCAGAGCGGTATCGGAAACAATGTGGGTGATCTCCCGCCCGTAGTCGGGCATGTTTTCCAACGGGTGCATCTCCCGGTTGACCCATTCCCGTTGATGATCAAGCCAGACGCGCTCCAGGAAACGCGCGTATTTTTCCGAGGCCGGTGGTTTCACCGGCGGGGCGAGTTCGGGCAGGCGGTCCAGCTTAAGCTGCGAGATGGCGAACATCTCTTTCCACACGCCGCAAAACCCCGGGCGAAAGGCGTCCGCCGGCGGGGGGGCCGCCAGGCAAGTCAGCACGGCGGCGGTGCGCAACGGGCCGCGGCAGTAGTGGCCTTCCACGGTGTCGGGCGTTTTCTCACCCAACTTCTCCACGCTGTCCACACTGACCAGCGATTGGCCGGGTTGCAACAGGAGCGGAAAGCTGGCGCGCAGCGAAGCATCAAAACCGGACATGCGCCGGTCGTAGCCCTGCTTGTCGCCAGCCGGCGGATTGACCACCGAACCGTGGCGCTCGGCTGTGGGCGCGGGGGAAACCGCCGCCACCCGCGCCGGCCCGATGACAAACCAGTCGCCCGTCGCAAAACGCCCCACCGGGCAGGGCCGCTCAAAAGTCCAGGTGATTCCGTATTGGGTGACTTTGTCTTGCAGTTCGGTTTTGGCCGGCGGCGCGGCGGTGGCCGCCAAAACCGCCGGCAGCCCACCGGCTGCCGCCAACCAGAACACGCGGGCGCCGCGCGCAAGGAAGGCACTCCGAAGCCGTCGGGGCAAAGGCCAACCGAAACGCAACGTGGTCATTAACGGGGGTGATAGGGGCGATTATGGGCCGTGTCAAGGCGGATTACTGATGAGTGCTTGGGATAGACGACACGCGCCCCCTCACCCTACCCTCCCCATGAACCCTCTGGTTGTAGGAGCCGACGTAAGGAGGCTCAAATTGGTCCCCGGGCGTGATGGCCATGAAATCAGAGCCTCCTTACGTCGGCTCCTACGCGGTTCAGGGGTGGCA
>Ga0073932_1002406_pt1 | contig 29062 bp, 21 predicted proteins | sample DewCreD2012metaG_FD_76967 | JGI IMG/M metagenome (GOLD analysis project Ga0073932, IMG submission 76967) | Hot spring sediment bacterial and archeal communities from British Columbia, Canada, to study Microbial Dark Matter (Phase II) - Dewar... ...
AATCCTATCTAAGGGATGTTGCGTAAGCCTCGCCTACTTTTGACTACAAATTATTTGCCCGACTTTTCCTCAACCGTTTTTTACGAAAAAATCAGCGGTATACCTGCTTCTTGATACTTATGGTTAATGGACAGCCCCGCAGGGTAGAGGAAACTCTAATTGTTGATTGCCGTTTGCCGATTGTCATTTTTGGGGCGGATACACAGGCCCACTTTAAAAGAACGGGCGACCACACAGGGTCGCCCCTACCAATAATCTCAATTCTCGCTCTCGCTCTAATCGCGCTCTCTTGTTCTCTTGTCATTCCTGCACCTGAATAAATCAGATGTAACCTCCAGTAGGAATCCAATTTTTTTCAATCAACAATCAGCAACCGGCAATCGGCAAGGTAGTTATTAAATCTTCCGAATTTTCTAATTTACTGATTGCCTAATTGCCTGATTTTTTAATCTCTTAAATCATGCAAATCTGGTAATCTAAAAATCTTGCAAATTACCAATTTGATCTTCAAATCTCAAAATCTGGAATCTTTAAATTTAAAATAAATCGTAAATCGAAAACCGCAAATCGTAAATTTTTTCTTCTTGCTCAAATCTACTATAAATTATATAATTATAAAAAAATTATCAAAGGTATAACAATAATGAAAATAATTACAAAATACATAACAACAGAAGTTGCTATTATTTCATTAATAAGTTTTTTAATTTTTACTTTTTTCCTTATTATGAATTCATTATTTGTTTTAAGTGATTTTTTTATTGAATATCGTATTGGCTTCATAAATGTAACAAAACTTTTACTTTTTTTACTTCCTTCCACAGTTGCAGTAACAGTTCCTATGGCTGTTTTAGTAGGCATTTTACTTACTTATTCCCGCCTTGTTCAGGATAATGAATATTCAGGTATGCAGGCATGTGGCATCTCAATTAAGTCAATTTCATTCCCAAGTATTATGTTTGCAACACTAGTCACCTTAGCAATGATAATTTTTAACAACACAGCTTTACCTTCATCAAATCTGGAATATAAAAAACTTTATTTTCAAATTGTAAAAAAAAGAGCAGGTGTTGTAATACAGCAGCATACTTTTATAAATGATTTTGATAATTATATTTTTTATATAGGAGACAAAGATAATAAAAATGATATATTAAAAAATATCATTGTCTTTGTAAAACAAACACAAAATTCTCCTTTAAAAATTATACTGGCAAAATACGGAGAACTCATCTCAGATCAGGATAGTTTAAGAATTTCCTTAAAATTAAAAAATGGTTTTGCTCAAACAACATCAGCAACACAACCAAACAAATTAAGCCAGATGTTTTTTGATACAAATTTTATAGAGCTTGATATAAAAGGCATATTGAGAAATCAACAGACATCGGATAATTTAAAATCTACACGGGAGATGAATTTTATTGAGTTGATTGCAGAAGCAAAAAAAGGTGATAAAAGCAAAGAAGATAAACACTGGATATGGATGGAATTACATAAAAAATTTTCTTTGCCTTTTGCCTGTCTGGTCTTTGCAATATCTGGCATACCACTCGGTTTAATTACAAAAAAGGGGGGACGCTTAATGGGTATAAGTTTATCTCTCGTTCTTATCTTTATTTATTATATATTTTTAATGGTTGGACAAAATTATGGTTACAGCGGCAAAATGGATTATTTTTTGGCAACATGGCTTCCGAATTTTGTAATAATTATTATAGGCATTTTAATTTTTATATTGTTACTAATGCCACAATTAAAAAGAAAATTTATTTTTACAGGTAAAAAACAGTGAAAATAATTCAAAAATACATTATATCAGAAGTATTAAAGGTGTTTTTTGTTATACTCGCCGGTATTACCATATTTATTACTATTTCAAATCTCCTTGATGATATGCCAATGATTTTACAACACAAGCCATCCGTATTAATCGTAATAAGTTATTTCTTTTTTAAAACACCATTTGTTGTTGCAGAATCATTTCCTTTTGCAATGTTATTATCTATATTATTTGTTTTCTCCCAGATGAACAGATTTAATGAACTCACAGCAATAAAATCACTTGGAATCAATTTTTATAATATTACAACTCCTGTTTTAATACTTTCACTTATTATAAGTTTATTTAATTTTATTTTTAATGAAACCATTGCTTCTAACTTTTATACAAAATCAAAACAAATTAAAGAAAATCTGATAGAAAAAAAGTCAGGAACAGGAACGCAGATACGATATGATCTCGCTAAACTTGGAACCGGTGGCAGAATATTTTATATAAAAAAATTTGATGGATTACTTGGAACAATGGAAAATCTTTGTATTATAAAAATTGATAATAATTTTAATATTATTGAACGTATAGATGCAAAAAATGCTGTATGGCATAATAATAAATGGGATATTAAAGATGCATATATTCGCCATTTTACAAATAATATTGAAACCAGTGTTCAAAAAACTGATAACTATGAATTATGGATATCAGACACACCAAAAGATTTTATTGTTGTAAAACGTTCCTTTGAAGATACACTTACAATTAATCTTATAAGATTAAAAAAGTTAATTGATTTATTAAAACAAAGTGGTTTTCAATACAGAGAAGAACTTGTAAATTTTCATTTAAAGATTGCATTCCCGCTTGCTACTTTTATTTTAACATTACTTGGCATATCTATACCTTTTTTATTTCACACACAAAAATCATTTTTAAATGCTGCGCTTAGTTTTATATTTACTGTTATAACATCATTTTTCTATATGGGATTTTTAACTATTGGCTTATCAATGGGAAAACTCGGCGCATTATCACCAATGCTATCCGCCTGGATATCAAATATTTTATTCATTTTTATAGGCTTTTTCGCATTAACAAAGGTAAAAAAATAAAAAAAATTCTAATTGCCTGATCGCCTAATTGACTAATTTTTTTAATCTTTTAAAACCTGCAAATCTGGCAATCTGAAAATCTTGCAAATTACCAATTTGATCTTCAAATCTCAAAACCTGGAATCTTTAAATTTAAAAATAAATCGTAAATCGTAAATCGAAAATTCCTTTTTTATCATTTTTTATCTCGCCAGATATTTTAATGGGTCAAGAGGGGTTGATTTTTTTCTGATTTCAAGATAGAGTTCTGACCCATAAAATGATTCTGTATCACCTGATTGCCCTATTTTTTCTCTCATATCAACATTTTGTCCTTTTCCAACACTTATTTCAGATAAATGCCCATATATTGAATAATAACCGCCACCGTGATGAATTATCACCATTTTTCCAAATCCATCAAACCAGTCAGCATATTTTACGGTTCCCTTAAATATTGAATTAACATCTTCACCATAATTTGTTGCTATATGGATACCTCTATTATAAACAGTCGTTCCAAATTTAGGATGTTTGTATTTTCCAAAACCGGATAAAATATTTCTGGATTTAACAGGCCAGGGAAATTTGCCTTTAAATCTGTTAAAAGCTTCTTCTGCACTTTTATCTTGAAGGGTTGCCTGTATTTCAAGCTTATCAATAAAATCAGCAAGATTTTTTGAATTTTCTTCAAGTTCATTAATAACCTTTGTTCTTTTTTCAATGTTGGACCGTATATTTTTAAGTGCCAATCTTTTTTCCCATTTTACGTTTTTGTAACTCTCCCATTGTATTTTTTTTTGCCTCTTTATTTCCTCAATTTCATTTTTATAATTCAACATTAAATTTTTGTCTTCTTCTAATTGCATAACAGCTGTTCTGTATCTTTCAATTTCCAGCAGATTTTTAGAACTTAATATTTTTGTAAATTTATATTTATTTATGAAGTCGGAAAAATTTTTAGCCCCCAGAATTACTGATAACACATTAAACTGCCCTTTTATGTATTGTTCGCGTAAAATATTTTTTACTACGTTTCTTTTTTTATCTATATATTCATTTGTTTTTTTTATTCTATTTTCTATTTCTTCAATGTCTTTATTTAAAACTTTTACATTATTATCAAAAACATCCAGTTCTTTTTTTGCGATATCTATTTCTCTTTCAATTTTTTGTAAATACTTGGTTGTTAATTTTTCCTGCTGTTTTTCTTTTATAATTGCTTTTTTTTCTTCATTGATTTTTTCCCTTATTTTTTTTAACTCCTGTTTTGTGGTTTCCAGATGTTTTTTATAATCCTTTATTTCTTCTTTTATATATTCCGAAAATAAAATATGTTGGATTAAAACTAAAAAAAATAATAAAAAAAACAAACGCTTAATAACCACCTTGGATTCTCCCCTGAGAAAGCAAACTTCCTATTAAACCAAGAACAGCACCTGATGTTATACAGCCGATTAAAAATTTTATTGTAAAAAAATGTGGCTCAAAAAGATAAAAATTTAAAAGATTAACACCTATTTCTTTTTGTATTTGTATTGAAATAATTCTAATTATCAAATAAATCACACCCCATCCAATTGCGCCACCTATTATTCCATGTATTATACCTTCCATAATAAAAGGAGCTCTGATATATGTTTCTGTTGCACCAACCATTCTGAAAACATAAATATCCTGACGTCTCGCATAAATTGTTAAATTTATTATACTGGTTACAACAAGAATAGAAGCAATTATAAAAATAATACCCGCTACCGCAGTTATAAATTTTATTACATTTATTATATTTAAAAAATTTTCAATATCTTTTCCACCGTATTGGACTTCTAAAACACCTTCTTTATTAGAAAAAAATTTAACCAATTTTTCTATATTCTGTCTGGCATAATTTTTTAATCTTATCTTTATAGAATCGGGAAATGGATTTCCTTCAAAACTATCGAGGATTTGTTTCATCTCATCATCTTTTGCAAATTCCTGATATGCATCCATTTTTGACACAAAAATAACTTCTGTGACTTCGGAAAATCCCTTTATTTCGGTTATTAAATTATCAATTTTATCATTTGAAAGATTATCATTCAAAAAAGCAACTATTTCAACTTTATTTTGAAATTTGTTCATAAAATGATTTATTGTTTCATTTATTAAATAATATCCGCCAAGAACCGCTATGGTTATAACAATAGTCCCTATTGAAATTAAACTTAAAAAACCACTTCTTTTAAAATTTACAAAAACTTCTCTTATAGTTCTCATTTTAAACTATCCTGCCTTTATCCAGTTTTATTACTTTACCACCTACTCTTGAAATTATTTCTTTGTTATGAGTGGCAATAACAACTGTTGCACCTTTTTTATTGGCATCTGTCAACATCGTTATTATTTCCCATGCAGAAAAATCATCAAGATTTCCGGTTGGTTCATCTGCAAGTATTATGGAAGGACTTGTAATAAGTGCTCTTGCAATTGCTACTTTTTGTTTTTCTCCTCCTGATAGATGCCATGGATTTAATTTTTCTTTTCCTAAAAGGCCTATCTTTTTTATATATTCCATAACAGCATTTTTAATATATTGAGTATTTGCTTTTATTATTTCAAGAGGTAATGCAATGTTATCAAAAACACACCTGTCAAAAAGCAACTTAAAATCCTGGAAGACAAAGCCGATACTTCTCCTGTATTTGGCGATTTTACTGCCTTTTAAATGAGAAATATCAGTATTATTAACCAAAATAGTTCCCATAGCCGGAGTATCTTCCCTGTAAAGTAAATTTAAAATAGTGGTTTTGCCAGCTCCTGATGGTCCTGTAATAAAAACCAATTCACCGCTTTTGATTTCAAAACTTATATCATCAAGCGCTTTAATATCTTTTTCATAAATCTTATAAACATGTTTAAATTTTATCATAATTGCCTCATATAATTCCTCAGTCATAATAGATTTTTATAAAATATAAATAAAATTTTTTCTTTACTTTTCTTGTATTAATAAAAATCACCCCTCTCCCCTCTTTACTTACCGTAAAATTCACTTCATTCATCACGGCATTTTAAAAGAGAGTAATTTAAAAAAATTTTTTTATATCTCCCGCTTTTTTAAAGGGGGAATAAGGGGAATTTTCAATCTCTTATGTGTTTTTTTCTCTGACACTACCTCCTGTAACTTAAGGATTTCTGCCTCATAATTATTTTACTATAAAAAAATTATTTATTATATTAAAATATTATAGTTTTTCCTCATATCCTGTTTCAGGAGCTATAACATTATTTATTTTTTCTTTTTCTAATTTATCTATTAAAATTTGTTGCTGTTCAGGTTCACCATGAACCAGAAAAACTCTTTTTAATCTGCCATCTTTTTTTGCTTTCTTTATAAATGATACAAGATCCTTACTACCAGCGTGGCCTGAAAATTCATCAATAACAAAAACTCCTGCGTTTACTTTATACACATCACCAAAAATCTTAACTTCTTTTTCTCCATCAACAAGTTTGCGTCCCAATGTTTCTTTTGCCTGATAACCCACTATTAAAATTGCATTTCTTTCATCCTGTATGTTGTTTTTCAAATGGTGCAGTATTCGCCCCGCTTCACACATACCAGTTGCAGATAAAATGATACAAGGTTTATCATAATCGTTTATGGCTTTTGATTCTTCTACGCTTTCAGTAAATTTTATTAATTCCAGATAAAATGGATTGTTGTTATTTGCCATTAATTCCAGCATATCAGGGTCAAAACACTCACTGTGTTTCATAAAAACATCTGTTACACTTTTTGCCAAAGGACTGTCGACGAATACAGTCATAGCAGGTATCTTCTTATTTATAAATAATTTATTTAACACATATAATATTTCCTGTGCCCGTTCAACCGTGAAAACAGGTATTATTATTTTCCCTTTTTTTGAATATGTTTCATTTATTATGAAAGATATTTTATCAAGAGCTGTTTCTATTGGTTTATGGTCCCTTCCACCATAAGTTGACTCACATATAAGATAATCAATATTATACATAGTATCAGGGTCAATTATGATTGGCAATTGCTTTCTACCCAAATCACCTGTAAATCCAACTTTTATTTCCCGCCCATCATCAATTATTTTTAATATAACCATTGCAGAACCAAGAATGTGCCCGGCATTTAAAAAGTATGCTTTTATCTCTTCATTTAAAATATTAAAATATTCCCCTATATTTTTAACTTCAAATTGTTTCAAAGATTCCTGTGCCTGTTCAATTGTATACAATGGTTCAAAAAGATTTTTGCCCTGTTTCTGCCTTTTTTTATTTACATATTCAAGGTCTTTTAACTGGACATAAGCAGAGTCAGGCAGCATTAATTCACATAAATCCTTGGTAGCATAAGTAGAAAATACAGGTCCTTTATAACCCTGGGCAACAATCGTTGGTATATTGCCACTGTGGTCAATATGTGCATGAGATAATATAATAGAATTTATATCCAAAACATTAAAAGGGAAATTTCTGTTTCTCTCAAAACTTTCTTTTCGTTTTCCTTGCTGCATCCCACAATCAAGTAATAATTTAAAACCATTTTTTTCAATTAAATGCATTGATCCTGTAACCTGTCTTGCAGCACCAAAAAATTTTATTTTAACCAAAATATCTCCTGAAAAATTTTAATATATTTATTTTGATTTCTTCATCAATATATACAACAAACTATATACTAAAAACTTTATTTATATTATATAATTTTTTGTTTATTTTTCTTTGTTTATTAATAACATCAGACAAATTATGATTAACAAACTTCCCATCAACACAACCCACCATTTTACATTCGCCTTTTTTCATTGATAACAATAATTTAACTGCATCATAACCAAATATTAAGCCGAGTTTTCTGCTTAATGCAGTAGGAGAGCCGCCTCTTTGAATATAACCTAAAACAGTATATCTTGTTTCCATTCCTGTATAGTTTTCAATTTTTTTTGCAAGATTTCCGATATTTCCAACTCCTTCTGCTTTTACAATAATAGAACTGTCCTTACCTCTCCTGATACCTGCTTCTAAAAACTTGCATATATTTTGAACATTTATATCTTTTTTACATTCCGGTATTAATATAATTTCTGCGCCACCTGTTAAACCGATTTCAAGTGCAAGAAACCCATGCTCTCTTCCCATAACCTCAACTATAAAAATTCTTTCATGAGAAGATGCTGTATCTCTGATTTTATCAATGGCGTCAAGACCTACATTTACAGCTGTATCAAAACCAATAGTTAAATCTGTGCCATATATATCATTATCTATCGAACCGGGAATAAAGACCACAGGAATACCTGTTTCTTTTGTAATAAGATAAGCGCCCTTTCTTGAGCCGTCACCACCTATTATTACAATTCCCTCTATTTTTTTTTCATTTAAATATTCATATGCAATAATTCTTTTTGATTTATTATGAAAATCTTTTGAACGAACTGTTTGTAAAATTGTTCCGCCCTTATTAATTATTCCACTAACAGATTTTGAATTCATTTCAATAAATTTATTTTCAAGTAAACCATGATAACCTTCTTCTATTCCAAAAATTTCAACGCCGGAAAAAATAGAAGTTCTAACAACCGCTCTGATTGCAGCATTCATTCCCGGAGCATCTCCACCTGTTGTCATAACAGCAATACGTTTCATTTATTCCTCATGGGATATATTTTTAAGAAATAAAAACGAAATTATAAGGTAATTTTCTTGTCTTTTACCATTTTCCACATCTTAACTCTTAAATCTTCTTCGTCTCTGTTGTTCCAGTAAAAAGAAGTATCAATTACTTCCAAATCCTTTATATATCTTTTTTTTAAATATTCCAGTATTTTTATTATTTTTATGTGCTTATCTGCATTATTTGTGTAAATTTTTATATACGGGAAATATAAAAATTCGTATTTCTTTACAACCAGTTTTTTATTAAGCCCGACAGTATCAGTAGTGCAAAAAGAAATCATTGCAAGTTTTCCACTCTTATCAAATGTGATTCTCATTGGTTCAGAGTTTTGGTCAAACATTATTGAAACGCCTTCCAAGAAAACATCTGAACTATTTAAAGTTAATAAATCTTCATCATCAACATCCAAATCAAAAGAAAAATTATTATATTTTCCCTTTTTTGAAGCGGATGTGAGTGTATTAAAATTTTCAACAATAAATTCATATTGCCAATTACTTATCTGTGCTATTTCAATTAATTCTTCCTCTAATTTAGATATTAAACTTTTATCCTGTATCGTTCCACTATATTTAATATAAATCACACTGCACCCTGAAAATATTGAAAATAAAAAATTAAAATTAAGAATTAATTATGAAAATAATTCTATAATTTCTTGGAGCATCCATATCCTTGTAAGTTTTTATATCAAATTTATCTTTTGATATTTTAAGAGAATTTTCAAAAATTCTGATTAAAGAATCTGCCTGTTCCTTTGCCAGGTCAACATCTTCTGAATAAACCCTTATTTCAACAGGAAACTTATTTGACATTTTTATATAATCTTCAATTTCAGTTATTACTTCCCTGCCTTTATCAGAGAATCTGTCTTTCCTTTGTTTTTCAAATAAAATAGAATTTGAAGCTTCTATGAATAATTTTGTATCTTTATAATATTTAATAACCTGAACTATTTTGGGCTCTTTTTTTCTAACAGAACCCGGATTTCCTGCCTTGTCCATATATGATAAAAGATAAAGATAGGGAGCATTTAATTTCATCATATTGCCATTATTATCAAAGCCATCCCATTCAAATTTTGATGGTAAATTGCCTGAACCTTTTTGTATCATAACAGAAGCGCCTGTCGGGTCAGTTACCTTAAATGTCCATTTTTCCATTTCAATTCCTGCAGGAACTTTTGGTATCACTTTAAATATTGGCTGTGTCTCAATATTATTTAAATAAGCATGGTATTCGGGCCTTGTTTCATTTATTATTGCCGGTAATCCAAGTTTAATATCTTTTATATCTGCCGGGGATAGTCCAAGAAATTCTTCTTCTGTCTTTACAACTGCTTCTGCAACATCATTTGAATTTGTCTTTATTGTTATTTCTGGTTTTTCTGCCTCTATTTTTATTTTCAACTGACCTTTAACAACAACTTCCTGCGAAGCGCTGGAAGATGTAGAAGATGAAGCATCCTGTTTCTGTTCATCTGCATATAATATTAAAAAATTTAACAACAAAAAAATCAAAATATAAAATAAACTTTTTTTCATTTATCACCTCTCAAGCATATATCTGAATGTAGCATAACCTGATTGGTCATCAGAACCGGATATTGGAGCAAATTTAAATTGTAAAAGTGCTTCTTTGGCAAGCTGGTCAAGCTCTGGATAATTTGATGAACGTTCTACAATTAGATTATCCTTAACTGTGCCATCAGGACGCACAACAAAATATATTGTAACTAAAGCTTCCAGCCCCTGCTCCTGTGCCCACCTTGGATAAAGTGGCTTTTTTGCAACCAAAATTGGTCTTCCTGCAATATCACCCTGGATCAAAAGTGCCTGTTTCTTTTCAATAACTATATTTTCTGATGCAAGTGATTTTGTTTTTGGTTCCGGAGTTGGTTTACCAAGTTTAAAAGCTGATTGTTTTATACCTGTTTGGACTCTGCTGGAATCAAGTGAAACAGCGCCACCTGGATTGGCAACTGGTAAAAAACTTGATTTTTTCGACTGAGCTCCTAAGTCAATTTTTGTTGATGGCGCAGATGCAAGTGCCTGTTTTTTCTGTAAATCAATCTGTGCCTGAACCATTGCAGGAGAAATTTTCTTCTGTCCTATTTCATTATCTAAATCAATTGCTTTTGCAGCTGGTTTTAAATCTTCCAATTTGGTCTTATCCAGTGACAATGCTTCTGGTTTTTTCATTTCAAGCTTTGGTTTATCAAGTTCAAGTTTTTGTGGTTTTGCAATTTCAATCTGTGCCTGCTGTTTTATTGGTATAACCTGCTTTAATATATCCATCATACTTTTAGGTTTTTCTATCTGAACTGGTTTAGGTTGATCCGGTATTTCCTGTATCATAGTAATTTCTGTTAATGTATAATCAGCAAGTTTACTTCTCTGTTTCTGCTGATAAAATAAAACCAAAAGCAAAATAAGAAGGTGAATAGTTATTGATACAAAATATGAACCGGCAACTCCTTTTTTATTATAATCACTTGCAAACATATTAAATCACCTTTCTTTAATTAAATTATATTTTATCTTTTTTATGCTGCGTTGCAAAATAAATCTTTTTTGGGTTAGCTTTTTTGGCTGCATCTAATGCATCTATAACAGTTCCGTGGTCTATATCTAAGTCAGCTTTTATAATAATTATCTTTTCATTAACTTTCATAAGTTTTTGGGCTATTACCTGTTCCATTTCTTTCGGAGTATAAACATTTTTTTCATTAATTGAAACATTTGCATTTTTATCTATTGTTATTGTAACATATTCTTTATCTTTTGCTTCATCTGTAACTGCCTGCGGTAATGTAATTGATAAACGCGATTGTGTCATAAATGGTGTGGCAACCATAAATATTATTAATAAAACTAATGTTATATCAACCAATGGAATAACATTAATTTCGCACATTGGTTCTTCGTCAAAACTGGTATCTACTGCCATAAATCAAACCTCCGGTTTGTTTATTTTTCTTTTTTTGCTTCTCGCATTATTGCAAGCGTCTTTGCACCATTCATTTTTGAAATATCAAGAACAGATACAAGTCGTCCATGCGCAACATCTCTGTCACAGGTAATCATTACAAGCTTTTTCTTGTTTTCATTAAGAGCCGCTTTTATTGCATTTGAAAATTGTTCACTATCAATCTTATTATTATTAATAAAAATACTTTTTTTAGTTATCTTTACCTGAACTGCCTCATTTCTTGTTGATTTACCATGAGATGCAGTAACAGTTGAAGAATTGACTAAAATGCCTGACTGTATTACCATTGGTGAAGTAACCATAAAAATAATCAAAAGAACCAGACAAATATCTATCAATGGAACAACATTGATACTTGTTATTCCCTCTCCTTCCTGTCTGCTACTTCCTCCGTGCATGGGCACCTTCTCCATAATTTGCTAAAATTACAAGGGTTTTTCTTGTTACTGTATCCATTTCAACAGTGATGTTTTTTACTTTATCTGTAAAGTAGTTGTATAAAAGAACAGCAGGAATTGCAACTGCAAGTCCTCCTGCTGTTGCAACTAATGCTTCTGCAATACCTACCATAACTATTTCAGGACCACCGCCTGCAGATGCAGCCAAATCCCTGAATGCCTTGATAATACCAAGAACTGTACCAAACAATCCTATAAATGGTGCAGTACTACCAATACTGCCTAAAATATTAAGATACCTTTGCAGGTTTACTTTTTGTTCTGCCTGTGTTGCTTCCATTAGTTTTGCTACCTCATCCCTTGGTAAGTGTCGCTCTTCCATTCCGGTTCTTACTACTATTGGAATAACTCCTTTTGATTTTTTGCAGAACTCAATTGCCTCATTATATTTTTCATCAATAATAAATGCCTTTATTTTTTCTAAAAATTTATCTGAGTCAAGTTTTGTTCTTGCAAAATAAAACCACCGTTCAAGCGTTACTGCAAAAACAATTATTGATAAAACTAACATAAGAACAAGAACCCAGCTACTTCTGATAACTTGCAACACATCAATCTGATATGCATTATGTTCCATTTTCACATCCTCCTTTTTTATTTAATTATTTTTTCTTTTCTTCTTTTTTAGTTTCATTTTTTTCTTCTGTTTTTTCTGCTTTCTTAAAAAGATCAGGATAAGCATTTTTAATTTCATTAATTCTTGATTTTGCTCCATCTATATATTCCTTTTTTCCACCGCTGTCAATTATCAACTCATAAATTTTAACTGCATCAACCCATTTTTGTTTTTCTTCATATATAGTAGCAAGGTTTAATAAACCGGTTGTCCTGAATATATTATCTTTTGGTTGCAATGGAATTAATTTATTAAACGTTTCTATTGCATGTTCTGAATCCTCTAAAGTATTATAAATATCACCCATCCTGTATAATGCTTCTAATTTCATATCATCACTGCCTGTATCTACAACTTCCTGATATGCCTTTATTGCATCAGAATATCTTTTTTGTTCAAGATATATAGTTGCAATATGTGCCGGTATATCTTTTGTTTTAGTATCTTTGGGATATTCTTTCATATATCTTTTATATGCAGCAACTGCATCGTCTGTCTTTTTTAACTCTGTATATACCAATGCCACATTATACATTGCATTTTGCGCATATTCTGTCCCTGGATATTTTTCTATTATTCTTTCATAATAAAACGCAGCATCAGAAAAATTTTTAGTATTATATGCTGCGGTTGCCAAACGAAACATAACATCAGATGCAAGTTCATGTTTTGGATAATTTTTTATGAATGTTTTATAAGCTGCAATTGCTCCATCAAAATTCTGCATACCTTCATAACAGGCACCTATATAATAGCTACTGTTTATTGCAAGAGAATCATTGGCAAAATTTTCAATAAGACGGTTGAAAACTTCTATTGCCTTTTGAAATTTTGATGTCTGATAATAAATTTCACCTGCTTTATATAAAGCATCAACAACAAGCGATGATTTTGGATATTTATCTGCAAATTCAAGAAGCATAACAGGGTCCTCTTTTTTCTCTGCTTTTCTGAATGCGGCTCTCTGCATACCTTCTTCCACTGACTGGACCTTTTTAGAGTCAGGATATTTTTTCATAAAATCCTCATACGCTTTTACTGCTTTGGCTTCCTGGTCTGAATTATAATATACTTCTGCAATTGAAAGCATAGCATCTTCTGCTATAGGGTCTTTTGGCCAGCGTGATAGTATTTCCTGAAAACCGGCTAATGCTTTTTCATATTGCTGTGCCTTAAATAATAAATCAGATATTTTAAACAATGCTTCCGGCGCTCTTTTTGATTTTGGATAATTTGAAACAAGTGTTTGCCATGATTTAATTGCATCAGAATAATATTCCTGGACTTCGTAAACTTTACCCTGCTGGAAAAGTGCTTCTGCAACTAATTCGGGATTTCCTGTTTTTGCATAATTATATGCAAATTCTCCATAGGATAATGATGCTTTATCAAAGTTTTTTTCACAAAAATAAGAATGTGCGATGAGTATTTCACAAGCCATTTTCACATCTTTTGTAATATTTGGATTTGTTATAACATCTTTTGCCATTGTTCTTGCGCCTTTGTAATTTTCAAGTTCATAAAAACACCATGCAAGATTTGCCCTTGCTTCTGTCACAATATCACTATCATAATATTTATCCACTATTTCTTTGAATGCTTTGGAGGCCGGTCCAAACATTCCCATCTTATAATAAACCATACCAAGATAATAATAAGCCCTTGCCCTTATATTTTGATTGGGAGTTTGAAATTTTGATGACATCATTTCAAGTATATGAGATGCATCACTTATAAGTAAACTAAATTGCTCCTGATTATAATAAGCAAGTTCTGTCATTAAAAGCGCTGCTTCTGTTAAATCGGTATAACCAAATTTATCAAGTAAAAATTTATAAGATGCAACTGCATCTGCATATTTTTTCTGGTTGTATGATGAAGTTCCGAGTAAATAATATCCAAGCGGCAAATCTTTATGTGTTATAAATTTGGAAGTAAATTCTGTTAATATTGATTCTGCTTTATCAAAATTTCCTGTAACAAGATAACACCACCCGGCTTTTACCTGGGAAGATGATAATGCCTCGTGGATATCAGAAAAATTTTGTAATTGTTTATATGCAAGAAGTGCAGCATCATATTTTTTTAACATTCTCTGACACTCACCAATAAGATACTGGGCATAAGCTCTAACCCTGTTATCTCCTGAACCGGTTACCACTTTTTGAAAATCATTAATTGCCAAATCATATTTTTTTATCATAAAAAGAGAAGACCCCCGCTTGAACCGTGCATAAGGAGATAAATTACTGTTAGGGAATCTCGTTAAAAAGCTCTCATAATCACTTACAGCAACAGCATAATTTTCTCCTTTGTAAAATGACTCTGCTTTATTATATAATGCACTTTCAAGATATTTGCTGTCCGGATACTGTTCCGCGATTTTTTTAAATGCACTTGCTGCTTCTGTATATTTATTTGGTATTTTTAAATAACTGTGGCCAAGATAATAATATGCAATATCGGATTTTAATTGTTTTAATTTTGCAACTGCATCTTCGTATCTTTCAAGATAATAGTCAATTAAACCACCTATTAAAAGAATTTTTTCATCATTCTTATAAAATTGATTTCTTTCAAGAAAAGAGTTTAAGGCACTGTCAGCTTTTTTATATTCTTTTAAGTTCAAATAACAAAGTGCAATACCATAAACCGCTTCCATATCAAACATTGATTTTGAAAACCTGAATCTGAATTGATTCCATGTTTCTATTGCATCCTGATATTTTCCTATATTATACTGACATTCCCCCATTTTATACATTGCACTATCTGCATAAGAGCTGAATGAAAAATTATCAAGAAGCTCCTTAAATTCATTATATGCAGAGTTGTATTTTTTATCATTATAAAAAATCATACCTTTTAGATATTTTGCCCGTGATGCCTCATATTTATTTGAATCCTTCCAACGCAATATAAAATTATCCAATTTTTCAAGTGTTTCTTTTGATGTTGGATCTGCTTTATAGGAATTCAAAACAAGTTCCCAGTTATTTTCCAGTTCTTTTTCTACATCTGCTGCTTTAAGCGAAAATACAAATAATATAGAAAATAAAACCATTAAATATTTTTTCATACATTCACCTTTTTATATTTTTTATTCTTCAAGTTGTATTGTGCCCGGCTGCATTGGTATAGAACTTGAAATCTTTACTGTCTCTGAGTTGGACTCTAAAGTTCTTCCTGTTTTATCCTTTACTTTCATTACACATTTGTATTCACCATCAGAAACAGGCAATCCCCTGTCATCTTTACCATCCCATGTTACAAACTTCGGCGGTTTTTCATTACCTGAATAAGAGCGGACAACATCGCCATCTTCATTTAAAATATTTAATTCCCATTCTTCTATTGGATATTTCGTCTCTGCATATATGGACACCGTTGTTGTTCTTCTCGTTCCAACCGGCGAGAATATCTTTGGATCTGCACTTAAATTTATATCAAAACCACCAAATGCAAATGTTAAAGTAAGACGGTTTGAAAATCCTAAATCCCCAAATCCAATTGCATAATCAAGACGTATAGGACGCCAGAAAAAACCAGCACCAAATGCAACTTCTGTTTCATCATATCCGGCACGAAGTGCTAACTGCTGAAAAGGATATATGTCAATCCCCATTCTGAATTTAAAATCCCTGCCGCCAAATTCCTGCTCAACATCCATTGCAGGCATAACTCTATCGCCAAAAAGTTTTAAAGCAACCCCTGCTTTTAATATTACTGGATATGTTTCTGCGGTTTCTATTAATTTTAAACTTGTTGGTGGTAAGGCATTTATAACACTTAAACCCAATGAAAAATAATTGGATGGCGACCATATTGCTCCTGCATCAATTCCAAAACCAGTTGAACTTGATTCAAAATTTGTCTGATTAATAACCTTTAAATTCAAACCAAAAGCAAGCCAGCCGGTTATTTCACGGCCGTATGATAAAATAAATGCCTGGTCTGCAATATCAAATTTACCGAGGTCTGTCCACTGCTCATCCCTCGCGTCAAAATTCATTGAACCCAAACGGATATAACCAAATGCAAAAGTTCCAATTCCTGATATCGGATATGTGAAAGCACCAAAATCATACATTGTATCTTCAAATAAAAAAACATGCTGCAGAGCAATTTGAATCGGGTTTTGTAATGCAAGTCCCGCAGGATTGTAATAAATAGCCGAAGGGTCATCAGCAAGTGCTGTAAATGCCTTACCCATTGCAAGAGAACGTGCACCAGCACCCCAGTTTAAAAACTCACCAGGGGTCCCATAATCACCTTTTGCAAATAAAGCAAAAGGTATAATAAATATTACTGCCACCAAAGCAGCTATTTTTTTCATATTTGCCTCCATATACATTTATATATTTTCACTTTTCAATTTATGATTTAATCATAAAAACAATAAATTTAAATTTTTATTTATTAAAATTTTTCTTCTTTTAATTTTTAAAAATCGTAAACCGAAAAATGTAAATTTAAAAATTATTTTACTTTCTTACCGCAATTTTTCTCGTGTATTTTTCTGCGCCTGCTGTTATATAACAAATATAACCGCCGTTTCCTACAACCTTACCGCGGTTATTTTTTCCATCCCACTGTAAAGTAACCATATTACCTGAATTTTGAATTATGGTTTCTATTTCTTCCTTTGTATATGTTTTTTCATAAACAAGTCCACCAAATAAATCATATATTTTCATATTCACATCAACTGCTTCATTTAAAAGGAATGATATGTTTGTATTTTCAACTCCTGCTCTGAATGGATTGGGATAATTTGATATTCCAGTTGATGGATCAACCAATGAAACATTTACTGTTGTTTGAGTTACCTGAATTGGACTTCCATAATAGGTGCCCTGTATTCTGCATATTCCATTTAAATAACCGCCTGTAAATGGTGCTATTGCTATGCCTGATGAATCTGTGCGGGCAGTAAATGTTATAACTCCAATAAAATCACCTGTACCTGTTGACACAGATGGCAAAAATTCAAAAAATACGTCTGCATTTGGCACCGGGTTACCACCTACATCAACTACTGTTGCTATTATATTTGATACTGTTCCAGACCTTATATTTTGCGGACTTGCAGTTAAAGTAAGTATTGCATTTAATGAGTTTGCTCCAAAATCAATTATACAGGAATATCTGTCTGCAAGAACTGATGCCGGGTCAGATACTTTTATTCTTATTCTTTCTGCTCTTGTGTATGACTGGTCATTCATTGTGAATCTGCCATTTGAAACATTGCCATTTGATACAGCTAAATTTCCATTTGCTACTATATTTATATTAGATGCAAGAACAGGTGTGAACTGGAATAAATTATTGGCACCATATACAGGATAGCCGGAAACAGAATCAATAACATTTAATGTAAGTGCAAAAGTATCAGGATAACATATTGCTGTTGTTGAATTTGTTCCTGTGCCATAAGGGACACCATTTACTATTAATTGATATTCAAGCGTTGCTCCAACAGCAACCCATATATTGGGTATGCATACTGTCTCCAGTGTTCTCTGTAAATTTCCCGGATTTAAATCATCAGCAAATATATTGACATATTGTGATGAACCAACTATCATCTGCGCTGTTAAAGTAAGACACCCTGGTGCATAATCACCAAGATATCCGAAAAATTCTGCGCCACCGCGTGGAACCGACGGTGATGGACCATTTGAATATACTCTTATATAATTTGTAGGTGAAATTACCGGATTTCCATATATATCACATGCCTGCACTGTTATCGGGAAATAACCACCTGATATTTGAGTTGATGCTGTGCCTGTTATACCATTATTCCATATTAATCCATTTAATCTGCCGGAACCGCGTTCAACGTATAATCCGGGAACAAGTGTCTGTAATCCATACGGGTCCCCTGGAAGTGTTGTAAATGTTACTGTTTGATAACTTTCTACTCCACCATAAGTAGTTGAACCAGCAACATACATACCATCTTTTGCTGTATGGAATATTAATTTTACTGTCTGCTGTCCAGTCACCCAGTTTACTGTTGTAGGTGTTACCGGTACTCCATAAGCATCATTTGACCACACAGTTACTGTATGTCCTGCTAAATCAGGTAAATTTTCTACAATATTTCCATAAGCATCACATGCATATACTATAAAATCATAACCTGTTGGACTGTGCGTTGAATCATTTACAACTGCGCCAGTTGGAAAAAATGGTGCTCCTTCTACCATTGGGAAGTTAACAGGTGATGTGCCTGTAAACACACCATTTATTCTATTCATACCAACAGGTTGATATATAAGTAACCTTTTATATTCATTTGGAATTGTTACAATATTATTACTTGTACCAGATATAGATGAATATGTTGCTGTTATTCTTGCTGTTGTTTCTGGAGCTTTAAATAGCTGGACACTTGCAACTACCTGTCCTTTTGAAAGTGTATATTGCCCCGGATACATTGTGTTTGCACCTGTTGATGCAGCAAGATTAACTGTTTCATTAAATGGAATTCCGCCATTTCTGTCATCGCAAACATTCTGATATGCATCAAGAGCAAGGATAGTTATATTAAATGGCACTCCTGCTGTTTGTGATGAAGATGGAACCAAAACACCAAAATGGTCTACTGTTGTATGCCTTATATAAATAGGTGGAGATGTATTATTAGGTAAAGAGCCGCCCGGCTCTGCTGTTATTGTCTGATAACCATTTGCAGGCACTGTCCGCAGTATCATACCTGTTGCTGTCTCAAATGCTCCTGCTGTTATTGTCACATATACATTTGATGATGCCATTGATATGCCATTCACAGTCGCAGCTGCATCTGTGGATGTTAATTTACAATACGAAGGGGATGGATAACTGTAAACCCTGTTATAATTATCATCAACATAATAAACCTTTAAACTAAATCCCTGACCTGCTTCTACTACTTTTGGAGAACCCTCGTATCCCTTATAACCTGGTATTCCAACATGTTTCAAACCCGGTTTATGCGTCATACCATCAACAAGAACCAGAACACTTGTTGCAGGTCCGGATACAACATCAAAATTATTTGACTCTCTTTCTATATTTCCAAATTTTACTTTTATATTTGCACCACTACCATCTACTGCTGTTGTCCTTGCCCTGTATAATGTAACTGACATATTACAAATACCATTTACAAATGTTGCAGAAGTTGTTGGTTCAATACAATATTCTGAATCATTGTAATTTGTATTTGAGCCAAGTTTTACTGTTACATTATTAAAACCTGTTGCTGTAACGCCAAAAGCAGAATAAGCAACAATTTGAATATTAAAGGGAACTCCTGCTGTCTGCTGTCCAATAGTTGCACCGCCAGGTCCTGTTATGATAAATGTAAAAATATTAAAAACATTAATTGTAGGCGAAGAATCTTGGGTAATACCACCGCGGGAAGAATCTGAAACAGTAATGAAAAAAGATGATGACTCCTGATTATATTGAACCTGCATTATTGTTGTTCCATTTGTTAAAAATCCTGTAGTTGGTGGTTGGGCAAGTGTCTGTCCAATACGTGCTGCTAAAGCATTTGTATTATCATTTGTTGTTAATTGAATTGTATCTGTTGAACCCGTGCCTGAGCGTATTATATTCCACCATGCATCACAGGCATTTACTGTTACATAAAATGGTTGTCCAACAATCTGTCCCATTGGTGTGCCATCTTCTCCGTCCAATGTTCCTGGTCTTGCTGTCATACCTGGCACTATTACCTGCATTTTAGTTATTGAACCATGATTTATTAAAACAGGGTCGCTGTAACCAATGTGTCCTATATTTGACTGCGGTGTATCAAGTTCATTGTCTGATACAAATAATTTAACTGTATAAGTCATTGACCTGTAAAAACTTATATTTACTGATTTCTGTCCTGTGCCTGCTGTAAATGTGACATGCCATCTGTGACCAACTAATTCTACATTTGTACCAGATAAACCTATTGTTGTTTCATAAGGCAAAGACCAATCAGTATCAGGTGATGTAACCCATACATTGCCATTATAATTTGTTACAAGATTATTATACGCATCAAGTGCTCTTATTACCATAGTGGTTGTATTACCAGCTGTCTGTGGTGATGAAATTCCTGCTATTTCAAAATGATGGACTGTTGCTGCTGATACCTGTATATTTACTGTGCCAGGAGTTACTGCTGTTGTTTCATCTGTCACTGTTATTGATTGCACTCCTGATGTCTGAAAAATAAAATTAAATGTTCCTGTGCCACCACTTAAATTAATACGCACAGGAAGTGTAACACCATTTGCAAGTGCATTTGCATCTGTTGATTCTATCCTTACTGTGTCATTTATAGTTGTTACTTGGTTGCCATACTGGTCTGTTGCATATACAACTATTGAAAAAGGATTTCCTACTGTTTGATTACTCGGTGTCCCAAATTTACCGCCATTTGTAGTATCACCAGGGTCATATGTCTCCCCGGGTGCAATTAAAAGAATTTTATTAAATGCTGCTGGATTTACATTAAAGATATTTGATTCACCGGTTATAGAACTGTATGTAACCCTAACTGTTACATTAACAAGACGCTGGAAAATTCTAACCCGCGCAGTGCCAGCTATTAAGCCAGATGAAAATGTAGGAGAAGTTGGTGTGAGTGACCAGTTATTTGCATCTATTGGCGAGCCCCCTGCCAAAACCTGAATAGTAACTGCGCTATTAAAACTCGTAACAGTATTATTATATGCATCCTGTGCAACAATATACAGATAAACATTGGAGCCAGCAGTCACATTTGTTGCTATGTTTTGATAAAAAGAAAAATGGTGCAAAGCCCCTGCAACCACAGGCACATTATCAGTATTTGAAGTAGCAGTTCCACTATGAGTTGCAGTGAGTGTCTGGGTACCCACTGTGCCAAGTGTAACCCTTATATATGCTTTTCCACTTGAAAATGCTGTTGTAACCGGAGTTGCTGAAAAATTAGGGTCAGAAGAAGAAAGTGTAACAGTACCTGATGCTGATGTGACTGTATTCCAGTATGCATCACAGGCATAAACTGTAACATAAAAATAAGTTCCTGCTGTTTGCTGCGATGTAGTTGTTGAACTGTTTATTCTACCATTACCGCTATTTTTACCAGGGTCAATCTGCTGGCCAGGACCTATTATTAATAATCTATCCAGTGTATTTGCATTTACAGCAAATGTATTTGACGAACCGGTTGCAGAAGGAGTTGTGGATGTGCAGGTTAATGTAACTACCTGGGAACCTTCTGTAGCATCATAAAGCACAACATTTCCTGTTGCAACACCATTTACAAATTGTGCTGTGCCTACTGCTACAGTATAGGTAAGACCTGTGTAACTTGCTGTAATTGCAGCTGTTCCATTAAAACTTGTAACAACGCCTCCGCCTGTTCTTAATGCTGTTATTGTATATGAAATATTATTTCCTGCTGTCTGTGGTGATGAAATTGTTGCAAAAGAAAATGATTCTATTTGCTGGGATGTTATTGTAATACTTGTTGGTAAAATTCCACCACTTGTAGGAATATCAATACGCACGTCACCATTTACTGATTGTGCAAAAGTCACCTGAACATATTGTTTGCAGGTAGTTACAGAACCGTGCGTTAAACTCAATGTTGCAGGATTTGGAGAAAATGTTGTTGATTGTGTTGCAGATAAATTTGCCGTGCCATTTGTAGAAACAAGCTGCCACGTGATATCATCAGCAGAATACACAGTAACATAAAACGGCACACCTGCTGTCTGGGGATTGGGTGTTCCTGATTTTTGCGACCCTGGATTATATGTTTCTCCTGGTGCCTGTATCAAAAATCTTGTTGCACCAAAAGCAACACTCACACTTGACAAAATTATTAAAATAACAAAAAACATCATTTTTATTTTAAATTTCATTAATAGACCTCCTTTTATTTTAAGGTCCTTTTAAAACTTTTTAAATATAATAATAAAAAAAAATAATAAAATCAAGTATTTTTTATAAAAATATTTGATTTTTAAATAAAAAGAGTTAAATTTAAGGATAAATTTAATTAAATAATGAAATTCTCTCAATATCACCGCCAGAAAATATTAATTATAAGAACCATTTCTATTATTTTCGTTATTATTAATTTTATCTTTAACAGGCAATATAAAACTAAATATATTTCCTTTTTCAAGTTCTTCATTATGCTCAAGCCATATTCTGCCGTTGTGCGATTCTACTATTGTTTTTGAAAGTGTTAAGCCAATACCAATTCCTTTTTTAAAATCTATTTTTTCTTTTAAAATATCTGAATCAAAAAATTTTCTGAATAACAATCGCCTGTTTGTATGTTTTATTTTATCCCCCTCATCCTGAATAGAAATTTTAACATAATTTTCATTGTTATACAAAAAAGACCTGACAATTATATTTATTTTATTATTTGGAAAACTATATTTAAAGCCGTTTTCAATTAAATGAGCCAAAACCCTTTTTATTTTATCTTTATCGCAATAGATTTTCTCTATGCCATCATAAATTTTTATTTCAATATTTTGTTTTTCAATATTTTCAATTTTTTCTTCACTTATAACCGTATTAATTAAATCTGCAACATTATATTCTTTTAATATCAGTTTTTCCTCACAATTAATCAGAGAGTAAAGTAAAACAATATCATCTATTAACGACTTGATTTTTTTTACATTTTTTTCAACATTTTTAAGGACCTCAAATTGCTGGGGCTGAATTTTGCCAAACTCTTCCATCAAAAGAAGTTTTAACCAACCAACAATGGAAGTAAGCGGCGTGCGTAATTCATGAGTATACTTGCTTAAAAAATCAATTTTATCCTTTTGTATTTTCTTAACGCAATATTCATCACTGACAACGCATTTATTAAAAATCGCAGATGTTGCTTTTTCTTCCAGTTCTTTTAATTCAAATGGCTTAATAATATAATCAACCACACCATATTTTATTGCATCAAGGGTTGTATTTAATTCAGGATATGCTGTTATTACTATAACAGGGATTTTTTTTGAGTATTCTTCTATCCTTCTAATCATATCCATACCGCCAAGCCGTGGCATCCTTATATCAGATATTATCAGGTCACACTCTTCTTTTTCAATTATTTCCAGTGCTTCTTTTCCATCGGTTGCAAGTTTTACTATATAACCCTTGCTTTCAAAAAACATTTTAAGGGCTTCTCTTATAGAATACTCATCATCTACAATTAAAATTGACTTATTATTGGGATTATCCTCTGATTTTAACAAATCCCGCCTATCATACATTATTCACCCTCTATAAAATTTTTATAAAACTATTTCTTATATTCTGAAAGTAATTTTCTGTATTTTTCAAGCATTTGTTCGTATTTGGCAACTATAGCAAGGTGAATATCAAGTTTCTTCTGTTCTTTGTGTTCATGGAGTAATGCTCTGAAAAATTCAGATGTATTCATTCCTTCTTTCTGTGATAACTTTTCTGCAAGCATTTTTTCTTCGTTGTTAACCCTGATTAAAATCTGTCTGTCTTTTCTGTTTTTTCCTTTTTTTCTCATCTTCAATACCTCCTTATAAATTTAATTTCCTGTTATATTATATGATATATAACATTTTTCTTGCAATGTCAAGTATTTTCTTATAAAAAGATTAACATAAATAAAAGTCGGTGTCAAATGATTTAAAGACAAAATCTACTAATTGCCTGATTGCCTAATTGCCTAATTGGCTGATTGCCTGATTGCCTGATTGCCTGATTGCCTGATTGCCTGATTGCCTAATTGCCTGATTGCCTGATTGCCTGATTGGCTGATTGGCTGATTGCCTGATTGCCTGATTGGCTGATTGGCTGATTTTTTAATCTCTTAAATCCTGCAAATCTGGCAATCTTGCCAATCAGGCAATTAGATACTTTGCACCTTTCACATCATAAATCACAAATCTTAAATGTATTATCCAACCCGCAATCAGCAACCAGCAATCGGCAATGTAGTTATCTCCCCCTCACCTTTATCCTCTCCCCGCTGGGTCTGTCCATTACCCATATCTTTATCTATATAATAAGAAGCAGGTATATCCTGATTTTTGAGGAAAATTACGGGGGGTTCGCAGTGTTGTCTATTTTACTTACTCCCAATTTTAACGCCCTTCTTAATCCTATCTAAGGTTGTTGCGTAAGCCACGTCTACCTTTGACTGCAAACTCTTTGTCCGACTTTTCCTCAACCGTTTTTTACGAAAAAATCAGCGGTATACCTGCTTCTTGATACTTATGGGTAATGGTGAGGAATAAATCAGGGGTAAACTTAAGCAGGAATCCAATTTTTTTCCAATCAACAATCAGCAACCACCAATCAGCAAGGTAATTTTATATCTACCAAATTTTCCGAATTTAAAAACAATGTCTTTCAAATCGAAAACCAGAAACCGTAAATCGTAAATGTTATTAATCTTAAAATCTTCTAATCTATAATCTTTAAATTTAAAAATACTTTTTTAAATTTTGTAAATCTGGCAATCAGGCAATCTTGCAAATTTAAAATGGTTTTGCGAAGAAATCTTACTATAAAAAATAAAAAATTGAAAATCGACAATGGAAAATGGATTAAGATAGCTAGATTGCGTCTGGCAGGTATTTATATATGATTTAAAATTGTTAAAAATAAAAAAAACAGAGACAGAAAAATTTTCTGTCTCTGTTTTGTATTGAAAACTATTGAATAACTATATCATCAAATAAAATATTTGCACCGGTTAGGGGATTGTTATTGCTCAATACCTGAACTCCAATAAACTTAACTTGTGTTTTATCTGCAGATCCTGTAAGACTATCAACATTTGCTGAAATTTGTATCCAATTTGTACTATTTAGTGTTGTCCAGCCGCCTGATGAATAGCACCAATTGCACCCAACCTGGTCATCATTTTTAATGTAAATTTGCGCATTAAATGTTCCAGCATTTATTAATTCCTGTGGAACTTTAATCCATACTGAAATGGTTTTTCCAGTCAAATTCATATAACTTGAAAATGTATATTCAATATTACCATTTACGTTAGGTGCGCTACCTGTAAAATTAGTTGAAGCTGATAAACAACCATTTGCCGTATGACCTGTAGTTGCATCATAAGATAATGAATTTAATCCCTGTTCGCCATGCCATGTTTCACAACAAGTAACTGTCCAACCTTCTACATCACTTGCAAAATGAAATTCAATAGGTGTGGGTCCAACTGATGGCACAGTTGTAGGCGTTTTGGTAGGCGTATTTGTTGGTGCTGGCTGTTCTGGATTGTTATTACCACAACTAAAAATTGACATCATTGCAGCAATAACAGCAAAACTTAATAAAATAATCATTATTTTTTTCATTCTTATTCACCTCCTTTCCCTTTTTATTTTTAAACCGTTTTATAGAACCTATACTCTCTCACTTTTTATAGAACTATTTATAACTTATTTTTTTTGCAATGTCAATACTAATATGTCCTATACGCCATATCCGTCCTATATATACGTCCTATCAGTCCTATTCAATAGTATCTCTTCACTAACTCCTTTGCTTTCTTTACTGCAACACCAAAAAACTCAAACTCATTTTTTGATTTTTCTTCTTTGTCTGCCTGCAGAAATTCCTGGCCCTCGTATTCTATGGCAATCCAGCCATGGTATCTGGCTTCACTTAATACATTAAAAACCTTATCCAGGTCAAAGTCAGATGTTTCACCATTTTTTGTTATTTTATGAATTTTTAAATGGCAATAAAGAGCGTATTTCATTGAGTCCGCAATTCCTTTATACATATCAGAATCAAAACCAAGGTAATTGCCTGTGTCAATATTAAGACGAACAAAAGGAGAATTAACATCTTCTATGAACTTAATGCTTGATTTTGAATCCGGTAAAAAACCACCGTGATTATGCGGCTCAACAACCAGAGTTATTCCCTTTTTTTCTGCATATTTTGCTGCTTTTTGCATATACCTAACTGCATTATTCCATAATGCCTCTCGTTTACCGGCAGGCGGCCAGCCGGCAAAAACACGGACAAAAGAAGCACCTAAAATTTCTGCAGTATCTATTGATTTTTTCACATAATTTAAATTTGCAATATTGTCTTTTTCTTTTTCATTTCCAAAATTATTACCGGGTGAGACCGCACTTATTTCAAGTCCACAATCATTTGCCTTTTTTTTAAGTGTAAACAAATATTTTTCTTTGTGTTCTTTTATATGCTCCATTATAAATTCAATTCCACCTAAGCCTTCTTTTGCATATAAATCAATCAAACCAAAATCATCTATTTTACCAATCTCATACGAATAATGATGTGACCATGTTATTGCTGATAATTTGTAAGCCATATTCTCCTCCGTATAAATATGTCCTATTCGTCCTATCTGCTCTCTACCCGGCCTATCCGTCTTTTTCAAACACTTTCTCAAACTTACCTGTCTTTGCCGATTTCAATGCAGCAAGTATGACTGCCATTGATTTCATTCCCTGCTCGCCATCAATAACTGATTTTTGTTTTTTAATTATGCAATTAATAAAATGCGCACAGGGACTCATATGTTTTGATTTTTCAGGTATGTTATATTTATGCTCTTTTATTGTATTGTATGGATTTTTAGGATCTATTGTCCATACGCGAATTCGTTGCGGGTCTGCATTTGCCTGTTGCACAATTGCTTTACCGTGCGAGCCACAAACTTCTACACGAACTTCATAAGGAGATGTGGACCAGGATGCTTCAAATGAACCTAAAATACCATCTTTGAATTTTATAACTGCGTTTATTGTATCTTCTAATTTTATTTTTTTCTTTATTAGATTTGCTGTTTTTGCACATACACTTTCTATTTCTTTATCATTTAAGACAAATCTTATTAAATCAAGAATGTGTATGCCAACATCAACACTCACGCCACCACCTGATTTTTTCTTGTCAAAAAACCAGGGAGAATCATCTGACCAGAACTCAGGTCCTGAGTGTCCGAGTTTACCGCGGATTGTTGCAATTTTTCCTAAAATACCGCTATCTACTATTTCTTTTAAAATTTCGTGCGCTGGGTCAAAGCGTTGTGTCTGTTCCACCATTAAAATCACATTATTATTTTTACACTCTTTTATCATATCTTTCATTTCTTTAATAGATAATGCCATTGGTTTTTCAACGAGTATGTGCTTTTTATTTTTTGCAGCAAAAATTGTCATTGGTGAATGCAAATAATTAGGTGTACATATAGAAACAGCATCTATATCTGCTTCTTTTATCATCTTTTTATAGTCAGTATAAATTTTTGGTATTTTATATTGTTTTGCCAGTTTCTCTGCTTTCTTTTTAATAATATCGCATATAGCAATAATTGAAACATTTGAACACGCTGAATATTGCGGTAAATGGAGCCGCTCTGCAATTTTTCCAGCACCAATAACACCTACTTTTATCTTTTCCATATTTTTCTCCTCAGTAAAATAAATAATTTTTTACTTACATTATCACACGAAAGCGTTTTTGTCAATTTAAAAACTAATTTTACTGTAATCCCTCAGTCAAAGTAGGTTTTTATAAAATATAAAGTAAACTTTTTTGCTTTACTTTTTTTACATTAATAAAATCTCCCCCTGCCCATCTTTAAAAAACTGACTATTACCCATATCTTTATCTATAATAATAAGAAGTAGGTATATATCCCAGTAGTGTCCAAATTAGACAGGTCATTACTTTTATTTTGTCATTCCTGTCCCTGAATAAATCAGGTGTAAACTCCAGCAGGAATCCAGTTTTTTGTTTTTTCAATCTGCAATCGGCAATCTGCAATCGACAAGGTATTTATCTCCCCTCACCTTTATCCTCTCCCCGCAGGGTAGAGGAATTTTTAATTATCAATTGCCATTTGCCGATTGTCGTTTTCGGGCGACCACACAGGGGCGCAACTACAAATAATCTCGTTTCTCGCTCTCTTGCTCTAATCTCGCTCTCTTGTTCTCCTGTCATTCCTGACACCTGAATAAATCAAGGGTAAACTTAAACAGGAATACAGTTTTTCATACATTCGAGCGGACACATAGGTCCGCCCCTACAAATAATCTCAATTCTCGCTCTCTTGCTCTTAATTAATGGATTCCCGCTTAAGTTTATTCCTGAGAAATCAGGGACGGGAATGACATTTCTTGTTTGCAACGCTGCTTTATTTTGTCATTCCTGCACCTGAATAAATCAGGGGTAAATTCCAGCAGGAATCCAATTTTTTATTTTTTCAATCCGCAATCAGCAGCCAGCAATCGGCAATGTAGTTATCCCCCTCACCTTTATCCTCTCCCCGAAGGGTCTGACCATTACCCACATCTTCTTTTTTAATAAGAAGCAGGTATATCCTGATTTTTGAGGAAAATTACGGGTGGTTCGCAGTGTTGTCTCGTTTACTTACTCCCAATT
>Ga0073932_1002410_pt1 | contig 28979 bp, 22 predicted proteins | sample DewCreD2012metaG_FD_76967 | JGI IMG/M metagenome (GOLD analysis project Ga0073932, IMG submission 76967) | Hot spring sediment bacterial and archeal communities from British Columbia, Canada, to study Microbial Dark Matter (Phase II) - Dewar... ...
AGGTGTACGCCCAGAACAGCCAGGGGACGCTGCAAGCCGATGACGGCGCCTGGCATTCTTTTACAACCGGCGCCCCGCCGCCGCCGTCCTTCACCAAGATTTCCCCCGCCAACGGGGTTATCGATCAGCCGATCAATCCCTGGCTGTATTGGTGGACGCCCGGCTCTCCCGGCGCGACTTATGAATACTGCGTGGACGTCGATGCGGATTGCACGGGCGGTACCTGGAATCCCGTGGCGGAGAACGCTCCCATTTACATCACGCCGGCGTTGCAGCACAACGCCACTTACTTCTGGCAGGTGCGCGCCGTCAGCGGCGGCGGCACGGTTTATGCCAATAACGCCCCCTGGTTCTTCACCACCCTCAAGGCGCCGCCAACCAGCAGCGACCAGACCTTTACCACGCCGGAAGACGTTGCCCTGAACGAAACGCTGGCGGCGACTTCGAATTACGGCAAGATTTTCACGCTGTATGGCAGCCAGCCGGCTGGGACGCTTGCCCTGCAAAGCAGCGGCAGCTTCAGCTACACGCCGCCGCAGAATTTCAACGGCGCGGTTTCCTTCCAGTTTGTCCTGTCGGATGGCTACAATCCGCCGGTTGGACCCTACACGGTCACCATCACCGTCGCCGCCGTCAACGATGCGCCGCAGTTGAGCGCCATCCCCGACCAGGCTGGCGTGAACGGCGGGCTGGTCACCTTCATTGCCCAGGCGACCGACGCGGACCTGCCCTACGGCGATCACCTGACGTACGCCATTGACGAAGCGCTCCCCAGCGGCGCCAGCCTCGACCCGGCGACGGGCGTCTTTACCTGGGCGGTGTCGCCGCTGCAAGGCTCGGCAGTGTTCAACTTCACCGTGCGGGCGACCGACAGCGGCGGTCTTTCGGCAACACAGCCGGTGAAGATTACGATTACCTCAACGCTGTTGAGTTACCTGCCGGCGTTGATTCGATAAGGCTTTGGCGTTTCTGCGCCAGCGCCTCAGGCGGTACGGCGTGGCTACCACGACTGGACCGCCTGGGGTTTGGCTGGATGCGCCAATAACTGGTAAAATTAAAGCAGCGGGAACCTTTGTTGTGTGATTGGTCGAAAATAATTCGAGCGCCAACATAGCCGTTGCGACCAATCACTTAAGCAATTCGCCGTTTTGAACCATTTGGTATGTAAAGAAACTTTCGGCGAGTTGCATGGTAATCTTTCCGCCAGAGCAAAGCGACTGCCTCGCCCATTCGTTTGCCGGATTATTGGTTTTCTTGAGCAGGAGGGCGTCCGATGGAAAATAACCTGATCGAACCCCAGGAAGACCCCGAAGCCATGCTGGAAATGATGTACATCAACGAGTATCTCAAAGAGCAGGGCTATAGTTCGATGAAGGATTTGTGCCTGCTGCCAGAGGATGTCGCCAAACGTCTGATGATCAACGCTTGCAAGTATGCCTCGGCGCGGCTGGCAGAGATCGAATCGAAGGATAAATTCCGCAAATCCATCCACCGCTCAGGGTGAGCGCCTGAGGCGGAGCAGGGGCGGCTGCAGCATCGGCGGGACGGCGGCGCTGCGGGCTGTTTGCGCGCCCTTTTTTCGTGATTTGCGTATATACTGATAAGAGCGCATAGTCGCCGCTGCCGCCAGGGCGGCTTCGGTTGTTAACGACGATTGAAATCGTCATGCGCAATGGTGACGCAGTCAAATCTTACAGATTCAGGAGACCCGTATGAAATCGAAAAGCATCATTCGCGTGGATACAGGCGTTGGGATGTTCTGGGCAATGGGCTGGATGTTCACTATCGCCTTTGCCCAACTGGTTTGGTGGCAGTCGTTGCTGGCGCTGTTCATCTGGCCTTACTTCCTGGGCTTGGCTGTCCGCTGACGGGCAGATACTGGCATTCCCTGAAGCCGTCTGCATGAGATGAGCAGGCTGGCGCGCTTGTTTGGCGTGATGGTTCTGGCGGCGTTGTTAACCGCCTGCGTGAGGAGTCCTATGCAAGAAACCCCTTCCACACCCAGCGCCCCGGCGGCGACCCCTGAGCCGCAACTGCCGGGATATTATGTCGCCCCGGGCGGTTCGGACGACAACCCGGGGACGAAAGAGCAGCCTTGGGCGAGCCTGGCGCATGCCGCCGAGACCGTCCAGGCGGGGGATGTGGTCTATGTCCGCGGCGGCGTTTATCCCCTCGACCGGCGCATCATCGTGCGCCGCTCCGGCGCAGAAGGCGCCTGGATCACCTTTCGGGCTTACCCCGGCGAGCAGCCCGTGCTGGACGCCGGCAACGTGCTCATCAGTCCGCCGGAGACTTACCCCCATGACCGCGGCACGCTGCAAATCGAGGGCGTGGCGTACATCCGCGTGATTGGCTTGACCATCCGCAACTCTTACCAGTGCGGCATCATGGTACGAGACAGCCATCACGTCGAACTCATCAACAACGCCACCGCCAGGACTTTTGGTCCCGGCATTGCCGTCTGGGAAACCAACCCCGCCGGCGACCGCACGCATCATATCAAGGTGCTGGGCAACACCGTCACCCGCGCCAACACCTGGCAGATGCTCCCCGCCGGCTACCAGCGCCAGGGCGAGCCGCCGCACGAGGCGATCAGCATTGCCGGCGCCAAGCACTTCGAGGTCGCCTACAATTACCTGCACGACAGCGACAAGGAGGGCATCGACATCAAAGAGACCTCCAAACACGGCGTGGTGCACCATAATTTCATCGAGCGCATGGACCGCCAGGGGCTGTACATCGACGCCTGGTTTGGCGCCATCGAAGACATCGAAGTCTATGAAAACGTGGTGCGCGACTGCCGCATGTCAGGGATGATTCTATCGGTGGAAAATGGCAAGTCGGTCTCGGATGTGCGCATCCATCACAACCTGTTCTACAACAACCTGGGCACGGGCTTTTTCTTCTCCCGCTGGGGCGATGGACCCCGTTCCAACATCCGCATCTACAATAATACCATCGTGGGCAACGGCTATGGTCCGCCTGCCGCCGGCGAGACCTACTACTGGATGACCGGCGGGCTGTACCTGTTCTCGAACAACCTGTCGGAAATCGATATCCGCAACAACCTGATTGCCTATAACAACGCCTTCCAGATTGGCTACAGCGACCATTGGCTGAAAGTGGATGCGGACATCCGCCGGGCGTTCGAGCTGCGGCGAATCGTCATTGACTACAACCTGGTGTACGACCCCAAGCCGGTCAGTTACCCGCTTTACCTGGGCTGGGCGCCGGATATGTACGCCAACGTCTGGGCGTTCCAGGGCGACCATGCCGTGACCGCCGAGCCGGGGCTGGCAGGGCGCGAGCAAGGGGCGTTTTGGCTGAGACCCGACTCGCCGGCGGTGGAGGCAGGCGACCCCCGCCCGGAGTACCGCGACCCCGACGGCAGCCGAGGCGACATCGGCGCCTTTTGGCTGGGCGCTCCGCAGGCTGCCTGGTGGCTGGAGGGCTTTCCGCCGGTCATCGATCCCGAAAGGGGCTTTTAAGCCTGGAAGGAGGCGGCAAGTATGACAGAAAAGCCCAAAATAATGACTCTGCGCGCCGTGCTGCAGGTTTTCGTCTTCATCTTCCTTGTCCCTTTTCTCCCGCTGCTGGTTTCTGCCCGCTGGGGCTGGGGGGAAGCCTGGGCGTACGCTCTGCTGAACATCTTGGGCTTTTTCGTCAGCCGGTTGCTGGCAGCCCGCCGCCACCCTGACCTGTTAGCCGAGCGCGCCCGAATCATCAGCCAGGCTGACGCCAAGCCCGGGGATAAAAGGCTTGTGCTGCTGATGGGCATCGTCAATATCGTGGCGATGCTGGCGGCTGGGCTGGAGCACCGCCTGGAAAGCCCGCCATCCTTTCCGCCGGGGGTCAAGGCTGCCGCGCTAGTCATCATCCTGGCGGGGTATGCGATCAGCGCCTATGCCCTTGTCGAGAACCGCTTTTTTTCCGGCGTGGTGCGCATTCAAAAGGAGCGCGGTCACGCGGTAGTGACCAGCGGTCCTTACCGCTGGGTGCGTCACCCCGGGTATGCTGGCGGACTGCTGCTTTACCTGGCAACGCCGTTTTACCTGGACGCGCCGTGGGCTTTCCTGCCAGTCGGGGTGATGGCGATTCTGTTGGTCGTGCGCACTGCGCTGGAAGACAGGACGCTGCATGCCGAGCTGGAGGGCTATGATGATTATGCCCGGCGGACGCGTTACCGCTTGATTCCGGGAATCTGGTGACGACTTGATGGAAACTGAGGGCAGCCTGTCATCGAGCAGGGCTGCCTGTGGAGGGCGTCTCGCTTCGCTCAGCGTATCAGAAATTGCCGCCCTGGGGCGGGACGTTTGCATGGTGCGACGATGGAAGCCGTTCCGCCAGCATAAAAGAGAAACCCCTGGGGAGGTTCCTCCCCAGGGGCAATGGTTATCGCCATAGCGCCAAAATTGGCTTATGGACCGACGATGCGCCCTTCCACCACCGGCGCAACCGGCGAATTGGCGGCGATGTAATCGATTGCCACCTGCAGCAGGTCGTCGCCCGGCTGGAGCACATTGGTCGCCTGGGCGAACACAGTGTAGCCGTCGCCGCCGGTGTACATGAAGTCATTGGTCACGATGCGGATGGTATCCGCCGGACCGATGGGCGTCAGCGGACCGTTCACGCCCTGCGGCGCCTTCCACATGCCGGCGACCACTGGCGTCGTCCCGTTGCAGGCAAAGGCGACCTTCAAGCCCGAAACCTGCGGGAAGCGCCCGGTGGCGACCTGTGGGTTGCAGAAAGGCGAGAAGCCGTTGAGGAACGCCTGCTCTAACTGCGCGCCGGTGAGGGTGAAAATCACCGTGCGGTTGCCAAAAGGCAGCACCGAGAACATCTCGCCCCAGGTGATCTCGCACGCCTGCTCGCCAGCCGAGGGCGGCAGGCAGTTCAGGTCGGCGCGCAAGCCGCCCGAGTTGGTGTAGGCGGCTTCGACGCCGGGGTACTTCAGGCGCATGGCGTCCGTCACCAGATTGCCCATCGCCGATTCGAACAGGCGGCTGGGGGCGCGCTTGATGTCGAACTGCTGCGCGCCGATCACCTTGTTGCGCAGCACGGCGGTTTGGGCGTTGGCGTCGTCAATGATCGCCTGCACATCCCCGCGCCGGACAACGCCCAGGTTCTTCGCCACGCGGGTGGCTGCGCCAGCCCACTCCACGTCTTCGCCCTGGATGATCATCTGCACCACCGAGTAGCTGGCGCCGGCGTTCAAGCCTTCAGCTACCAGGATGCGCCCGACCATCAGGTTGGAGATGCGGTGGGTGTGCCCGGCGAGGATGACGTCCACGCTGGTGTCTTGAATCGCCTGGGCAATGGTGATGATGGGACCTTCCCAGGGGATTGCCGGCAGCCCGTCTACGGCGTTACGCCCGACGGCGGCGCCTTCATGAATCAGGACGATTTGAATTTTAACGCCCTGCTGGCGCAGTTTTTCGGACTCGACCTTGATCGTCTCCGCCTCGTCCAGGAAGAGCAGCCCTTCGGTGGCGCCCGCCTTGACCAGTTCGGGGGTGGATTCCAGCTCGATGCCAATCACGCCAATGCGCTTGCCGGCGTATTCAAAGACGTGCACGCCCTTCACCCAATCGGGGTTCTGTAAGGTAACGGCGTCCACGATGTTCGCGCCCAGGAAGGGGAAGTTGGCGCGCGCCTGCTGGCGCAGCAGCCGCTCGATGCCGTAATCGAACTCGTGGTTGCCGTAGGAGGTGGCGTCCAGCCCCCAGGCGTTTTCGACGTCAATGGCAGGCATATCTTCCAGCAGACCGGAGTTGGCTGGCGAAGCGCCGACGTTATCGCCGGAGGCGAACAGGAACGCCCCGCCGGGGAAGGCGGAGGCTTCTTCATCGAACAGCGTTGCCAGGTAAGCAGCGCCTGCCACCGACACATTCCGCCCGTCGAAGGTCGCCGTGGTTGGGTCAAGTTGACCGTGGAAATCGGTCAAGCCAATCACCGGCACCAGGGTGCGGGCTTCGGCGCCGCGCAGCAGGTCCAGGCGCACCACGCCCTGCGAGTGCTGCGGCAGGGGGACGCCCAGCAGGTACGCCAGGGTGGGCGCCAGGTCGATCGTGCGCAGGTTCACGGCGGTCACGTTCGGGCGCACGGCGCCGCCGCCGGCGATGAAGGCTGCCCGCATGTTGACGTTGGCTGCCAGGTTCTGGACGTCTGGCACGTAGCCGTGCTGACCGAAGAATGCCGAGCGCGCGGTCAGCGCGCCGGGGGTGGCGGCGTCGAACTGGTAGGGCGGGTAGGCAAAGGCGACCACGTCGCCGGTGCGCGTGGGGTGCGCCATGTCGGCGAAAGACCCGGCGCCGTTGGGGATGTAGCGGGCTTCAGCCTTGGTATAGACGCGGTCGATCATCATCCAGCCTTCTGGCTGACCATCGCCGGTCCAGTCGTTGGGGTCGCTAAGCCCCTGGAAAGCTGCCTTGATCAGGGCGACGGCGGCGGCTTCCTGGTTGGCGGGCACCTGCTGGATGCCGGCTGCCGCCGGCTCGCGACCTGCCAGGTTCAGGTAGATTTGCACCGTCCCGCCTGCCCAGCAGGCTTTGGCTTTGCCGATGGTCTCGCCGGAAGCCAGGCGGCAGTTGGAGGTTTGCGGCTTGGAAAGCAACCCCAGGTCAACCAGCACCTTGCTGGCGTCGATTGCCAGGAACTGAGGGGCAAAACCATGGTCGGAGGAGACGAACGTCGTGACGTTGGCGGGCATCAGCGACTGCACCAGCGCCAGGGTCATATCCGCGCCGCGGTATGCCCGCTGCAGGAAGGAAGTGCGCTGTGAAACGCGCCCGTCCGGCGTGCCGTTCACCTGCACGTCGTCATACGCCGGGTTGGGCGCGCCGTTGGGCAGGGTGGGGGTGATCAGCCCCAGGAACTGGTGCTGGAATTCATCGGTGACGGGGTAGCCAACCAGCGCCAGGTCGGGCTGGTAGCTGGTTAGGATGTAGCGGATGAGCGGGAAATGACCGGACTCCCAGTACAAACCCTGTTGGACATAGGTCTCCTCGCTGACGATGCCGGCTTCCAGGACGGCGTAATCTGCCGCGGTGGAGGTGGGGAACTTTTGCGCCACGTATTCTTCGAAATCGCCGCTGAAGCCCGGTTCACCCTGCCAGTTCAGCCAGGAGGCGTTTGCGCGGGTGACCGAGGTGTGGAACAGGCGCACCTGGGAGAGGTCCGGCGAGAGTTCTTCGACCTTGATCAGCATGCCCGCCGTCTTGCCGTCCAGCGCGCCGCCGATGATCTTGACCTTCACATCGCCCCACTGCCCTTTGCGCAGCGTGGCAACGGCGCTGGCGCCATCTTTGGAAGGCGAGAACAGCACGCGGTCATAATTGACCGCCTGGTCGTTGGTCGAGTCGAAGATGTAGGCGTTCAAGCCGTACTTGTCCACGCCAAAGTCGAGCACCCGCAGGCGCATTTCCTTGGCTGGACTGTAGCTGAGGGGGACGTTCGTCCAGCCGAGGGCATCGCTGGGGGCGGCAGCCGCGAACGGCGCCTGACCGGCAAAGCCCGCCGGATGGTCGAACTGCAAGCCGAAGGCGGCGACGAAAGCAGCGTCATCGCTGGGGCTGATGTAGTTGGTGGCAACGCCGCGCCCGGAAAAGAAGCTGCGGTAATCCACCGTGGGACCCTGGATGATTGCGTTGCGCCCGCCTGCCCATTCGATTTGGACGACGCGCTTGCCGCCGCGCTCAGCCGCCTGCGCCAGCGTTTCAGCCTGCAAGACGCCCGGGTCGAAGGCTGCCGTGCGGCTGCTGAACGCCGCGCCGTTGATGGCGAAGGTGTTGTTGGTCGAACCGTGGACGCCCGCCCAGGCGCCGGTCGCCAGGCTGTACCAGCCGGAACCGGTGTTGGGCGGCGCCTGGGTGAGCAAGCCGCCGTCGGAGGCTTTGGCGCCCGAGCGCAGCAGCTTGTTCATCGCCGGCATCAAGCCCTGGGCGGCGTAACGCTCCACCAGGTCCTGCCGCAAACCGTCTGCCGCGAAGAAGATCGCCTGCTCCTTGGGCGGCGCGGAGGCTGGCTGACCGGCGGGGGAGGCTTCGACTGCGCCCAGGGGCGCAAAGATGAACGCTAAGATGAGGAAGAGGGAAACCACTCTCAAAAACGAACCGCTGGTTCGCTTCTGGCGAGCAAAGGGGTCTTGAAACATGCGGTATACTCCTAAAAACGGTCGAATGGCTGATCAACGCTGACGCATGGGCGAATGCGCTGCGCTGCGATTGTCCTCGAGTGAAGCTCCGCCCGATTCACCTCCCTCCTACGATGTGAACCACCAGCAAGGTTGGGTCTAAACACGCTAAAACAGGTATTTAACATCGTATTGGTATGAATTCTACCCCACTTTTCTGGCATTAAGGATTCACCAAGCAAACATTAATGTTTTGCCGGGCAGGGAGGAGGGCAAGGCGCCCCGCCGGGATTGGGCGGGCGCTCAGGGCGGCAGGCGGCGCAACAACCTAAATGCTTTTCTTGTTCAGCGCCTTCCAGGCGCGCAGCAAGGCGCTGGCAATCAACAGCAGGAAGCTGCCCGCCACGAAGAGCCACTTGATAAAAGTGAAGACGGGCGCCGCCAGGGCGGCAAGCGGCGTCTCGGCGGGATAGCGCAGCATCACCAGCGAGGCGGCGGTGTTTTCCAGGAAATCGAACAGCACGCCGGCAAGGGGCGCCAGGTTCAACAGCCGCCAGCGGCTGGAGGGCGGAATCAGCCCGCCAAGCAGCCAGCTCAGGGCGGCGACCAGGAAGGCGCCGTACACCAGCGGGAAAACCAGGTCGAAGGTGAAGCGCGCCCGGATGTAGCCCGCCCGACCCGCAGCGCCGTGCCGGTCTGCCATGCGGTAAAGGTCAGCCGGGGAGTACAGGAAGGTGGTATCGGGGGATTTGCCGCCGTTGGCGTTGCGCTGCGCCTGCTGCGCCTGCGGGGGCAGCGCCAGGAGGGAAAACGACAGGAAAATACCTGTAAAGACCAGCGCAACAACGCCGGTCGAAATGCGGTAAAGCCATTGGGATAACCGTTTCACGGCTCATCTCCAGCTGTTCGAAAGAGGGGTAAATTTCGCATAGTTAATAATTATCGGTGAAAGGCTCACGCCAGCGGCAGGGTGAGCGCCTCTCCCAGGCTGGGCAGCAGGTACTTTGCCGGTACATCTGCCAGGTAAGGCAGCGCATCCAGCGGGTCGCAGTTGCCCCACGAACCCGGCGGCAGGTCGAAGGTGCCGTAGTGGTAGGCGATGAGCGCCCTGGCGCCGCAGCTCTTTGCCAGCGCCGCCGAACCTTGCGGTCCCAGGTGCGCCTCGACGGCGGCGACGTCGAAGAAAAGCACTGAGACATCACGGATGGCAAGCAGTTCATCGATGAGGCGGGTGTCGCCGGGGTGCCAGATGGCGCCGTCCGGGGTCTTCAGCAGAAAGCCGCAGCAGTCTCCCCGCCGCCAGGGATCGACCTCCTGCCAGTCGTGCAGCGCCGGCGTGACCATGATCTCGGTCTCGCCGTGGCGCAGGCGCATGTAGTCCTCGGCGAGCAGGATGCGGTCGGCGCTGACGCCCAGCGCCAGCAGCCGTTGGCGGATGGGCGGGGGGACGAAGAAGCGGCAGCGGGTGCGTTCGGCGAGCGCCTGCATCGTCTGCGGTCCAAAGTGGTCGTCGTCGCCGTGGGTGATCATGACGTAATCGGCGCGGGGGAGGTCCTGCGCCAGCAGGGGCAGCGGCAGGCGCAGGGCGTAGCCGACTTCGCAGTAAGGGACGCCCTCTTTCTGGAGCTGGATGAGCAGCGGGTCGATGAGGAAGATGGCGCCGCGGGCGTTGATCAGCGCGCCCGCCATGCCAATCCAGGCGAGCCGGGTGTTGGGCAATGGGTCGAAGAAGGAGGCGGGGATGGGAATGGATTGCAGCTCAGGGGTCATGGAACCTACCTTTCTGTCAATGGGGGATGAAGGGAGCCTCAGGGCGGAAAGTTGCTCGCCTCAACTCCAATTATATCCTTTGCTGTGTCTCGCCAGGTGTATAATGAACGCGATGTTTTTGACGTTTTGGGAGCGATCGAGAACGTCATGACAGCAACGAATGGTTATTGAAGGGGAACGTTCAGCTTCATTGGGGAGGGTTGCATGGAAGGTAAGACGATCATCATCATCGGCGGGGGGTTTGCGGGGCTTTCGGCGGGCATCTACGCGCAAATGAATGGCTACCGCACTCAAATCTTCGAGATGGCAGGGCTGCCCGGCGGGCTGTGCACCGCCTGGAAGCGCGGCGGTTACACCATCGATGGCTGCATTCATTGGCTGGTGGGCAGTTCGCCAAAGAGCCAGCTTTACCAGTTCTGGCAGGAGGTGGGCGTTTTGCCGGGGCGGGAAATCATCAACCTGGAGGCGTATGAATGCTTCGAAGGCGCCGACGGGCGCACGCTGACGCTCTACTGCGACGTGAATCGGCTGGAAAAGCACCTGCTGGAGTTCTCGCCGCAGGATGCGCCGCTCATTCGGAAGTTCATCCACGGCATCCGCCTGTGCCTGGCGCTGGATGAGCCGGCGCCTCCCGGCAGGCTGGGTCGGCTCATGCGGAACCTGAAGATGGGGCTGCTCTTCGCCCGGCGGGGCAGGGAGCTGCAAACCTGGATGCAGACCACCGCCGAGGACTTTGCCAGCCGCTTCAAGGACCCGCTGATTCGTACGGCTTTCAAGGAGATGTGGTTTCCTGAATTTTCGATGCTTTTTATGCTCTACACCTTTGCTTATCTGCACAAGCAGGACGCTGGTTATCCCATCGGCGGGTCGCTGCCCATGTCGAGGGCGCTGGAAAAGCGCTATCTCGAGCTGGGCGGAAGGATTCATTACCATTGCCGCGTGGAAAAGATTCTGGTGGAGAATGACTGCGCCGTGGGCGTGCGGCTGGCGGATGGCAGCGAGCATCGCGCCAATCGGGTCATCTCGGCGGCGGACGGGCACGCCACGATTTTCGAGATGCTGGAAGGAAAATACGCCGATGAAAAGGTGCGTGAACCCTACGAGAAGTGGCAGGTGTTTCCGGGGCTGCTTTACGTTGGGCTGGGGGTGAAGCGCACGTTCGAGGAGGCGCCCAAGACGGTGGCAGGCTTGAGCTTTCCGCTCAAGGAGGCGGTCGAGCTGGGCAGCGAGGTGGTCGAGCGGCTAAGGGTGCACCTCTTTCACCATGATCCCACGCTGGCGCCGCCTGGCAAGACCAGCGTCGTGGTGATGCTGCCCAACCGCTATGACTATTGGAAAGAGCTGGCGCAAGACCGGGCTGCGTATGACGAGAAGAAAGAGCAGATCAAGCGCACCGTGGTGAGTTTGCTGGAGCAGCGCTTCCCGGGGATTGGGGCGGATGTGGAGATGGTGGACGTCTCGACGCCGCTGACCTTCGAGCGCTACACCGGCAACTGGCAGGGGAGCTTCGAGGGATGGCTGTTGACGCCGCAGAACGCGCAGGTGATGTTGAAGCCGATGAGCCAGACGCTGCCGGGTCTGCAACGGTTCTACCTGTGCGGGCAGTGGGTAGAGCCGGGCGGCGGGCTGCCTACGGCGGTGATGTCGGCGCGCCGGCTGCTGCAGGCGATCTGCCAGGAGGATGGGGAAAAGTTCACGGCAAGGACAGCGTGAGCTGATACAGTATATGAGGCGCTGAGATGGAGCGCTGCGGCAGAAGCGCCCTGTTGTGCGCGGCTAGCTGGAGGGCGCTGATGCCCTCCTCCCCGCCCTGCATCTGGAGGGCGAAGGGTTATTGCGAGGAATCGATGATGGCTTGCAGTTCCGTTTCCAGCCGATCCAACTCCGCCTCGACGGCGAAATTGGGGTCGCTGAGCAAGCCATCGGCAAAATTGTTGAACAAGCCAAAGACGCCGCCCGCTTGCGGCAGGAATTGGGTGTAGGGCGGGTCATCGGGGTAATTGATGCTCTCGACGAGCACCTGCCAGTCCACGGCGGGCTGGCGGGCAGAAAGCTGCTGCGCCAGGTCGCTGCGTAAATCGGCGCGGGCGGGGACGATGCGGAAGGCAGCCAGCAGCGCCGGGTCGGCAGCCAGCGCCAGGGCGACTTTCAGGGCGGCTTCGGGGCGCTGGCTGGTTCGGGGGATGACGAAGCCCGCCTGCTCGCGGCGGGAGGTGATCTTGCCCTGCCAGGAGGGCACTGCGGCGATATCCCAGTTGAATTCTGCCTCGCAGCACATGAACCAGGTGGGGGCGTAGTACATCGCCGCCGCGCCTTTGCCGAATGGGTCGCCATCCATGCGCTCCAGGGCGGCTTCGTTGGGCAAGAACCTGCCCTGCCAGACAGCGCGGTGAAGCCAAAACGCTGCCTGCCGCCAGGAATCGGGGATGGACACTTTTCCGCTGGGGTCGAGCAGGCTGGCGGCGCCAAAGATGGCGGCTGCGGCGTTCAGGTTGCCCTGCACAAAGAACCCCCACTGAACCGCCTGGTTGGGGTCAAAGGAGGGGTTGAGGGCGTCGCGTCCCTGGCTGTCCAGCGTGAAGCGGGGGGCGATCTCGGCGACCTTGTCCAGCGTCCAGGGGCTGCCATCGGCGTAGTTTGCGCCAAAGCGGTGAGGGGGGTAGGGCACGCCGTAGCGGTCGAAGAGGTCTTTGTTGTAATACAACACCGAGGTCCAGAAGCCAAACGGGATGCCAATCAGCCGACCCTGGCGCTGCCAGGCATCGAGGGCAGAAGGGTCGAAGTTGCTCAACGCCTGGCGGTCAACGAACAGCCCGTCGAGGTCTGTCCAATAGTCGAGAAACCTGGCGCCGAAGTTGGGCGAAAGGGGACCGACCAGGTCGGGAGCAACGCTTTCATCCAGCAGGGCGCCAAAGCCGCCGCCGATGGCGTACTGCACATCGAGCGTGATCTCGTCCTGCGAGCGGTTGAATTGAGCGACGAAGTCGTTTGCCGCGGATTGATGCCAGGGTTCGGTGCCTTCGCCAACCACCAGCCAGCGGACGATGGTTCTTTCGGCGGTGGGGGCGGCAGTCAGCTCAGGCGAGGGGGCGCAAGCGGCAAGGAGGAAGCTGGCAATCAGCAGGAGGGGCGGCAGAGAGAAAGGTTTGCACACATGGGTCATCCTGGATGATGATACCATAGATACGGCTGGGGGTGGGGAGGAGTGGAGGGATGGCAGGTGTTTTTCCCCGCGTGGGGGTGAAACATTTATCACCCGACTACCCGACTAAACAACTACCCGACCTCCCGACCATCCGACCACGCGACCTCCCGACCACCCGACTACCCGACTAAAAGGCTATACGCCACCCAAAGCCCATCGGGGCTGGGGTCGGCTTCGATGGCGGCGGTGAACTTCTTCCAGTCCGCCAGGCTGATGCGCGCCGCGGGCGGCGGGTGGGAGGGCTTGCGGTAGGCGAAGTCGGCGCAGGAATCGCCGCCCAGCCCCTCGCAAGCCAAAATCAGCCTGCCGCGCGCCTGCTTAACCAGTTTTTCCCTCAGCTCTTGTTCGGGCATGCGCCAGCGCTTCGTCTTTGCCTTCTCGGTGTCCACCGGAATCATCGCCGTCAGCTCGTCGAAGCCGGGGGCGGCGCCCATCAGGCTCAGCCCGCCGTCGATGAGCGTGGCGTTGTGGCTGCCGTGGTGCCCCACCTTGTAGAGCACCGTCCGCCGCAGCAGGTCTTGACCGCGGGGCGTTTCTGCCCACGAGAGCCAGTTGCCGTACTGGGCGTCGCCGGCGAAGAGCAGCACCTTGCCGCCTGCCCCCAGCTCGATTGCCAGCACCAGGCTGGTGTTGTTGATGTCGCCATCCAGGTAGAGCGCCAGCGCCCCAGCCGATTCCAGCCAGTCGGCGTCGATGCGCTGCCAGGCGGCATCTTCTGCCAGGTATTTTTCCGCCAGGAATTGGCGCCAGGGCGCCTGGTCGTCCGCCGCGGCGGGGAGGGCGGCGGCAGCCTGCGCCGTGAGCGCCGCCAGCGGGATGCCCTGGGAGGAGTCGAAGGGCAGGCTGAGCTCGAACAATTCCTTGACGTCCTCCGCTGAAAAGGCGCTGTCGGCGGGCAGGTCCTTTTCCATCAGCTTGAGCACCGCGGCAGAAAACGCCGTTGCCTGGTTGAGCGCCATGCCCTGGTCCAACTGGAGGCGGGTCTTGGGCGGGTCGGAGCGGGTGAGCTTTGCCGGGTCAAGCGGCGGACCCAGGACGTGAAAGCGCACGCCGCCCAGGTCGGGGCGTTCGATCACCCGCGTGGGACCCTGCTCTCCTGGCTCTGGCGAGAGGTAGAGCGGCTGTTTGCGCTGGGCGCGGGCGATGCCCTTCACCGCCTCCATGCCGTTGTCCTTCAGGAACTGGGTGAGCTGCTGATAATAGGGGGCGTTGGGGCTGCCTGCCTTTTCCAGCTCCTCCAGCGCCTTTTGCAGCACCTGGAGCGGCACCTTGCGCACCGTGCTGTACATTTGCATCACGGCGGGGTCGTCCTTGTCTTCCGTCCAGCCCAGCCAGAACTGCTCCACCTTGAAGCCGGACTGGAACAACTGCTGGTGATCGACGAAGCCCGAAAGGTGATCGGCGTGTTCGTGGGTGACGATGAGCGCCTCCAGCTTGCCGCCGGTGCGCTGCTGGATATCGAGGATGATCTTGCGCAGCCGTTCGCTGCCGCCGGCGGTGCCTTGCAGCACGCCGCAGTCGATGAGCATGTGGCGCTCGGTCAGGCTGCCCGCCTGCCTGCCGGCAAAGGTGAGCAGGAAGCAATCGCCCAGCCCGGGGCGGTACATGCGCACGGTGACCTTTTCAAGTTTGAATGAAGATGTTTTACGGCGGGGCATTTTGGCTCCTAATCTTCGCTGCGGTGCAGCAGCGCAAACGGCTCGGCGTTGAGGCGGTTCTGGTAGAAGTTCTGGCGCGGGTCGCCAAAGTAAGTGGCGCGCAGCGAGTGGTCTGGGAATTGCTCGGCGAGGAAGCGGCGCTGTTTTTCCAGCCGGTTCTCGCTCAGGATGCGCTTGTAGATGACGTAGCGCGCCTCGCCGGAATCGAGGTCGATGAGCAGGGTGGCGCCGCCGCGGAAGATGAAATCGGGTTCGCCGGGCGGCGGCTTGCCCTGGTCGGCGGCAAGCTGGTCTTCACGCCGCAGGTATCCCCGGCGCTGCTGGTTGACTTCCACCACCAGGTCAGAGACCGTCCTGCCGCCTTCGCCAATGCGGTACGCCACGCGCACCGAGTTCACCTCCAGGCGCGGCTGTCCGCCGCTCATCACCAGGCTGTTGACGCCCTTTTGCGGGGCGAGCGCCAGGTTGAGCGAGCGGCTGAAGGTCTCTTTTTCGCTCAGGATGAAGCCGAGGAAATCTTTGCGCAGTGATTCCTCCAGGCGGTAGCCCATCTCCCGTTCCTGGTTGAGCTTTTGCAGGTAGCTCACTTTGTATTTGATCTCAGACCAGACCCTGGGCTGGGCAAAGAAGCGGCTGAGCGCGCCGCCATCGGCGGGGGGATGCCACAGCAGGCTCTCCTCCGAGAGGTTGCGCACGTTGGAGGGGTAAATGCCGCGGCGGCGGAAGCTCTCCACCAGGGCGATGCGGTAACCCAGCGGGTCGGAGGGCGCCATGTCGAAGTCGGCGGTGAGCAGCGCCCGCAGGTATTCGCCAAAGGTGATGTCCACCGGCGGGCAGTAATCCAGGGCGCGGATGCACATGGTGAGCAGGCGCTGGGCGGTATCGGCGGCTTCGCTTGCCAGGCGCCTGACCAGGTCGGGGTGCAGGGCGCCGGCGGGCAGCACGCCGCTGCCGCCGGTGGCGATGCGCAGCAAATCCGCAGTGCGCTGGTGATAGACCGTAAGGAAGGCGTCGAAGATGGCGGCGACCAGGATGGCGCCGCGGCGGTGCGGTTCGATGGTCTGCTGCAACTGGGCGGGGTCGGGACTCAGCCGCTGCCAGGCGCCGGTTTGGGCGTCCACCTTGCCGATGGCGCTGCGCAGCGCGCCGCGCGCCCCAATTGCCTGCCCAAACTGCTGCGCCAGCTCGCCCAGCAGGTTTTCAGACGACAGGTCGCCGCGCGTGCGGGCGATCTGGCGCTCCAGCGCCTGGGAGAAGGAGAAGTGCTGGAAGAGGGCGACCAGGTCGGCGAACGCCTCGTGAAACGCCAGCACGTCCACGTTGGAAGGCTCATCGAAGTAAGCGTGCAAGCCGTCCAGCAGGGCGTGGGTGATCTCGTGGGCGATGATGTCGTGCGACAGGCAGGTGAACACCATGCCGCCGGGGAGGTTGCTGCCGACGAGCTGCATCGCCGCCGGGAAGTAGCCGAACAGCACCGCCTTCTTCACCGGGCTGTAATAGGCGTTGGCTTCGCGCAGGGCGTGGGGGTAGAGGCGCAGGCGGGGGACGTAGCTGTCCTTGAGCCTGCCCCCCTCGCTCACCTGGCGCGGCGACCACTGCGCTTTGCGCCCCAGCGCCCGGTTGAAGTTCTGAATCGTCTTGCTGGCGACGGCGTAAACCATCTGCTGGTGGAACTGGGGCGTACCTTCGGAGGGCTTGAGACCATCCTGGGCGAGCAGGTGGGGATGGTCGAGGTCCACCGGCGGGTAGAACATGCCGGAGGGCGGATCCACGTCCACCACTTCGAGATATTCGCCCACCGGACCCGGGGCGAGCGGCTCCCAGGGCACGTTCAGGCGCAGGTGGTTGATCACGGCGGTTTCCAGGTTCAGGTTCAGGCTGGGGTCGAGGGCAAACGCCTGCAGCAGCCTTTCGGAGGGCGCCAGGTACCTGGCGGGGGCATCGAGAGTCATGTTTGCCTCCTAGCTGGCGGTCGCCCGGCGGCGCAGGAACGCCTGGCTTTGCGTGAAACCGATGAGCGGGAACTCATCGGGGTAATAGGCGTACAGGGTGACATCGGCGACCTCGAAGCCGTGGCGCAGCAGGCGGGTGAACTCTGCCTGGGTCAGGCGGCGGATGACGGTGGGCATCTCGGCGACCAGGGCGGCTTCCTCGGCGCTCAGGCTGCCGGCTGAGACCTGGGCGACTTCGTGATCGATGAGGGCGGCGGGCAGCCCCTTGCCGCGGCGGGCAGCGCGAATCACCTTTTCGTGGGTGTTGCCGGTTTGCAGGAAGACGCCGCGGTCGTGGTGGTTGACGAAGCGCTCGATGATCGCCCGCGAGCGCAGCGAACGAATCTGGTCCATCATGATGCCGGTCATCAGGCGCATGATTGCCTTGGGACCGGGCTGGTACTTTTCGGGCTTGGAGCGCCCGGCGGCGTCGGAGACGATGAGGAAGTCGATGCCGAGCTGCCAGCCCTTTTCGAAGTCGTGGACGCCCTCCAGCCCGTGGTTATCGTAAGCGCCGCCATCCCACAGGTGGACGGCGGGGTAGGGCGGGGGGATGTCTTGCACGGTAAAGGCGCGTTCCTGGTCATCTGCCAGGGTGGGGGCGCGCTCGGCGTACTGGTACCAGCGCCTGCCTTCGGTCTTGAGCTGGAGGGCGCCGATGCCGCCGGGGAAGCCGGCGGAGGCAGCCATGGCGTCGCTGAGGGGGATATCGGTGTCGTGCGTATAGCCGAACTTGTAATCGCCCATGCGGCGCTTTTCGAAGCGCCAGTTCTTGCCCGTCTCGTAGCAGGTGGCGTTGATCAGCCAGTGGGGCTTGTCGGGCAGGGCGTTGAGCGGCTGGGTGATGCCCCATTTTTGGCGGATGAGCGCCGAAAGGTCGTCGGCGCGCGTGCCGAAGAGCGTCCAGAAGGAGCCCAGCACGCGCGCGGCAAGGTCCTTCTGCAAGTCCTGGGTGGTGAGGATGCGCTCCGCCTGGGGGAGGACGGTCTCCAGGTATTCCGCCGGCGTGGGAAAGCGCATGCCGTTCAGCCCAAAGAGCATGCCGGCGCACAGGCTGCCGCCCGAAACGGTGGAGAGCACCGATACCTGGGCGAAGGCGCCGCTCTCAGCCAGGCGGGCGAGCACGCCCAGGTGGAAGACGGCAGCGCGGTAGCCGCCGCCGGATAACGCCAAGCCGATTTTCATGTTAAGCCTCCAGTTTTTATACAAATATTATACGATAAATCGGGTTTTCGCGCGGGGGCAGCCCTCATCCCCAACCCTTCTTCCAGGGGGAGAAGGGGGCGGCGGCAGACCTCATCCCCAGCCCTTCTCCCGCGGGGAGAAGGGGGCGGCGGCAGACCTCATCCCCAGCCCTTCTCCCAGGGGGAGAAGGGGGCAGCAGACCTCATCCCCAGCCCTTCTCCCAGGGGGAGAAGGGAGCGGCAGCTTCAGCCCTCATCCCCAACCCTGCTGCCGGGGGGAGAAGGGAGTAACGGCGGCAGCCCTCATTCCCAGCCCTTTTGCCGCGGGGAGAAGGGGGCGGCCCTCATCCCCAGCCCTTGTGCCGCGGGGAGAAGGGAGCGGCGGACCTCATCCCCAACCCTTCTCCCAGGGGGAGAAGGGGGCGGCGGGGCTTGTGGATATTGCCGGGGTGATGCTAGAATATAACCAATGGCGCGGCGGCGGACGTGCGCCCGGCGATGAGTTTTCCCCAGGGGAAGAGGCGATGAGCGAGAGCAACATCATCCGAGATTCACACATCACCACCGGCGATTACAGCCCGGTGACCATCCACCAGTACGCCGGCGCGCGGGGGGCGTACCGCCCGCCGGTGATGAAGCCGCCGCGGGCAGAGCACTTCACCGGCAGGCAGGCGGAGCTGGAATGGCTGCTCGAAAAGCTGCAGCCTGGCTGCGCGGTGACCATTTGCGGAGCGGGCGGGATGGGCAAGACGGCGCTGGTCGCCGAGGCGCTGTGGCGGCTGGCGCCCGGCAACGAGCCGCCGCAGCGCTTCCCCGACGGCATTTTCTACCACACCTTTTACCACCAGCCGCAGGCGGCGACCGCGCTGGAAGCGCTGGCGCTGGCGTTTGGCGAAACGCCGCAGCCCAGCCCGCAGGCGGCGGCGCGGCGGGCGCTGGCAGGCAGGCAGGCGCTGCTCTTCCTGGACGGGACGGAGGCGTGCGATGACCTGCCGGCGGTGCTGGGCGTGCGCGGCGGCTGCGGGGTGGTGATCTCCACGCGGCGGCGCAGCGACGCCCCGGGGGACTTCGACCGGCTGCCGCCGCTGGGCGACGATGACGCCCTGCGCCTGCTGCAGGCATGGGGCGGGGCGCTGGCGGCGGACGAGGCGGCGTGCCGGCAAATCTGTGAACGGGTGGGCAACCTGCCGCTGGCAGTGCGGCTGGCAGGCAGGTACCTGGCGAAGTCGGGCGAAACGGCGCAGGGCTACCTGGAATGGCTGCAAGGGTCGCTGCTGGAGGCGCTCGAGCATGGAGAAAGGCAGTCGCAAAGCGTGCCCGTGCTGCTGGCGCGCAGCGTGGACCGCCTGGGCGGGACGGCGCAGCGAATCTTGACCATCGCCGGCGCGCTGGCGCTCAACACTTTTAGCGGCGAGGCGGCGGCTGCGGCGCTGGAATTGGACGACGAAGCGCTGCGCCGCGGGCTGGACGAGCTGGCGGATTACGGCTTGCTGCTGCGCGTCCGCCGGCGCTGGGTGGTCTTGCACCGGCTGGTGCACGCCTACGTTGGCGAACGCTGCCCGCCCGCAGCCGAGGCGGTTGAACGGCTGGCGGCGCATTATATCCGCCTGCTGCTGGCGCTGAGCGGGCAGGGGCGGGAGGGCTTCGAGAAGCTGGAGCCGGAGCGCTTTCACCTGGCTGCCGTGCAGCAGGCGTGCCTGAAGGCGCAGCGCTGGCAGGCGGCGCTCGACCTGGCGCTGGCGGCGGACGAGTATCTCGGGTTGAGCGGCAGGCAGAGCGAACGGCATGCGCTGCTGGCAGGCGGATTGAGCGCCAGCCGGCAGACCGGCGACCGGCTGGGGGAGGCGGGCTGCCTTCTCGGGCTGGGGGAGGTGCACATGTTGCGGGGCGAGCATGCGCCGGCGCAGGAGCGCTATAAAGAAGCGCTGGCGATCTACCGGGCGCTGGGCGTCCGGCTGTGGGAGGCGCACTGCCTGTACGGTCTGGGGGAGGTGCACCGCCTGCGGGGCGACTATAACCAGGCGCAGAAGAACTATACGGAGGCGCAGGAAATCTACCGGGCGCTGGGCGACCGGCTGGGAGAGGCAAACTGCCTGCACCGTCTGGGGGAGGCGCATCTACTGCGGGGCGAGTATGAGCCGGCGCAGAAGAACTATACGGAAGCGCAGGCGATCTATCGAGCGTTGGGCGACCGGCGGGGGGAGGCGGACTGCCTGCAAGGGCTGGGGGATGTGCACATGTTGCGGGGCGAGCATGAGCCGGCGCAGAAGAACTATACGGAAGCGCTGGCGATCTATCATGAACTGGGCGACCGGCGGGGGGAGGCGAACTGCCTGAAAGGGCTGGGGGATGTGCACATGTTGCGGGGCGAGTACGAGCCGGCGCAGAAGAACTATACGGAAGCGCTGGCGATCTACCGGGCGCTGGGCGCCCGGCTGGGGGAGGCGAACTGCCTGCACGCGCTGGGGGAGGCGCACCGCCTGCGGAGAGACTATGAGCCGGCGCAGAAGAACTATACGGAAGCGCTGGCGATCTACCGGGCGCTGGGCGCCCGGCTGGGGGAGGCGAACTGCCTGCACGGGCTGGGGGATGTGCATAGGTTGCGGGGCGAGCATGCGCCGGCGCAGGAGCGCTATACAGAAGCGCAGGCGATCTATCATGAACTGGGCGACCGGCGGGGGGAGGCAAACTGCCTGAAAGGGCTGGGGGATGTGCACATGTTGCGGGACGAGTACGAGCCGGCGCAGAAGTGGTATATGGAAGCGCTTACGGTCTACCGGGCGCTGGGCATCCGGCTGGGGGAGGCGCACTGCCTGAAAGGGCTGGGGGAGGTGCACTACCTGCGGGGTGAGGACGAACAGGCGCAGAAGCTTTCCGAGCAGGCGCATACGGTCTATCGTGAGCTGGGCGACCGGCTGGGGGAGGCAGGCTGCCTGCTCATGCTGGGGGAGGTGCACCACCAAAAGGACGAGACCGATCAGGCGCGGGGGCTTTTCGAGCAGGCGCAGGCGGTCTTTCGGTCGCTGGGCTTCCGGCAGGGGGAGGCGGGCTGCCTGCTCATGCTGGGGGAGATGCATGCTGCGCGGGGCGATTATGATCGGGCGCGGGAGCTTTTCGCGCAGGCGCGGACGATCACTCATGAGCTGGGCGATCGGCTTAGGGAGGCTGTATGTCTGCACATGCTGGGATGGGTCTATAAAAGTCAGGCGGATATCGCCAAGGCGCGCCTCTGCTGGCAGCAGGCGGTCTCTCTTTACCAGGCAATCAATGATTCGGACGCCATGGAAGTGCAAGCGTTATTGGATGAACTGGAAGCCGGCTGAGCGGGGCAGGGGGGTCGTTCCCGCCGCCTCCCCCGCAGCGGGACAGCGGGTTCGCTGCGCCGCCAGGGCAAAAACGTGCTAGAATTGGGGCGGCGCAGCGCGCAGGCAGGCGCTGTAACCTTAAGTTAATGTTAAAGCAATCTTAAGAAAAGGATTTAAGATGAGAATTGGCGTCGTCTTCCCCCAAACCGAAATCGGCAACGACCCGGCGGCGATTCGCGATTACGCCCAGACCGCCGAGGGGCTGGGCTACACCCACCTGCTGGCGTATGACCACGTGCTGGGCGCCAACCCCGACCGCCCGGGGGGCTTTGCCGGTCCTTACACCTTTAGCACCCCCTTCCACGAGGTGTTCGTCCTGCTCAGCTACCTGGCGGGCGTGACCACGCAGCTCGAATTAGTGACCGGGGTGATCATCCTGCCGCAGCGGCAAACGGCGCTGGTCGCCAAGCAGGCTGCCTCGCTGGACGTGCTCAGCGGCGGGCGGCTGCGGCTGGGGGTGGGGCTGGGCTGGAACGAGGTGGAGTACATCGGGCTGAACGAGAACTTCCACAACCGCGGCAGGCGCATCGAGGAGCAGGTGCTGGTGCTGCGCAAGCTGTGGGCTGAGCCGCTGGTGAACTTCCAGGGCAAGTGGCACACCATCCCCGACGCCGGCGTCAACCCGCTGCCGGCGCGGCGGACGATTCCCATCTGGTTTGGCGGGCACGCCGAGGCGATGCTGCGCCGCGCCGCCCGCCTGGCGGACGGCTGGATGCCCAACTATCCCCGCCTGGAGCAGGCGCAGGCGTCGCTCGACCTGCTCCGGCGCTGCCTGGCGGAGAACGGGCGCCCGGCGGAGTCGTTCGGGCTGGAGCCGCGCCTTTCTTACGGGCAGGGCGACGCCGCGCTTTGGGAGCAGATCGTGCGCGAGTGGCAGTCCGCCGGCGCCACCCACCTGACGTTCAACACGATGGGCAGCGGCTTCACCTCGCCGCGCGAGCACCTGAGCGGCATCGAAGCCTTTGCCGCCCGCGTGCGCTCCTGGGGCATCGAGTAGCGCATTTAACCGGCTAAGCCTCCGCCTCCCGGCTTGCCAGGTCGCCCGAATCGCTGCGGAACATATTTAGCCGTTCCCGCGCCCGGGCAGCCATGTGCGGTCGGTCGCCCTGCGCGAACGCCTCTGCCAGCGCCAGCCAGGCGGCTTCGTCGGGCGCGCCCTCCTGCCAGGCGCGCTGGCACAGGCGGTAATATTCGTTGAGCAGCGCGTCGCCGCTCTCCTCGCCGTCGAACTCGATCACCCCCGCCAGGTCGAGCGCCAGGCGGCGCAGCTCGGCGACCTTGGGGAACCAGCGCTGGGTCTCGATCCACTGGCGCACGGCGCGCGCCAGCCAGCGGCGGGGGATGTCGCTCAGCGCCGAAAGGTACAGGCTGGCGGTTTCGGCGCTCAGCTCGCGCTCCGGGTAGGCGTGCACCAGCCGTTCGAGCTGGAAGAGCGCCTGTTGGCGGGTTGCCATCTCAGCCCTGGCGGCGCAGCGAGTCCAGCGCCTGCAGCGAGCGCTCCTGCTTCTGGCTGGCAGGTTTGTGACGGGGTTCGGGCTGGCAGTAGCGGCAGGCGGTCGGTCCGCCGCGGGCGTAAAGCTCCAGCATGCCGGGCAGGTTGCGCGGGTTCCAGCCGTGGTCGCGCCAGTGCTCCAGCGTGCGCTGCCACAGCGCCAGCTCGATGGTCTCCTGGCTGAGCCGCCGGCGCTGGTCGGCGGTGAGGCTGAAGCGGAACACCTGGCGGAAGATGGCTGCTGCGTCGGCGGGGGGCGGGTCGGGCGGCAGGGAGGCACCGCCGGCGGGGGAATTGGCGGCTGGCGGCGGATTGCCGGAAATCCGGTTTTCAGATGGTTCCCCATCCTTAAGACTCTCAATGTTTTTGATTCGTTTAGAGTCCTGATTCTCGTTAAGGATGCGGTCGGGCTGATTGCCGGAAATCCGGCTTTCGGCGTTTGCGGGTTCGGCGGCGGCGGGGTCGGGGAGGAAGGCGTACTGCTTTTTGCGGTTGGGGGCAGCCTGCACGCTCACCGCCTGGAAGGCGAGCAGCAGGCGCAGGTTCGTTTGCAGCGCCGTCCGGCTGTAACCGCTCAGCGCGGCGAGGTCGGCGTTGCTCAGCGGGGGCGTGCAGGGTTCGCCGCCTGCCAGCAGTTGCAGCAGCAGGTACAGGCGCAGGGCGGCGGGCGGCAGGTAGGGGTTGCGCAGCAGCCGCAGCGGGATGGGCAGCCGCGGCGTCTCGTCAGTTGAGTTCATGAGTTTGCTCCTGAGGGGGGGAATGATCTTGCCGATTCTCACATTAACCCGACTTTCGTTTTCCACCATAAAGTGGAAATTGGGAGTCGGCTTATAACGATGATGAGAAAACGAAGACAGGAGCCGTTGATGACCGCAGAGAGCCAGCCAGTGCGCCGCCAGGGAGCGGCGAAGAAGCGCGGCGCGTCGCCGGGCAACCGCAACGCGCTGACGCACGGGTTCTACGCCCGCCACTTCCGCCCGGATGAGCTTGCCGACCTGGCAGCGCTGGGGGAAGGCGAGGCGGAAGGGGGACCGCTGGCGCCGGAGATTGCGCTGCTGCGGGTGCGGCTGCGGCGGCTGCTGGAGACCATCGAGCAAGCCGAGGCGGAGGGGAAGGAGCTGAACTGGCTGGCGTGGCTGAACGGGCTGGGATTAGCCAGTTTGCGCATAGCCAGGCTGATGCGCATGCAAAAGGCGCTGAACGGCGGCGAAGAAGACGGCAGCCGGCTTGCCAGCCTCACCAGCGTCGTCTCGCAGGCGCTGGCTGAAATCACGCGGGAGCTGAAGCTGTGACCGCCGCCTTCCCCCCGGCAGAGAGACCCCCGCTGTGCCGCGAACCGTCATCGGCTGGCGAGCAGTGCCCGGTCATCCGGCGCGCCTGCCAGGCGCTGCGGCTGGGGCGTTCGTTCGCCCTGGCGCTGCGCCGCCTGCGCCGCTCGGCGCGGCAATGCCGGCAATGCCCCGAACGGGCGCAGTGCGCGGCGCTGCAAGACCTGAACCAGCAGATCGACCTCGCCATCCTGGAAATCGGCGAAGAATGGAACCTTCACCTTGACTGACCACCCGCAACTGATTGCCGAGCAAGTTTCGCACGTCATTGACCTGCTGAAGGCAGAGAACCGGCTGCTCACCCACCGCGTGGAGCAGCTCGAAAGGACCGTCAGCGACCAGGAAACCCGCCTGCGCGCCAACACGGAGGGCGTGACGCAATTCAAGGTGTGGTCGGGCATCCTTTCGGGCGGTTCGATCATCACCGCCATCCTGGCGCTGCTCAAATCTTTCACGGGCGGCTAGCCATGCGCTATGACCGAGCTGATCACCGTCATCCGCCAGGCGCTGCGCGATGTCGCCGAATTTTCGCGGGTCTTTTCCGGCGTCACGCTGCGCCAGTACCAGGCAGCGCCGGCGCGGGCAATCGTCCATTCGGTCATCAACCGCCTGGGGCTGAGCTTTGTGGTGATGTTCCCGCGGCAATCGGGCAAGAACGAGCTCCAGGCGCAGCTCGAGACCTACCTGTTGTGCCTGTTCCAGGGGCTGCCGGCTGAGATGGTCAAGATTTCGCCCACCTGGAAGCCGCAGTCGCTCAACGCCATGCGCCGGCTGGAGCGGGTGTTGAACCGCAACCTGATCGCCAGCGCGCGCTGGCAGAAGGAATCGGGTTACGCCTACCGGCTGGGCAGCGCCCGCCTGTACTTCCTCTCCGGCAGCGCGGAGACGAACATCGTGGGCGCCACCGCCAACCTGCTGCTGGAATGCGACGAGGCGCAGGACGTGCGGGTGGATAAGTGGGACAAGGACATCGCCCCGATGGCGGCTTCGACCAACGCCACCCGCGTCTTCTACGGCACCGCCTGGACGGCAGACACGCTGCTCGCCCGCGAGCTGCGCCTGTCGCGCCAGGCAGAGGCGCAGGACGGCATCCAGCGGGTGTTCACCCTCAGCGCTGATGAAGTGGGCAGGGAAGTACCCGCCTACGCGCGCCACGTCGCCGAGCAGGTCGCCCGGCTGGGCAGGTGGCATCCGCTGGTGCGGACGCAGTACTTCTGCGAGGAAATCGACGGCGAAGCCGGCATGTTCCCGCCCGCCCGCCTGGCGTTGATGCGCGGCAGTCACGCCCCGCTCGATGCGCCCGAAGCCGGCAAGACCTATGTGATGGCGCTGGACGTCGCCGGAGGCGACGAAACCCTGACCGCCGACCTGCGCCTGGAACGCCCCGCCAGCCGGCGCGACGCCTCCGCCCTGACCATCGCCGAGGTGGACTTCTCCACCCTGGCAATCGAAGGGGTCGCCGCGCCGACCTACCGCGTGCGTCAGCGGCGGGTCTGGCGCGACGCGGGGCAGGCGGAGCTGTTCGCCCAGGCGCGGGCGATGATCGAGTTGTGGTCGCCGCGCTACATCGTGGTGGACGCCACCGGCATCGGCGCGGGGATTGCCAGCTTCCTGGCAAAGCGCTACCCGGCAGCCGTGACGCCCTTCGTCTTCACCCTCAAGAGCAAGTCCGACCTGGGCTGGCGCTTTATCAACGCCATCGAGAGCGGGCGTTACCAGGAGCCAGCCGCCGACCCTCAGGACGCCCTCGCATCCGAGTTCTGGCGGCAGTGCGCTCGCTGCCAGATGACCCTGCTCCCCGGTCCCGGCAAGTTGATGCGCTGGGGCGCGCCGGAGGGCGGCGAAGCGGTTCACGATGACCTGGTCGTCTCTGCCGCGCTGCTCACCGCGCTGGACGCCCAGCCCTGGGGGATGGCGCTCTCGCAGGTGATTCCCCAGGATGACCCCTTTGCGGCGATGAAGGACGCCTTTTAACCCCCGTCCGCATGTTTCCACGCCTCCAAATGACCCAACCGCCCAAAACACCCGCCATGCTCAAACGACTTTTCTCCCGCCTTTCCCTGTCCCGCGCCAGGCTCGCCGCCGTCCGCAGCCAGGTGGACGATTCGCCCGGCTGGGGGGCGCTCACCTCGCTGCCGCACGATTACGATTACGCCGCGGTGCGCGAGCTTTACGCCGATTCGCTCGAAGCCTGGCGCAAGAACCCCATCGCCTGGCGCATCATCGCCATCACCAGCGACTACGTCGTCGGCGACCGCCTGCGCATTTCCAGCCCCAACCGCAGCCTGAACCGTTTCATCGAGGAGTTCTGGAACCACCCGCTGAACCGCATGGACCTGCGCCTGCCGGCGATGAGCGATGAGCTGGCGCGCTCCGGCGACCTGTTCATCCTGCTCTTCACCAACCCGCTGGACGGCATGTCTTACCTGCGCTTCGTCACCAAAGACCGCATCGTCAAGATCGAGACGGCGGAGAACGATTGGGAGCGCGAGCTGGCGTACCACGAGCTGAGCGCAGGCGGGGGCGTCTTCGAAACCCGCCAGTGGTACAGCCCGGCGCACCCGCAGGCAAGTTCGGCGCCCGCCGTGCTGCTGCATTACGCCGTCAACCGCCCCATCGGCGCGCTGCTGGGCGAATCAGACCTGACCACCATGCTCCCCTGGCTGCAGCGCTATTCGCGCATGCTGGAAGACCGCCTGCGGCTGCACTGGGCGATTCGCTCGTTCCTGTGGTTCGTCACCGTGCCGACCAACGCCGTACAGCACAAGAAGGAGCAGTACCGCACGCCTCCGGAAGCCGGCAGCATCATCGTCAAGGACGAGAGCGAGCGCTGGGAGGTGGCGGCGCCGCAGCTCCACGGCGCCGACGCGGCGCACGACATGCAGGCAGTGCGGCAGATGATCGACGCCGGTTCGGGCTACCCGCCGCACTGGCGGGGCGAGGCTGGCGACGCCAACCTTGCCACCGCCCAGGCGATGCAATCGCCCACCGAGCGCCACCTGCGCCGCCGCCAGCAGTACTTCACCTACATCCTGCAAGACCTGCTCTACCACGCTTATCAGCGCGCCGTGGCTGCCGGCAGGCGGCGCGAGCTGCCCACCAGCGATTACGACCGGCTCTTTACCCTCGTCCTGCCGGAGGTGTCGCGCTGGGATAACGAAAGCCTCGCCCGCGCCGCGCGGGAAATCTCGGCGGCGCTGCAAAACGCCTCCCGCCTCGTCCAGCAGCCCTCCGCCACGCTGGCGCGCTGGGCGGTGCGGCTGCTGTCGCGCTTCGCCGGAGAGCCGTTGAGCGACGAGGTCATTGCCGCCATCCTCGCCGAAAGCGCCGTGAGCCAGCCCTCTCAGCCAGCCGCCGAAGCGGCGCTGGATGAGCTGGCGTGAGACCTCCGTTGACGTTCGTCCACTTTTTTTTTCGAGAAAGGAGCTTCGATGACACCCCAAGACCTGAGTACTGCCGCCGGCATCTTGCTCAGCCTGGCGTTTTCGTACCTGCCAGGAGTCAGAGACCGGTATGAACTGCTGGACGGCGCCGCCAAGCGCCTGGTGATGCTGCTGGCGCTGGTCTGCGCCACGCTGGGCGCGTTCGCCCTTGCCTGCTGGCTGCCGCCGCTGGCGCCCATTGCCATCGCCTGCGACCAGGCGGGCGCTCTCAGCCTGGCGCGGGCGCTCGTTCAAGCCGTCATCGCCAACCAGGCGACCTACCTGGTCGCTCCCCGCCGCCAGCGCTGACGCCAACCGCCTATGACCGCAGCCAGACCCGAAATCCCCCTGCGGTTTGCCGGCAGCCTGCTCCTGCCGGCAGCCGGACGCCGCTGCTACCGCGCCCGCTTTGTGCGCGCCGGCGTCGTCTTGGGACCTGACCGCCAGCCGGCGCCCCTGGAGATCACCCCCGAGGCGCTGCGCCGGGCGGTTTCAGCCGAAAAGTTCGACAACCGCGCCGTCTTCCTCGATCACGCCGTGCTTTGGGAAAGCCCTTCGCTCAAGAACTTGGTCGGCAAGACGCTGTCTGCCCGCTACCTGGAGGGGGAAGGCGCTGTCGAGGGCGAAATCGCGCTCTACCCGTCGGCGGAGCGCATCGCCGGGCTGCTCGATGAGCTGCTGGCAGAGGGCAGCGACGCCCCGGATGTCGGCTTGTCCATCGCCTTTTACCCCGTCTATGCGCCGCGCCAGAGTCCCGCCGACCCCCGGCGGGTGGTTGGCATCCGGCACATCGAATCGGTTGACCTGGTCTTCCAGCCTGCCGCCGATGGGCGCATCCTGGAAGCGCTTTCGGCATTTCATCCATCCTCACACCTGACCCCCAAAGGAGACGCCCCCATGACCCAAACCGAAGAGGCGGCTCGCCGCCCGCAGGCTGAGACGCAGCCTGAAGAAACCTCCGACAGCCTGGCGCAAGCCTGGCTGCCCTTCATCGCCAGGACCGCCGCCTCGGCGCTGATTGCCAACGCCGGACTGCCGCCCGCCTCGCAGGAGCGGTTGCGCCAGCGCTCCTACCGCACCCCGCAGGAAGTGGAAACCGCCATCGAAGACGAGCGCCGCTACCTCGCCTCGCTTGCCGCCGCCGATGTGATTCAGATCGGCAGCCAGGCGCCGCGCGGCGGGGGCATCCAGCCCGGCAGGGACGCCGTCGAGCGCCTCGAGCTGGCTTTGCAGGCGCTGCTGATGGGCGCTGCGCCGCCGCCGGGCGTGCCGCCGCTTTCGGGCATCCGCGAAGCCTACGTGCTGCTCTCCGGCGATTACGAGATGACCGGCATGTTCCATCCCGACCGCGTCCAGCTTGCCAACGTCAACTCTGCCACCATGGCGGGGCTGGTCGCCAACGCCCTGAACAAGGCGGTGGTGAACGAGTTCCA
>Ga0073932_1002412_pt1 | contig 28963 bp, 21 predicted proteins | sample DewCreD2012metaG_FD_76967 | JGI IMG/M metagenome (GOLD analysis project Ga0073932, IMG submission 76967) | Hot spring sediment bacterial and archeal communities from British Columbia, Canada, to study Microbial Dark Matter (Phase II) - Dewar... ...
AATGGCGGACGTGGTCAGTCCCACCACCGCCACCTTCACCCCGCCCATTGTCCTTACGATGTATGGCTCGAAAGGCTTGGCGCCGTCCGAAGCAGTCGTGTTGGCTGAAAGCCAGGGAAAGCGCGCCTCGCTCCGCGCCGCGTTCAAGTTCTTCAACCCGAAGTTGAATTCGTGATTGCCAAGGACCATCGCGTCGTAGCGCAGATGGTTCATGACCAGCATCATCGGGTCGGTGCGGAGCGGTTCGCCGTCGAATTTCAACCCTAGCGGCAGGCTCCCGGAGCGCCGGTACTGCTGAAAAACAGCCTCAAGAGGCGAACCCTGGATCGTGTCTCCGCAGTCGATCAAAAGCGTGTTGGGATTCTCCCGCCGCACGGCGCTGATCACCGGCGCCAGCGAAGCCAAGCCCCGGGCGGCGGGCTTAGCCGTAAAGTAGTCGTACGGCATGATGTTGCCGTGCACGTCCGTAGTGGCTAACAATGTGATCGTCACGGTTTCAGCGGCTAGCGGCAAGCAGAGCGCCAACGCCCCTCCCACCCATCCATACATTCGCATTACTATCAGTATCCCAGAATTCCCTTCCTGCGCCCGAATACTCTCATTTGAGCCGCTTCGACATTGACAACTGCCATTCGGGCTGATACTGTAACGTTTACTGAATCGCAATCTCAATTGACTACCGAGGAGAACGGCATGGCCTTTTCGAGACGGCAGGTGCTAGGGTTAATGGGCGGTGCGGCATGCCTCCCCGCAGCCCGCGCCCAGGGAATACCTCCTATCACTTCCGGACCATTCCAGCCCACCAGGGAATCTTTGAGCGGCTACCGGGTGCCGGAATGGTTCCGCGACGCCAAGTTTGGCATTTGGGCGCATTGGGGTCCCCAATCGGCGCCCGAGTACGGCGATTGGTATGCGCGCAACATGTATATCGAGGGGCACCGGCAATACAAATATCACCTGAGGCGGTACGGGCACCCGTCGAAATTCGGCTTCAAAGACGTCATCCCCACGTGGAAAGCGGAAAAGTTTGACCCCGACGCTCTGATGGCGCTCTACAAGAAAGCCGGCGCAAAGTACTTCGTCAGCATGGGCGTGCACCACGACAACTTCGATCTCTGGAATTCGCGTCACCAGCGCTGGAACTCGGTCAACATGGGGCCCAGGAAAGACATCGTTGGGCTATTTCGCGCCGCCGCCCGCCGGGAAGGCTTGCGTTTTGGAGTGAGCGAACACCTCGCCGTCAGCTACAACTGGTTTCAGACCAGCCACGGGGCGGACAAAGATGGCGAATACAAGGGCGTGCCTTACGACGGCGCGAACCCGGAATACGCCGAACTTTACCACGAAACCCATCCGGCGCCGAAGCACGCCTGGGAGCAATCCAACGTCCCCGAGAAGTGGAAACGGCGGTGGTTCGAGCGAATCAAGGATCTCCTCGACCAATACGAACCGGACTTGCTTTACACCGACGGCCCGATTTTTTTCGAAGAGTGGGGACTGAGCCTCACCGCCCATCTGTACAACATGAGCGCCAAGAAAACCGGCGGCGCCGTCGAAACGGTTTACGCCAACAAAGGCAAGACGGACTGCGTGAAAGGCATCTGCCTGTTGGACCTGGAGCGCGGCGTCGTCGACCGGATTTGGGAAGAGCCTTGGCAGACGGACACCTGCATCGGCACATGGCATTACAATGTCGAGGCCAAGTACAAGACCACCAAGATCATTATCGACATGCTAGTGGACATCGTCAGCCGGAACGGCAACCTGCTGCTCAATTTCCCATTGCCCTCGAGCGGAGCGCTCGACCCCGAGGAACTGAAGATTCTGGACGGCATCACGCAGTGGATGTCGGTCAACAGCGAAGCCATCTACGCCACGCGTCCTTGGAAGACCTTCGGCGGCGGACCCTCGACCGGCGTTCCAACTGGCTCCCAGGGCGCGGGCAGCCACCACGCCGCTGGGGCGTTTAACGAGCGCAATCGCAAGGAGTTGGGACCGCGCGATGTGCGTTACGTTCAAAAGGGCAGGACCTTGTATGCGTTTTCCATGGGGTGGGGTGAGAAAGAAGTGATCTTCCCCGAACTCGCTCCCGGAGGTGAGTGGCGGACCGGCAAGATCCAGCGCGTGAGCCTGCTCGGCTTCCCGGGCGCCCTGCGGTGGAAGCAGGAAGCCCGCGGCTTGGCCATTCAGATGCCGGAGCAGAAGCCCTGCGATCACGCGGTGGTTTTCCGCGTGGAAGGCGCTTAGAACGGCCGGCCGGCTCCCCGAGGCATAGTAAACTAATTTCTGGAGTTCATCCTGCGACCGGTTCGACCATGGAAGAAACTACCTCCGCGCCCATGATCGAGGCGGCCGGCCTCAGCAAGTTCTATCGTGATTTCGCCGCCATCCGGGACGTGAGCTTTACCGTTCCGCGTGGTCAAGTGGCCGCGTTCCTCGGCCCCAACGGCGCCGGGAAGTCGACCACCATGAAGATCCTCACCGGCTTCCTTGCGCCGAGCGCGGGTTCGGCGAGGGTGGCGGGCATCGATGTGGTTCACGACAGGATTAGGGCCGCCGAACGCCTCGGATACTTGCCCGAGAATGGACCGCTTTACCCGGAGATGACGCCGCTCGCGCTGCTGCGCTTTTTCGGCAAGGCGCGCGGGTTAAGCGGCGCCCGGCTGAAAACCCGCATCGACGACGTGATTCGCCGCTGTGCGCTCGAAGCCGTGATCGAGAAGAGCATTCGCAAACTCTCGAAAGGCTACCGGCAGCGTGTGGGCATGGCGCAGGTCCTGCTCCATGAGCCGGACGTATTGATCATGGACGAGCCGACGAGCGGCTTGGATCCGAACCAAATTCGCGAAGTCCGCCGGACGATCCGCGAACTCGCCGCCGACAAGACGGTGCTGCTGTCCACCCACATCCTTCAAGAAGTGGAAGCCATGGCGGACCGGGTCATCCTGATCAACCGCGGGCGCATCGTGTTCGATGGCGCGCCGGCGGAAATGCAGGGCTCCTATTCCACCCTCGAAGAGGCTTTCTACGCTCTCACGGAAGGAGGCGCATGCGCACCCGTGGACGCGTGATCACCGCCATACTGGAGCGCGAGCTGGCGGGCTACTTCAGCACTCCCACCGGCTACGTCTTCATTTCGCTGTTTGTTTTCCTCAGCGCGATGGCGGCTTTCTGGCAGGAGCGTTTCTTCCTGAACAACCTCGCCAATCTCGACCAGCTCAACGAGTTCATCCCGTATCTGATGGTCTTCTTCATCCCCGCCATAGCCATGAGCCTGTGGGCGGAAGAAAGAAAGCAGGGCACCGACGAACTGCTGCTCACGCTGCCTGCCACGGACTTCGAGGTGGTATTGGGGAAGTTCCTGGCGGGGGTAGCCATTCACACTGTGGCGCTGATGTTTTCCCTCAGCCATGTGGTGGTGCTGCTGTGGTTGGGAAAGCCGGATCCGGGGCTGATGGCTGCCACCTACATGGGCTATTGGCTGATGGGCGTGGCGCTGCTGGCGGTGGCGATGCTGGCTTCGCTCGCCACGGACAATTTGACGGTGGCGTTCATCTTGGGCGCCGTGTGTTGCTCGGCGCTCGTTTTTATGGACCGCGCGGGCGCCATTCTGAGCGGCGCTCCGCAACGGCTGGCCGAACGCCTTTCGCTGGTTCAACAGTTCCGGGATCTCGCCTCCGGCGTGCTGACGCTTAGCTCGCTCGCTTACTTTCTAGGATTAGCGGCAGTGGCGCTCTATCTGAACGCAGCGCTGCTCGGGAAACGCCGGTGGCGGGCGGGCGGATGGCGCAGCCCCGCTCCGCACATTGTCTTTCGCGCCGCGAGCCTGCTGGTCATAGCCGGCAGCCTCACCCTGATCGCCTCCGCCGCTCGAGTCCGGTTGGATTTGACTTCGGAGAAGCTACACTCGCTTGCGCCTGAGACGCGCGCACTGCTGCGCAGCCTGGACCCGCGGCAGCCGGTGTTCATCCAGGCTTACATCAGCCCTGAAGTTCCGCGCGCTTATGTGGACGCACGCAACAATCTGGTCGCCATGATCCGGGAGTTTGAAGCCGCCGGAGGCGAGGCGGTGCGGGCGCGGATCGTCGAAACGGTCAAGTATTCTCCGCAGGCGCGGGAGGCGCAGGAGCGGTTTAACATCCGCCCCTATCGCGTGCCGGTGACCGAGGAAAGCGCCCGGGCGACCAATGAGATCTTCATGGGCTTGGCGTTTACCTGCGGCTCCGAAGAGTTTGTAATTCCGTTTTTCGACCGCGGCTTGCCGGCCGAATACGAACTCATGCGGTCCATCCGCGTGGTGTCGCGCGCCAAACGCAAGAAAGTCGGGGTTCTCGCCACGCCGGTGCGGTTGTTCGGCGGCTTGGATTTCCAAAGCCGCAGCCAGGCGCAGGAGTGGTCCATCGTGGCGGAACTGCGCAAGCAGTATGAAGTGGTCGAAGTGCAGCCGGACGCCGATTACCCCGAGGACATCGACGTGTTGCTGGCGGCGCAGCCTTCCGAGTTGGATCCTGGCCAGATCGCGCGCTTGACCGAGTACGCCAAGCGGGGACGCCCGCTGCTTCTTTTGATAGATCCCTTGCCCGCGTTCAACCTCGAACTGGCGCCGGAAAACGCCAACCTCCGCCCGCTGCTCGACGTCCTCGGACTCACATGGCAGATCGACCGGGTGGCGTGGGATAGCTATAATCCCCACCCGCAGCTCAAGAGCCTGCCCAAAGAGTTCGTGTTCGTCGGCAAGGGGTTCAACGCTCAGGAACCCGTTAGCGCGGGGCTCCAAGAAGCCGTGCTGATCTACCCCGGCGTGCTGCGGGCGCGTTCAGACGCCGCCGCTAAGATCACGCCGCTCATGGAGACGAGCGGAGATTCGGGGCTTGTGCGCATCTCCGATTTGATCGACAGGACGCCCTTCGGCGTAAACCTGATCCGCGACGTGCGGCGCACGCCGGACGACTCCAAACACATGCTCGCCGCGCGAGTGGCAGGTCCGGTGAACGCAATTGTGGTCGCCGACGTCGACTTGATGGGAGAGCAGTTCTTCGAATTGCGCCGCCGCGGCGTCGCCAATCTGACCTTCGACAATGTCACGTTTCTGCTCAACGCGGTGGACCAGTTGGCTGGGGACTCCTCGTTCATCGAGTTGCGGAAAAGGCGCCCGCGGCACCGCACGTTGGAAGCCGTCGAAGCCCGCACGAAAGAGTACGAAGCGCAACGCTTGAAAGAAACCCAACAAGCCGAACTGATCGCCGAGCAGCGGCTCAAGGAGGCGCAAGCGCGGCTCGACCGGGAAGTCCGCGAAATCGAAAGGCGCACCGACATCGACGAGCAGTCCAAGCGCATCATGATCGCCAACGTGCAGGCGATGGAGAACCGGCGCCTCTCGGTGGCGCGCGCCAACATCGAAGACGAGCGGCAAAGGCAGGTGGAAGCCGCCCGCGCCGACATGGAGAACTCCATCCGCGGCATCCAAAACACCATCAAGCTGCTTGCCGTGACGCTGCCGCCGATTCCCGCCCTCGTGCTCTTCCTGATCGTTTCTGTACGGAGACTGGCCCGAGAGCGGATCGGCGTATCCGAAGACCGTTTGGTGGAGGTTCGGAAGCGATGAACGAAACGGTCAAGACTCTCTGTTTCGCCGGAGCCGCTGTGGCGCTGGCGCTGACCGCCGCCCGGTTGCAGCCGGAGCGCCGCACCCCCTCCATACTCAGCGATCAGGGCGAAACGTTCTATCCCGAATTCAAAGATCCCAAGGTGGTTAGGACCATCGAAGTGGTCGATTACGACGAAGCCACCGCCACCGCCCGTCCGTTCAAAATCGAACAACAGAAAGGGCGTTGGATCATTCCTTCGCACTACTCCTACCCTGTGGATGCCGGCGCCCGCCTTGCCGCCGTAGCCGCCGGGTTGATGAACCTCAAGAAGGATCAGGTGGTGTCGGATTCGATTCAAGACCACTCCCGTTTTGGGGTCGTCGACCCGTTGGATGACAAGTCGGCTTCGCTGCAAGGGCGGGGCAAGCGCGTTACGCTGCGGGACGCCGCCAAGGCTACGGTGGCGGACTTCATTCTGGGAAGAAAGGTCGAAGGCAAAGAGGGGTACCGCTATGTCCGCGTGCCCGGGCAGAAAAGGGTTTACGCCGTCCGAACCGACGCCGATCCTTCCGCCCAGTTTTCCGATTGGGTGAACTCCGCGATCTTGCGAATCCCGGCGGCGAACATTCGCCGGATCTCGATTCTCAGCTACTCGGTGGACGAACGCCTGGGCGGGCTTACGAATCTCGAAAACGTCGTGCTCACGCAGGAGGGCGGCGAATGGAAGCTTGCCGGCGGCGCGCCGAACCTGAATGCCATCCGCGGACTCACCGGTGCGCTCGAAAACCTGAAAATCGTGGACGTGAAGCCGAAGCCCCCCTCGCTCGCTCAGGGGCTGCGCGACGGACGGCTGGAACTGTCTCTCGAAACTGCGCTTTCGTTGCGGCAGCGCGGCTTCGTGCTGGCGCCCAATGGACGGATTTTGGCCAACGAGGGAGAGATGTCCATTGAGACAAGCGGAGGATTGGTGCACACCCTCCGCTTTGGTGAAATCGCCACCGGCGAGAATCGCTATCTGTTTGCTACGGCGGGATGCCGCAGCGGCGGCGATAGCGGATCAGGCTGTGAAACGCAAGCCCGCGAGTTGAACGCCCGTTTTGCCGATTGGTATTACGTGATCAGCGGCGCTGACTTCCAGAAGCTTAGGCTTCGCAAGAAGGACATCGCGCGTTGATGGAAAGGCGGCGGTATGGATCCGCAGTTCATGCGCATGGCGATTGAACTCGCCCTGGAGAACGTCCGCTCCGGCGGGGGCGGTCCTTTTGCCGCCGTTGTGGTGAAAGACGATGAAGTAGTCGCTTCCGGCGTCAACCGGGTGACGTCCACCAACGACCCTACGGCGCACGCTGAAGTCACCGCTATCCGGGAAGCCTGCCGGAGATTGGGCGCCTTTCAACTTGCCGGTTGCGAGATCTACACCACTTGTGAGCCTTGTCCCATGTGTCTGGGCGCCATCTATTGGGCTCGCCCGGCGAGGGTTTATTTCGCTGCGACCAGGGCTGACGCAGCCGCAGCCGGATTCGACGATTCGTTAATCTACGACGAGATCTCGCGTCCCATCGGCGAGCGGCGCATCCCCATGGAAGGACTTCTCCGGGAAGAGGCTCTGGCGATCTTCGAAGCCTGGAGCCGCTCTGACCGGCGCATTCCCTACTGACCGAAGATTCGCGCCGCCGCGCCGTTTACTTCGAACTCCGCGTTCGGGCGCAGGAGTTCCACGCGCAGGTACGCGAAAGCCAGCACCGCCGAGTGGGCGGGCGAGAATACCGCCGTCGTGATTTCGCCGGCTTCCTTGCCGCCCGCCAAGACTCTCGTCCGACGCTCAGGAACGGCTTGCCCCGCAATCAACAAACGCCACAGCTCCCTATTCACGCGCCCGCGCGAGCGCACCCGCTCCACGATCTCCTGCCCCAAATAGCAGCCCTTATTGAAATGGACGGCGTGCAACTGCCGCGTCTCGTGGGGAATCACGGTTTCGAAGATATCCTCGCCGAAACGCGGCTTGCCGTTCTCAACCCTCACCGTCCGGATGTCATCCGCGCTCGCTTCAGGAAGGTCGAGCGACGCGCCCAGCTTCTCCAGATCTTCCGGCGCCGCCAGAATCCAGAAGCCGGGCCCGCCTGTGGCGTCGAGCTGGGCTGTCCACCGTTCGCCCCACGGCGTCCAACCGTAGGGCTTTTCCGGCGCCTGAGCGCCGAGCCGCTCGAGAACCTCGGCGCTCTTCGGTCCTTCCAACGCGAGCGTGGAGATCGAATCGCCGCGGTCCTCGATGGTAACATCGTCGGCGATGATGTAACGGTCGAGGTGAGCGAACAGCCGCTCCCTGGTTTCCGGCTCCGTGTCGACGAGCAAATGATCTTCGAAGCACAGGATATGAGAGTCGGCTTGGATTCGCCCCTGAGGGTTCAAAAAGAACGCGTAACAACCCTCGCCCGGCGTGAGTTGCTGAACGTGATTGGTGCACATGGCGTGCAGGAGCCGCGCGCGGTCGGCTCCGGTGGCGCAAATTCTTCCCCGTCCCGGGATGCGAAACCATGCGGCGGACTCCTTCAGAGCTCGGTACCCCTCAGACATGCGCGCTGATCCACCTCAGATACGCCGATATCGCCAGCACCAACGCCCCCGTCGCCGCGGCGCCGCTTAGCCAGCGGGCGCGCTTCTCAGGCTCGCCCTTGGCCCGCGCCAGCAAGAAACCGATCGCCATGACGTGCAAAGCCAGCAGAAACTTGATGCCAAACCACATGTGATACCCCGGCGGATAGGCGCTCTTGGTCAGGAGATTGTAAATCCCCGAACCCAGCAACCCCGCCACCGCGAAGGTCAGCCACGGCGCGAAGCGGCGCCACAGCGTGGGGCTGTCCACCCCCGCCGGATACGCCACGAAACGCGCAAAAATCATTCCGCCCAACAGCGTGACGGCGGCTGCGATGTGGACCCATCGCATCAGAATCCCCAGAAACGCCGAAACCGGCTCCATATTTCCTACTATACAATCAGCTTAATGATCCACGAGATTCTGCCGGTGGGCATGCTTCAGTGTAATTGCTCGGTGTTCGGCGATGAGACCACGCGCGAAGCGATCGTCATCGACCCGGGCGCGGAGGTTGACCAGATCGTAGCCCTGCTCGAACGCCACCGCCTCAAGCTGAAAGCCATTGTCATCACGCACGCCCACATCGATCACGTCGGCGGCGCGGCGGAGCTGAAGCGCCGCACCGGTGCGCCGGTGTGGATGAACGCCGAAGACCGACTGCTTTATGACAACCTCGACATGCAGGCGGCATGGCTCGCCGTGGAGACGCCTGAGCGGACGCCGATCGACGTCGACGCCCGCGAGGGTCTCAAGCTCCGTGTGGGCGCATCCGAATTTCAGGTCCTGCACACGCCCGGACACAGCCGGGGAAGCATCTCCTTGTGGCTGCCTGGTGAGAACAAGCTCGTGGCGGGCGACACGCTGTTTTACGGCAGCATTGGGCGGACGGACCTGCCGGGCGGGGACAGCCGTCAGATCCTGCGGTCCATCCAGGAGAAAATTCTGGTTCTGCCGGAATCCGCCACCGTGATCACCGGACACGGCGAGATGACCACGATTGGACGAGAGAAGGAACACAACCCGTTTTTGCAGGATTTATAACTCCTTTTCTGCGTTTCCGATTCTTCGTCCGCGCCATGTTAACTTGGGATTATAGGGAGGGCTATGAACCGAAGGGATTTTCTGAGGGGCGGCGCCGCTGCGGTAAGCCTGGCCGCATTCCCCTATCATCTGTACGCCGGAGGGGCGAAGAAATTCGCCACCGACCGCGTCACGCTGGGACCGATGAAGGTGGAAGTCACCCGTCTTGCCATGGGCACCGGCACGAGCGGCGTGGGAGGCAGCTCGAACCAAACCCGCAAACTGGGACTCAAGGGGTTCGCCGAACTGTTGAAGGCGTCCTATGATCAAGGCGTCACATTCTGGGACTCCGCGGATCAGTACGGCACCCACCCCCATCTGAAAGAAGCGCTGAAGTCCGTTCCGCGGGACAAGGTGGTCATCTTAACCAAGACCCACGCCACCACCGACAAGGAAATGCGCGCGGATTTGGACCGCTTCCGCCGGGAGTTGGGCGTCGACTATCTCGACATCGTGCTTCTTCACTGTATGATGGACGCCGATTGGAACAAGCGCCGCCGCGGTGCGATGGACGTACTCGCCGAGGCGCGCGAGCGTAAGATTGTGCGTACGCACGGCGTCTCCTGCCACACCCTGGAAGCGCTGAAGACGGCTGCCCGCGAGCCCTGGGTGCAGGTGGATCTGGCTCGCCTGAACCCGGCGCAGGTGGCCATGGACGCCGCCGTTCCCACCGTCGTCTCCGTTCTAAAGGAGATGAAGGCGGCCAGCAAGGGTATCATCGGCATGAAGATTCTGGGAGCCGGGCGGCTCCGCAACCGGGTGGATGAATGCCTGCAATACGCGCTCGCACAGGACGTTCTCGACTGCTTTACCATCGGGAGCGAGAGCCGCGCGGAATTTGAGGACCTACTGCAAAAGATCCCCGCAGCTTCCGTGCGTGGTTGAGCATCCAACTCTTTAGAGACTTCAAGACTACTGGGAGACCACTCTGTGTTGACTCGCCGTCACTTATTTTCCGCCTTTGCCGCCGGTTTGGGAGCCGCGGCGGGAAGTTCGCACGCTCAAGCGCCTTCCGCCAAGGGTCCGTTCAGCTTGCCGCCGTTGCCGTATGCCGCTGATGCCTTGGAGCCGTATATCGACGCCAAAACGATGGAAATTCATCACGGGCGGCACCACGCCGCTTATGTGAACAATCTGAATGCCGCCCTCGCTTCGCACCCGGACTGGGCAAAGCGCAGTATAGAAGACATCATGAGGAACCTTTCGTCGGCGCCCGAAGGGATCCGCACCGCCGTGCGCAACAACGGCGGAGGGCACATCAACCACGCGCTGTTTTGGGAGATTTTGAAGAAGAACAACGGCGCAGGACCCAGAGGTCCTCTAGCCCAGGCGATCGACGCTTCGTTCGGCAGCTATTCGAGTTTCCATGATCAGTTCACCAAAGCCGCGCTGGGGGTGTTCGGGAGCGGCTGGGCTTGGGTGACTCTCGGTCCCGGAGGCAAACTGACCATTTCGGCGACGCCCAATCAGGATAACCCTTGGATGGCGGGGCAAACACCGCTTTTCGGCGTGGATGTATGGGAGCACGCCTACTACCTGAAATATCAGAACCGCCGGGCCGATTATGTGGCCGCGTTTTACAACGTGATCAACTGGGATTTCGTGGCAGACCGCTTCAACCGGCTGTCGAAGTCTCGCGGTTAACGGTCCATCGCAGTAGCGTTTCGCGCAATTCTTCAAAGCGCACGGGTTTCGTCAGATAATCGTCCATGCCCGCCGCCAGGCAGCGTTCCCGGTCGCCTTCCATGGCGTAGGCGGTGACAGCAATGATGGGGGTGCGGCTGGCGTGGCTTCCCATCTTGCGGATGCGTCTGGCTGTTTCAAACCCGTCCATGCCCGGCATCTCGCAATCCATGAGCACGGCTGAGTAGTCTTGTTGCGACAGAAACTCGATCGCCTCCTCGCCGTTGGCGGCGATGTGCACTTCAGCCCCCAATTTTTCGACCAGCTTCCCGCCCACCCGCTGATTGACCGGATTGTCCTCCACCAGCAGGATGCGGCGATCCGACAGGGGCAGCACCGCGTCTTCGGGGCCTGCCGACGCTGGCGTCATGGGATCTGGGCGAGCAGGTTCGAGCGGCAGTTCCAGACGAAACTCCGATCCCTCTCCCAGGCGGCTGGAAACCGTCAGCGTTCCTCCCATCAGCGCGGCAAGTTGCTTTGAGATCGCCAGTCCCAACCCGCAGCCACGCTGGGCGCGCGCTCCCGGAGGTCCAGCTTGCGTGAAATCTTCGAACAAGCGCGGCAGGAACTCCTCTGGAATCCCCATGCCGGTGTCGATCACCCGCATGCGGTAAGGAATGCGTCCCCCGGGGGTGGGCTCTCCCGCGAGTTCCACGTCCACCGCCACGCTTCCTTGGTCTGTGAATTTCACCGCGTTCGAGACGAGATTGAGCATTACCTGCCGGATCCGATCCGGATCGCCGACAACCCGTTCCGGAATTCCGGCGGGAAAATGGAGTTCCAGTGCGATGCCCTTGGCTTGGGCTTCCAGTTGAAACAGCGACATCACGTCCTCCAAGCACCTCTTCAGATCGAACTCCGCCGGGGTGATGTCCACTTTGCCCGCTTCGATTTTTGAGAAGTCGAGGATCTGATTGACCAGCCGCCGCAAGGTTTCCGAGGACGACCGAATGGTATCTACGCACTCTCTTTGTTCGGGCGAAAGCCGTGCGCCGCTCAGCAGGCTTGCCATTCCCACGATGCCGTTCATCGGCGTGCGAATTTCGTGGCTCATCTTCGCCAGAAATTCGCTCTTGATCCTCTCAGCTTCTTCGGCGCGCCGCGTCCGGCGCAGGATCTCGCGGGTGAAAAGCCCGAAGGCGGCTAAGCCCGCCAGCCATATGCCGAGGAACGTCCACATGGACTGCCCGTGCATCGCGCCTTCCCGGGCGACGACGTGCTCCGCGGGCAACACAACCGCGAGCCCGCCCCGTACGTCACCAGCCTTCAGCCCGCCGGAAGCGTGACACGCCAGGCAACTGGGTTCGATTCGCACAGGCGTCATGTAGCGGAACACGGCTCTGCCGTTCCACCGCTGGAGAGCGAAAGCCTCTGAGGCGCCTGTGGTTAAGGCGCGCAGCGCTTCCCGCTCCCACCCTTCGGCGGCATTGGAAGGATTGAGGGGACGCAACGCCACCACCCGGCTCGTGACGCCTGACCGCTTTTCAGCCATTTCGCTGAGTTGCCGCGTGAAGGTGGTGGATCCTATCTTGATCAGGCGCCGCCCCCCGCTGGTGGATGCGTCGCCGGGCAGATCTTTTGCGCTGGGAACCGGCGGCGCCTCAGCCGCCGCCGGAACGTACAGCTCCCCCTGGCGGCAGACCCACTCGCGGATGAGAGAAATCTGCTGGGAAAGAGCCCGCGCGCTCCCCAGCAGGACTTCCTGCACGTGCCGCTGGGTCTCCGCGCGCTGCAACAGAATGAGCGTCGCGAGCAGCAAGGTCCACGGGAGGGCGCACGCCAGGAAGTATGCCGCCTCCGGAGGCAGCCTGCCGGGCGGTCGGGTCATCCAACCTCGCAATGAAGGCAAAAGCCCCATCGCTTGGTCTTATCGGCCAGCCGGGCGATTATTTATTGCTCTTTTCCAGGGCGGAAATGAATGGCGTAAAAAGCGCCCAGCACGATAAGCAGCAGCCCCCACCACAAGCCGGGCCGCAAGTGGCTCAGCTCGACCTGCCGCTGCAAGGGATGGTCCTGATAGTAAAGGTCCGCGCCCACGATGAGAAGCCCGTACACGAAAAGCAGGCTTCCGATGAAAAACCATATCGATATTCCGTGCTTGTGCCCGGTCATCTCCTCCCTTTTACCACACGCGCCGCCCCGCGGCATGAGAGAATCTTTTCCGTGACTATGGATCGACGTTCGTTCACCCGCCGCGGGTTCTTGGCCCTTGCCCCTGCCGCCGCCGGCTGCAAGCGCGAGAAGAAGCGCATCATCGGGGTGGTGCCCCAGGGGCGCACCCACCTTTTCTGGCAGAGCATCCACGCTGGCGCCATCGCCGCTTCGCGCGAGACAGGCGTCGAAATCGCCTGGAACGCGCCGCTCAACGAAACCGACTACAACGGGCAGATTCAGATCGTCGAATCGATGATCAACCGCCGCCTGGACGCCATCGCCCTCTCGCCCATCGACCGCAAGTCGATGGTGGGCGTGGTCGAGCGCGCCATGAAGCAGGGCATCCCGGTCATCATCTTCGATACGGGCGTCGAGACCGACCTGTTTACCTGCCGCATCGCCACCGATAATTTCGGGGCAGGGAAGATGGCTGCCGAGCGCATTGGCAAAATCCTCAACGGCAAGGGCAAAGTGGCTATCGTCGCGACACAGCCGGGCGCCGCGTCCACCATCGCCCGGGAAGCCGGTTTCGAGCAGAAGCTGGCGCAGGATTTTCCCGGCGTCAAAATCGTCGACAAGCGCTTCGGCATGTCGGATTTCGCCAAGTCCCTCGCCGTCGCCGAAAACATGCTCACCGCTCACCCGGAATTGGACGCGCTGTTTGCCTCCAACGAAACCAGTTCCGTGGGCGCGGCGCAGGCGCTCAAGGGGCGCAAGAGCAAAGTGAAGCTCGTCGGGTTCGACTTCTCCCCCACGCTGATCGAAGACTTGAACAACGGCGTCATCGACGCGCTTGTCGCTCAGCATCCTTTCAAGATGGGCTACGAATCGGTGAAAGCCGCGGTGATGAAGCTCGATGGCGGCAATCCACCCAAGATTCAGGATCTCGCTGCGCGCCTCGTTACCCGGGAGAACGTCAATGACCCCGACGTTCAGGCGCAGATCAACCCCGACCTGAAGAAGTATTTGCCCTGAGAGTCAATCCCGGGGACCGGGTTCCAGGAACGCCCGCAAGCGGTGGCTCCGGCTCGGGTGCCTGAGCTTCCGAAGGGCTTTGGCTTCGATCTGGCGGATGCGCTCCCGCGTCACGGCGAAATGCTGCCCCACTTCTTCGAGCGTGTGCTCGCTTCCGTCCTGCAAGCCGAAGCGCATCTTGATGATCTTTTCCTCGCGCGGGCTGAGCGTCTTCAGAACCTCGGCGGTTTGCTCGCGCAAGTTCAGATTGATGACCGCCTCCGAAGGTGACACCATCGCCTTGTCGACGATGAAATCGCCGAGGTGCGATTCTTCCTCCTCGCCCACCGGCGTCTCGAGCGAAATCGGCTCCTGGGCGATGCGCAACACCTTCCGCACTTTCGACACGGGCAGGTCGAGCTCGCGGCTCAGTTCTTCCGTGGTCGGCTCCCGTCCCAGCTTCTGCTGAAGCGCCCGCTGCGTGCGCACCAGCTTATTGATCGTTTCGATCATGTGGACGGGGATGCGTATGGTGCGGGCTTGATCGGCGATCGCGCGCGTAATGGCTTGCCGGACCCACCAGGTGGCGTATGTGGAGAACTTGTAGCCGCGGCGGTAGTCGAACTTGTCCACCGCCTTCATCAACCCGATGTTGCCTTCCTGAATCAAGTCCAGAAACTGAAGCCCGCGGTTCGTGTAGCGCTTGGCGATGGAGACCACCAGGCGCAGGTTCGCCTCGATGAGTTGCTTTTTCGCCTGCTCGGTTTCCGCCTCGCCCCGCTCGACGATTTGCAGCGTCCGGCGCAATTCGGTGGACGTGGCGCCGCACTCCTCCTCCAGCCGCGCGAGTTGCTGGCTGAGGTGGCGCAGGCTGCGCCGGACGTCGCGGGCGCCCGCGGCGTTGGACTTGTCCTCCGTCATCCGCTGCGCCCGTGCGATCTCGCGCTCCAGTTCCCTCATCTCCTCGACTTTGGCGCGCAGCCGGTCCGACAGCCGGCGCCGGATCACCGAGCTAAGCGGAATCGTGCGCACCACGCGCGAAATCTTCACCGTGACGCGCGCCAGCGCCCAACGGATGCTGCGGTGCTGCTTGGGCTTCATCGCCCGCGAAACCACCTGGAGCTTCTGCCGCAGCCTTTGAGCTCTCTTGTACAGCCGGTCGATTTCCTCGAGCGCTTCCAGAAACGCGCGCCGCTGCTCCGCCAGCGCTTCGTCGGTGATCAGCATGTCGGGCAGCACCAAGATCTCGCGCAACAGGGAGGGGTCGCGTTTCACCTCCTCGCCGAGCGCGAGGAGCTCCCGGATCACCAGCGGGCTGCGCGCCATGGCCTTCTTGACCGCGTGCTGCCCGCGCTCCATGCGCTTGGCCAGTTCGATCTCGCCTTCCCGCGTGAGCAGCGGCACCGTGCCCATCTCGCGCAGGTACATCCGGACGGGGTCGTTGGTCTTGTCGCCTTCCGGACCGAAGTCGAAATCGCCGAACTCCTCGCCCTCTTCGAGCTTCTTCGGCTCTTCCAGGATCTCCACGCCGGCGTTATCCAGATCGGCCAGGATGTCATCCAGATCCGCGCCGGGAGACAATTCATCCGGCAAAAGCTCGTTGACTTCGTCGTAGAGAACGAATCCTTTCTCTTTCCCGATGTCCACGAGGCTCTTAAGCCGCTCGAATTTGTCTTCGCCTGCCACCGAATCCCCTGTCTAGATTTTCCCCATTCTACAACACCCGAAATCAGACGCGGTCCAACTGCTTCAGGGCTTGCAGCCAGCGCATCGCCTCCTCCATGTTTCCAGCCCGCTCAGCCGCCTTGATCTGCTCGCGCAGCCTGCCTTTTTCGGCTTCGAGCGACGTCAGCCACAAGCTCCTCATGCACTGCCGCGCCAGTTCCAGCCAGTCGGTTTCGCTGGTTTCACTGAACGATGCCGCGGCCAGAAGCGCGCGGTCCCTCTCCTCCAACCGTGCCGCCAGCGCCGAGTAGGTCACGGGTTCCTCCATGCCGCACAGCGTCTCAAAAATCTTCCGCGTAAGGAAGCCCTCCAGCGCCGGATGCCCGCGCAGTTGCGGAATGGCCTCGGCGCGCGCCTCTTCGCTTTCGAGCAGCGCCGCCAGCAGCATCCTCTCCCGCGGCGGAATCTGCATGCGCGGCGCCTTCGGCGCTCCCTCGCGCCTGCCTTGCCGCTGCTTCAACTCCTGGGCGACCAGCCCCCGGTCCACACGCAGAAATTCGGCGATTTCATTCGTCACCGCCGCCCGCTCCATGCGGTTCGGGATGCGGTCAATCGCCGGCAGCATGGCTTTCAAGCTCTCCATCCGCTGTTCCGCGGTCAGGGCGCCGAAACGCTTGCGCATGCGGTCCGCAAGCCAAAAGAAATAGCCCGTCGCCGAGTCTGCCGCCTGGCGGTATTTCTCCGCTCCGTGCTTCTGGATGAACTCGTCCGGATCCAGCCCCCCTTCGAGCGGCAACACCCGTACATGCATCCCTTCGTCGAGCAGCATCTGAATGGAGCGTTCCGCCGCGCTCTCTCCCGCCGCGTCGGGATCGAAGTTGACCACGATCTTATCCGAGTGCCTCCGCAGCGCCTGCACCTGCGTCTCACGCAGCGCCGTGCCGCAACTCGCCACTACCTCCTTCACGCCTGACGCATACACTCCGATCACGTCCATGTAGCCTTCCACCAGGATAGCCCGGTCGCGTTTGCGAATCTCCGTCTTGGCGCGGTTGAGGTTGTAGAGCACGTAACTCTTCCTGTACAGCGGCGTCTCCGGCGAATTGAGATATTTAGGCTCGTCTTCCGCCGCCAGCGCGCGTCCGCCGAAAGCAATGATCTTTCCCGACTCGCTATGAATAGGGAACATCAAGCGCCCGCGGAAGCGGTCGTAGCAGCCGCTGCCGTCCTGCCGTTTGAGCACCAGTCCGGAAGCTTCCATCACCTCCGGCGGAATGCCTTCCTGTTCAAACCTTCGCACCAGGCTTTGGCCTGAGCGGTCCGACAGCCCCAAGCCAAATTCCTCAGCCGTCTCCGCCCTCACCCCGCGGCGCTCGAGATAGGCTCGCGCCTCCGCGCCCGCGGGCGAAAGCAGGTGGTTGCGGAAGACGCGCGCGGCGATCTCATGCATCTGATAAAGCCACGACTTGAGCTTCGTCTCTTCATCCGAGTATCCGGCGCGTCTCGGCATCGGTATGCCTTGACGCTCGGCGATCGAGCGCAGCGCCTCGAAAAAGGTGAGAGCCTCGATCTGCATGACGAAGTTGAATACGTCGCCGCCCTTCTGGCAACCGAAACAGTAGAACGCCTGCTTAGATCCGTCCACGTGGAACGAAGGCGTCTTTTCCGAGTGGAATGGGCACAATCCCACGTAGCGGCCGCTGGATCCTTGCCGCCGCAGGCGGACATATTCCCCGACCACGCTTACGATATCAACGCTGGACTTGACCTGTTCAACGAAATCCATGCGAAAGAGCCGATCACTCATATTCTCCCACCCCATGCGGGCGCCGGTGAGGCGTGCGGGAGGGAGGCGCGGTCGGCCTTTGGCAGACTGCTAGAGCTTGAAATGCCCTTTGATGGTGTAGATCAGTTCAAACCGCAGAAAGTAGGTCAGGCTTCCAACGCGGTAGAAGTCCCCGGGCGCAAGAGCCTCGTACAACACGTGCCCGTTCCAGTGCTTGTCCACTGTGAAATCCAGCCGCGTTTGCCACATGTTGCCTCGCGACGTCCCTCCGGCGAAGATCTTCGGATCACCGGCGAAGGGATGATAGGCGCCCATGCGGTAGTATGTGAAGCGCCAGCGCACGGGCTTCCAGGGTTGAAACCCCATCTCTGCCTGCCACAGGGAAGTGTTGGTCCAGTACGCCGCGCCTTTTTCTTTCACTTGGCTGTAAATGTAAAGCTCGCTCCACTTCGGCCAGCGGGCAAAGAGCGGGTCCCATCCCTCGATTCTGCCGGGCGTCCTGGGGTTGTCGCCGGAGAAGCCCCAATAGCCGCCCAGCAGGTAAGGCTTCGTCTTGGCGGCGGCTTCCTTCTTGACGTGCGAAAACGCATACCACGCGCGTATGTCCTCGTGCGCGTGGGTCGCGCCCCACTGTCCGGCGGCTTCCGATGTCGCTGTCCAGCCGTTCGCCAGCCGCTGAACCAGGCGTCCGCCCGCCGTGCTGACGTGCCGGTCCGGTTGAAACTGCGGATTCGACCGGGCGCGGGTATCGTTCACTTCCTTCTTATAGAAGTAATACGACTCGACGTCTGCATTCCGGTTCAGCTTCCACGTCACGTAGGTTCCAAGCGCCTGATCGGTCCACTCGGTGAGCATCCGGCGGCGGTCGTGTATGCGCGGCAGGAAGCGCTCCCGCGCGGGATTGAGAACGCCGATCCAGTCCACCTTCACATTCTGGCGGGCGTAACTCAAGACGGCGGCGTTGCTATATATGGTTCGCGACCCGTCCCACGCCGTGCCTTCGAAGATCAGCGCTCCCTCGCCGCGAATCAGGTTCTGCCGCCCCACGCGCAGGGACAGACCCTTCAAAAAGAGATCCCTGATATCCAGGTACGCCGTTTCGAAGATGACCTCGTCGAAGCGGTAAGGTTGCCTTGGAACGATGACCTGACAGGTCTCCTGGTTGAGTCCCGCGGCCAGAGTAATCTTCGGCGTGAGGGGCAGATTCGTCCACAGGCGCGTCCGGTAACGTATCTGGTTACGCTGATCGTCCGTGCGGTCGCTGTAGTCGAAGATGTTATTCCAGTTCTCGTTCCGCACCCGCTGTTCGAATCCGAACTCAGCCGCTCTCGGATCGTCGGCAGCCCTCAGCGGAACCCGCGCAGCCCATAACAAGACAATTGCAAAGCATAAATAGTAAAAGACCCGAATCACTCGTGCTCATCTTAACATGGCCCCGAGCCGCGCCCGCTCAGCGGAATCTGAACCGCACGCCGGCGTTGATTTGGCGGAACATGCCGGGCTGGATGCCTTGAGGAGCGCGGGAGGAGATATAGCGCGCGTCAGCCAGGTTCTTCACCGTCGCAAACGGCTCCACGGTGACGCGTTCCCGCCGGAACTCGCGTCCCGCCGACGCGTTCCATACCCAATAGGCTGGCATCCAGCCCACCGTGCCGTCAGCCGACGCCGCGCGCGTCTGCGCGTTGTCGGCGAACTGCGAGCCCACCCGCGTGCCGTCGACGTGCACGTATAAGCCGCTCCGGCGCCGCCAACTCTGCGCCAGCGTCAAATTGTGCCGCGGCGCGTAAGGCAGCCGGTTGCCGCGATAGATGCCGTTTTCAAACCGCGCCGCCGCAAGCAGCGTGTACCGGACTTCCGTCTGAAACCCGCCCCACCAGGCGCCCGCCGCCGCAAATTCCGCTCCTTCGTGCAGCGTCTCGCCGCCATTGATCAAAGTGGTCGTCGCGCCGCCGGATTGAGCCGCCGGAATGATCTGATTCTCGAACGCCGTCCGGAACCACGTCGCCTCTCCGCGCATATGCCTTCCCAACTGACAGCGCGCGCCGGCTTCATAATTCCAGCTCAGCTCGGCATCCAGTTCCAGCGATGCGCCAGCTCTCGTGATCGCATCTTTCACCCGCGGCGGAGCAAACCCGCGGTGCACGCCGGCAAACAGCGTGAGGCTCTCATGCGCTTGCCAGGCGGCGCCGAAGCCGGGAATTGCCTTCATGACCGAGTCGCCGCGCCGCACGTCCACGTCAGCGGGAGTCCCATTCACTGGCTGCCGCAGAATGTGCCGCTCGTAATCGTAGCGTTCCAGGCGCACGCCCGGCGTAACGCTCAGCCGGGGAGTGATAAACAGCCGGTTCTGCACAAAACCCGAAAGCCCCCGCCCGTGACGCACTTCGGCTTCCCTGATCACGCCCGAAGAAGCGGTAAAGGTGCTCCCGTCCACCCGCCTGTCGCGATGCTCTTCGCGCAGGTAACGGACGCCGGCTTCCAGCCGCGCCCCTCCGCCAGCCAGGCGGTAGTGCTTATTGCACCGCGAATCGAGACCAGCCACGTCGAATTCCCGGTTGTTATTGCCGGTCGAATTCCGCAGATAGATCGCCCCGCCGGGAATCTGCGGGTCTCCGGCTATGGCCAGATACCGCACGCCCGCCGCCGGACGCCGGTCAAAGTCCTGCCGCCGCCAGTTCCGCGTGGTTGTATATCCGAAGGCGCTCGAAGTGAGCAGTGAGTCCGGACTCAAAATCCACTGGTGCTGCACGCTCGCGCCGTACCTCCGGACTTTGAGGAAGTCGTCCGGCACGACGTTGCTCGACGGATCTTTCCGGAATTGCGCCTCCGTCATTCCGAGATAGGTCGCGTTGGACCCTTCGTCGTACACGTTCAGCTTGAATCCGAGCCGCTGCCACTGGGTCACCGCCGTATTCAACTTCGCCGTCACGTCCGAAATGTTGTAGTAGAAGCTGCGCCAGCCGTCGCCTTGTTTCCGCAGCAGACTCATGTACCAGCCCGTCGTTTCGCGCGATCCGCCCCACGACGCCTGTCCGGTGAACTGCCCGAACTCCCCGCCGCTCAGGCGTATGGCGCCCTCTCCCTGAGGCGGGGGATCCGGCGTGATGAAATTCAGCACGCCGCCGATGGTTTGCGGACCGTGAACAATCGACCCGCTGCCCTTCAAGACCTCGATCCGGCTCATCCGGTCCACCGGCGGACTATAGTACATCTCCGGCTCCCCATATGGCGCCAAAGCTACCGGCAGTCCGTCTTCCAGCACCAGAAGCGAGCGGCTCCGGTCAGGATTCAATCCCCGCACGCCGATGTTCAGCCGCATGCCCGCAGGCCCCGAATCCTCGCGCACATGCAGTCCAGGCACGCACCGCAGCACTTCGTTGGCGTCCGCCGGCGCCCGCGCCGCCAGTTCCTCCCGCGTGACGATGGCAGCCGAGCCAGGCGTCTCCCGTAACGCCGCCTCCGGGCTCTCACCGACGACGTCCAGTTGCACATGATTTGCTGTAATTCGCTGAAAACGAATCTCCACCCGGCGCGGTCCTTCTGCTTCGGCCGCGACTACGCTCGCTTGGGCGTCTTCAAACCCCGTTGCTTGAGCCCGCACGGTGTATTCGCCTGCGGCAAGCCCTTCAAAACGAAAACTGCCTTTAGAATCAGTAAATTGAAAACGTCCAGCCGGTTCCAGGGTCACGCGGGCGCGGGGCACGCCACGTCCCGCCGGATCCAACACCAAGCCCTCGATCGACGCTGCCGCGGCGAGCGCCGGAAGCAGCGCCAGGATTAGGCCACAATTGAAACTTAGTTGCATAAGGGGCCAGTATAGGATAATTGCAACTGATTGTCAACTGGAAAACAGCGGGCGCCGGCGGGCGCCTGCGGTAGAATTGGAACTTCAACAATTTCCATGCTCGAAGCGAACTTGTCGGAACTGAAAGAGGCGGCGCTCGCGCGCATACGCAACGCCGCGCGCGCCGAAGATCTGGAAGCGGTGCGCGTGGAAGTGCTGGGGCGAAAGGGCGCTCTGGCGGAGATTAGTAAGAGCCTGGGTAAGCTCCCCCCGGAAGAGCGGGCGAAAGCCGGGCGGCTGCTCAACGACGCGAAACAGGCCCTCGAAGCCGCCTTCGAAGCCCGGAAATTGCAGTTCGAGGAAGAAGCGCTCACCCGGCGTCTGGAAGCCGAGTGGCTGGACCTGACCTTGCCCGCGCCCGGCGTGCGACCCGGCGCTCTGCACTTAATCACGAAGATTCAAGACGAAATTGAAGACTTGTTCACCTCGATGGGATTCACTGTGCTCGATGGTCCGGAGGTGGAAACCGAGTACCACAATTTCGACGCGCTGAACATTCCCTCCACCCACCCTGCGCGCGACGCCCAAGACACCTTCTGGCTCACCGACGGCAACCTTCTGCGCACGCACACCTCGCCGGTTCAGGTGCGCGGCATGGAGCGATTCGGTCCTCCGCTGCGCATGATCGCCCCTGGGCGAGTATTCCGGAACGAAGAGGTGGACGCCTCGCACGAGCACACCTTCTACCAACTCGAAGGCATGATGATCGACCGCGACGTCTCGGTCGCGCACTTGATCTACTTCATGAAGACCATGCTGAGCGCGATCTTCCACCATGAGGTCAACATCCGCCTTCGTCCCGGCTTTTTCCCCTTTGTGGAGCCCGGCTTCGAACTGGATGTGCAGTGCCTCCTTTGCGGCGGCCAAGGATGTTCGGTCTGCAAGCAAAGCGGCTGGCTCGAACAGCTCGGTTGCGGATTGGTGCACCCCAACGTTCTGCGTTCGAGCGGCATCGATCCGGAGGAGTGGAACGGCTTCGCCTTCGGCTTGGGGCTGACCCGGCTCGCCATGATGCGCTACGGCATCGATGACATCCGCCACCTGCAAGGCGGCGATCTAAGATTCTTGCGGCAGTTTTGAAGCGACGATGAAATTCTCATACAACTGGCTATGCGAGCTGGTCGATGGCCTGGAGGCGCCCGCGCCAGCCCTCGAACGGCTGATCACGATGAAAACCGCCGAATGCGAAGGCGTTGAGGCGGTGGGCGAATGGCTGTCCAGCGCCTGCGCGGCGCGCGTGCTTTCGGCGGAGCCCATCGCCGGCGGGCATAACCTGCGCGCCGAGGTGGACGCCGGGCAATACGGGCGCAAGACCGTGGTCTGCGGCGCTCCCAATTGCCGCCCCGGCGTCGTCGCCGCCTACGTTCCGGTCGGCAAGAAGACGGTCCAAGGTGTGGAAAGCGACGGCATGCTGGCGAGCGGCGCTGAACTCGGCGTCAACCGCGACCACACTGGCATTCTGGAGCTCGATGCTGCGCCGGGCGACCCCATCCCCGGCTGCCGCCCTGATTTCGCCATCGAGGTGGACAACAAGTCGCTCACGCACCGTCCGGACCTGTGGGGGCACTACGGCATGGCGCGTGAGGTGGCAGCCATCACCGGCAAGCGGCTAAAAGATCCGGTTAACCTCTCGTTGGTCCCTTCTTCGCCCGCGCCGATTCAGGTCTCGATTGAGGACCTCGACCTCGCGCCGCGCTATAGCGCCCTGGTCATTGAGAACGTCAAAGTGGGGCCCTCTCCGCTGTGGCTGCAATACCGGCTGGAAGCGGTCGGACTCAATCCCATCAATAATGTGGTGGACGTGACCAATTTCGTGATGGCGGAACTGGCGCAACCGCTGCACGCGTTCGACGCCGATAAATTGCACGGCGACACCATCTATACCCGCCCTGCCCGCGCCGGGGAACGCATCCAGTTGCTCGACGGCGAGACCTACGAGTTGACTCCCGGCGACCTTGTCATCGCCGACGCCGCCGGTCCGGTGGCGCTCGCCGGCGTGATGGGCGGACTGGAGAGCGCCATCTCGGAGCTCACCACGCGCGTCGTGCTCGAAAGCGCGAATTTCAACGCCCCTACCATACGCAAGACTTCCGTCCGCCACAAGCTGCGCACGGACGCCTCCATGCGCTTTGAGAAGGCTCAGGATCCCGAAAACACGGTGCGCGGTTTAGCGCGCGCCGCCGAGCTTCTGGCGATCGTAGCTCCAGGCTGCCGCATCGTGGGGGGGCTCGCGGACATGCGGAAGCCGCCCGCCGCTCCGGCGCCCATAGCACTGCCTTTGGGGTGGCTCATCCGCAAACTCGGACGCTCCATAGCAGCCGAAGAAGTGACCGCGATTCTGCGCTCGCTCGAATTCGGAGTGGCGGAGTCCTCGCCGGGCGTACTCACTGTCAGTGTTCCCACTTGGCGCGCCACCAAGGACGTTTCCATTAAAGACGACCTGGTGGAGGAAGTCGGGCGCATGATCGGCTACGACTCCATCACGCCCGCTCCTCCCCTGATACCCTCCGCCGTGCCGCCTCCCAGCCCCGAGCGGCTTTTTCACCGCGGCGTGCGCGCCATGGCGGCGGCTCAGGGATTCAACGAGGTTTACAATTACTCCTTCATCAGCGAGCCGGTAGCGAGGGAGTTCGGCTTCGACCCCGAAACTCTCCTGCGCGTGGCCAATCCCATTTCCGAAGAGCAGTCGCTCCTTCGCCCCAGCCTCATTCCGGGGCTGCGCAAGAATTTGGCCGATAACAGCCGGCACTTTGATTCTTTTCGCCTGTTCGAAATCGGGCGCGAGATTCACAAGCAGCCCGAAGGACTCCCCGACGAAGTCCCACACCTCGGCGCCGCCATCTACAGCCGCGACGACGGGGCAGCGGCATTGTTCGAGCTGAAACGGCTGGCGGAGTGCCTGATGCCGGGCGCGCACGTCCGGCCCGCAGCCGCCCGTTCTTACGAGCATCCCGCGCGGACATTCGACGTCTTCTGGCGCGGCTCCCGCGTGGGGCGCCTGCTCGAACTCCATCCCAAAATGCTCGAAGGCGGGCGCGGCGCCATCCTGGATGTCGATCTGCGGGAGATGGAGCGCCTTGCGCCTCCACCGCCCAAATACAAACCGCTGCGCCGCTTCCCTTCGAGCGCCTTCGATCTCTCGGTGGTCGCCGGAGCGCGGGAATTGGCGGGAGACATCGAAGACCGCTTGCGCGCGTTGGCCGGCGAGGCGCTGGAGTCGATCGAATTTGTCAGGCAGTATTCGGGTCCGCCGCTCGCCGAAGGGCAAAAGAGCGTGTCGTTCCGGCTGACCGTCGCCGCGCCGGACCGCACGCTGTCATCCGAAGAAGTGGCCGCTATTCGCGGGCGCATCATCGAAGGCATGCGCGAGAGCGGCTTTGAGTTGCGAGTTTGACAGGAGCACACCGGCATGCAGCCATCTCAATTGGTCGTCACTTTCGGAGAAATCATGCTCCGGCTGGCGCCGCCCGGATTCGAGCGGTTCCTCCAATCGCCGCAGTTCGTCGCCACTTGGGGAGGCGGAGAAGCCAACGTCGCGGTGGCGCTGGCGCAGTTCGGCAATCCGGCTCGCTACATCACTGTGATTCCGCCGAATCCCATCGCCGACGCTTTTGTGGGCGAACTCCGCCGCTTCGGCGTCGACACCTCGGCCATCGTGCGCCGTCCGGGGCGCTTGGGCATCTATTTCGTCGAGCCGGGCGCGAATCAACGCCCGTCGAAAGTCGTTTACGACCGGGCGCACAGCGCGATTGCGCTGGCCAAACCCGGCGATGTGGATTGGGCCAAAGCCCTCGATGGCGCGGCTTGGCTTCATATCACCGGCATCACCCCCGCCATCAGCGGGGGCGCAGCCGAGCTGGCGCTGGAAGCCATGACCGCAGCCCGCGCCCGCGGTCTCACCGTTTCCTGCGACCTCAACTTCCGCAAGAACCTCTGGAAATGGGGCAAGCCCGCCGGCGAGGTGATGCCCGAATTGTTCCGCCTCACCGACGTCGGCATCGCCAACGAAGAAGACTGTCAGATGGCGCTTGGCATTCAAGCCGATGTCGATGTCCACTCCGGGAAACTCGATCCGGACGAATACCGCAGGCTCACCGAAAAGGTGCTGGAGGCTTATCCCAACCTCAAGATGATGGCCATCACCCTGCGCGAATCGTTCAGCGCCTCCCATAACGCATGGTCGGCGTGCCTGAACGACCGGGAGGAGTTCTTGGCAAGCCGCCGGTACGACATCACCCACATTGTCGACCGGGTCGGCGGAGGCGACTCCTTCGCCGCGGGTCTCATCTACGGGTTGCTCAATCTCTCCACCCGCCGCGAGGCGCTGGAATTCGCCGTCGCCGCAAGTTGCCTGAAACATTCCATCCCCGGCGACTTCAACCGGTTCACGGTGGACGAGGTGAACGCGCTGGTCAAAGGCGGGGGCTCCGGGCGCGTCCAGCGCTGAGGCCCGTCTTTTCATTGGCCGCCCGCCAGGCTGGTTTATAATTTAAGTGGAATGCTGGGTCGAATCCTGCTCGGTTTGTTCAGCGCCGCGCTTTGTGTCGCCCAACAAACGCCGGGGCCAATTAAGGTGCAGGTGGACGAGGTCATAGTCCCCGTGACGGTCACCGACGATAAAGGACGCTTCGTCACGGATTTGGACGTCAATGACTTCAAGATCTTCGAGGACGGAAAGGAACAGAAGATCACCTATTTCACACGCGAACGCAACCAGCCTGTCGTCGTCGGCTTCCTGGTGGACCTAAGCAATTCCAGCCGGCTGCATTGGAAGACCTTCCAGGAAGCGCTTCAGGAGCTGATTCTGGCCCTTCTGCCAGGAGACAAAGGGTCGCGTTTCAGCGGTTACCTCGTCTCGTATGGGATGGAAGCCGAACTCAAGGTCAACACTACCCACGACCCGGAAAAGCTGCTGGAAAAGGCGCGCACCCTCAAGCCGGGCGGCGGAGCGGCGCTGTTTGACGCTATTTACCTCGCCTGCACCAGCCGCGCATTGATCAAGGGCGAACCGATTGAACCCCGCCGCGTCCTCGTCATCTTTGGCGACGGGCACGACAACGCCAGCAAGCGCACCCTCGAAGAGGTGCTCGAAATCGCTCAGCGGAATCAGGTCACCATCTACGGCGTCAGCACGGTTGCGTGGGGTTTCACCGCCGAGGGCGAAGCCAACCTCACCCGCCTCGCCGAAGCCACCGGCGGGCGCGTGGAGTACCCTCTTCAGGGGCTGTATAAGGACGTTTCAGGGTATCTCTCCACGCCCTCCGACGAAGGCAACTACGCTCTGCGAGTAGGTACGGGCGGCTACGCTTCCGAAATCGCCAAGGGCATCTTCCGCGCCATCGCCAATGTTTCGGGCGAGGTGACTACCCAGTACATCCTTCGCTACGCGCCCTCCAACACCGATACCGGGCGGCAGTTCCGCCGCATCGAAGTCAAAGTGCCTACGCTCATAGGCGTGAAGATCCGGGCGCGCGCGGGCTATTACCCCGCGGCTCCCTAAAATCCCCTTCCCTTGCGCCGATGAGCCAATAGGATGCACGCCGCCGCCAACCTGATAGCCACCCGGCAAGGCGAGTACTGCATCCTCGATCTGGCTCTGCCGGGGCTCGAGCCGGAAAGCGCCGGCGTGTTGTTGCTGGACCCCGAAAACGACGCGCTCCACGTCCTCCTGCGCCGGGACTGGCAAATCATCGCGCCTCCGGACGATGCCGAAGTGCTCGAAGCCCTTCCGGGCGACCTGGAACTGAAAGCCCGTGAGCTGGGCGGGAAGCGCTGTCTCGAGTTTCTCGAAGATTGCCTGTCCCACGTGCTCCGCATCGGAGAGCGAAACAGCGTGATGGTGCAGGATTTCCGCCGAGCCCTGCGGCGTCTTTACCGCCAGTACGTTCATTCCACGGTCCAGGAATTCCGTACTCACCTGCCCGTATACAGCCTCCGCGCGGCAGCCGGCAAGTGGGGCGACGGTCAGGATGTGGAGATGGAAGGCTTCGAGGAGGTTCTCGATGACCGCCCCTTGTCCAACGACATGTTCATCGCTTACGTTCAGGGGCGCTCCATGGAGCCGAAAATTCCCAGCGGCAGCCGCTGCCTCTTCCGCGCCGCAGGCGCAGCCGGCTCGCGGGTCGGGCGCGACTTCCTGATCGAGAATTTCGGACTCTCGGAAAACGAGGGACGCTACACCGTGAAGCGCTATTTCAGCGAAAAGCGCTATACCGAAGAAGGTTGGGAGCACGCCCGCATCACGCTCGCCCCGCTCAATCCCGAATTCGAGCGTTGGGAACTCGGTCCCGGGGACTTTCGCGTCATCGCCGAGTTTGTCTGCGTCATAGACTGACTCAGCTTCGCTCGGCTTCGCCGATGCATTCCTCCAGCGTCTCCATAGCGAAGTCCGCCTGCTCACGCGTCAGCACCAAGGGCGGCGACAGCCGCAGCGAGTTCGGCCCCGCGCCCAGCACCACCACGCCCCGCTTGAACGCCGCGTGGGTCACCCGGTCTCGAATCCCCGGATTCCGCTCCTTGGACCCCTGGTCTTTCACGAATTCGACGCCGAGCATCAGACCCAAGCCGCGCACGTCGCCCACCGTGCGAAATCGCCTCGGCCACTCCCGCATCCGCACGAGCATATGCTCTCCCACCCGCGCGGCGTTGTCCACCAATTCCTGCTCCAGGAGTTCGAGAGTCGCCAGCGCCGCCGCAATGCTCACCGGATTCCCTCCGAATGTCGAAGCGTGCGCGCCGGGAGTCCACGTCATCAACTCCGCCCGCGCCACGGTCGCGCCCAGCGGCAAACCGCTCGCGATCCCCTTGGCGATGGCGATGATGTCCGGATCGAAACCGAAATGCTCCGCGGCCCACATCTTGCCCGTGCGCCCGCATCCGCTCTGCACCTCGTCGGCGATCAGCAGGATGTTGTGCCGGCGAGCCACAGCCGCCAGTTCGTCGAAGAACTTTTTCGGCGGCACCACATAGCCGCCCTCTCCCTGCACCGGTTCCACTACGATCGCCGCCACTTCCTCAGCCGGCGCAATCGTTCGCAGAACCTCGTCTTCGATGTATTTCACGCAGTCGACAGCGCACGTCTGCTCCTGCTTTCCGTAAGGGCAGCGGTAGCAATAGGCGTAAGGCGCATGGTGGACGCCCGCCAGAAGCGGACCGAAACCCTTCCGCTGCACCGCCTTGCTCGCCGTGAGCGACAACGAGCCCATGGTTCGCCCGTGGAAAGCGCCCAAAAAAGCAATGAAGCGTTGCCTTCCGGTGGAATAGCGCGCGAGCTTCAGAGCGGCTTCCACTGCCTCCGTCCCCGAATTGCCGAAGTACGTCTTGCGCGCTCCGGCGCCCGGGGCCAGCGCCGCCAGTTTTTCCGCCAGCGCAGGCATAAGCTCATAAAAGTAATCCGTCCCGGACATGTGGATGAGTTCCGCCGCCTGCCGCTGAATCGCCTCCACCACTTTGGGATGGCAATGCCCCGTTGCCACTACGGCGATGCCGGCGCTCATGTCCAGGAACCGGTTCCCGTCCACGTCCTCGATGATCGCGCCCTTCCCGCGGCGCGCCACCAAAGGGTAATCGCGGGTGTAGGAAGGCGAAACGCTCGCCGCGTCCCGGGCTATGATCTC